>Ga0213862_10000052_pt1 | contig 42124 bp, 56 predicted proteins | sample PICome_7_FD_160092 | JGI IMG/M metagenome (GOLD analysis project Ga0213862, IMG submission 160092) | Coastal seawater microbial communities near Pivers Island, North Carolina, United States - PICO266 | ecosystem: Environmental > Aquatic > Marine > Coastal | place: USA: North Carolina... | reverse complement strand
TTTCGGAGACCCTTCTTCAGTTGAACCCCTTTCAGTTCAGCTAGAAGCCTGGCTCTTGTGTTGTTCACGGGTGGTCTCGTGAGAGGTCTCATTCTGGGAGGGGGGGGAGGAGGAGGAGGAGGAGGAGGACGGGGTGTAGCCCCAGTGGGGGTCGAAATCAAAACTGTTTTACAAATTTTGATAACCTTTTGGGCATTCTTCACACTGTTCTCAAAGTTCATGGTAATTTTCGAACGAAGTTCTCTCCCCGTGAGTTTGACACGCTTTCCATCTACGTTTTTCGTGACACGTAAACCTAACTTCTTGGCTTTGTTTCTCAAATCGCGGTACTGCATATACTATCAATACAGAATAAAATCCTTGAACGTAACGATATCATTGTCGTTAATGAGATGAATATAATTCATTTCTTCACCATTTAAACATAGAACATCAACAACTGACTGGTCATAAACCTTTTTTAAAGTGATTCCCATACTATCCAGGTGTAATAATATTATAACCAAATCATCGAAATCGAGTGACGTTAGACCCATACGAAATTTTACTTTGTTTACCATAAATGATCCATCATCATTTTGAACGAGAAAGTGTTTCTTAATGAAATGTTCAGTGTCGTTCCTGGGTGAGATACCTATACGATTAGCTGATTCAGAAATATTCATTAAATCGTGTAAACCAGAAATTAACTTCTTGACAAACTCTTTTTTGATCTGGGAGAGGGACATCTTAAAATGTATAAAGATTAAAATGGAAACTATCATAATATGAACGATGTCATTGAATTGAGGGTATTAATACATAAGGTTCTTCTCCCAAGAATTAGAAACCTTGAAAATGAAGTGAGTGCACTTAGAAAACACACATGGCCGTACGTTCAGGGTAGAAAAGAGACGACTCAACTTGACGACATGGAAAGCAAAATCGACTTCATGAAAAACCTTGATGATGCAACAATCAGGGACCTAATAAACAGGAAGTCGAAGATGTGTAGAACGTCGGGGTCTCAGGGGAGGGAGTACGATATTATAAAATATCACGTATAAGTATATGGATATTATAAGCTTACCGATCACTGCACTGACGACCATGTGTGGTAGTGTGTCGGCGATGTTACCAGTCTCTAATCTTCTTCCCACATCTGACGGACCCCTAAACGACCAAGAACTTGGAGGTTACGCTGTAACCGTGTTGTGCCTGATCATATGCATGTACATGATCATCAAGATGCCATTCAAAACCCCACCAATGATGGCTGCCTGCTGCTGCTTCCTTTCGTCGTGTAGCACGAGCACTTCGAGAATAGCCAAGGATGTTCAAAGGCGTGTCGGGGAAACCCCCGACAGTGGTAACTCAGAAGAAAGTTAAAAAAAATTATCAGTTCTATAAAGATTTACCGTGAATGGATCAGTTTTACCAGTTACTGAGACTGCTTCATTTCCATAAAGTTCCTGACACCCAATGTCGTCCATACAGTCTCTGGAATTATGAGACAGTGGTATAGAATAAAGGTTATCACCACCAGTCGTTGTGTAGTAATGATACCTATCCCTTTTACCACGGACTTCTTTACCATACAGGGGTAACGTATCACCCGAATCACTTGTTATAATTCCCATTTGTTGCATGTGTCCAGGTTTGTATTGCTTAATCGGTGGCCCACGGAATTCTGGTTCCCTCGTTGGCATCCGAACGGGGGGGCGTGGGAGCAAAGGAAGTGGTCTTTGCATGGGCATGTTAATCTTGACAACCTTAGGGTTGTGCCACATGTATGCAACAGCAATTGTCAAAGCGAATAGGATCAACCACATGATCTGTGTCTTTGTCTTGTTCTTCATTTACAATATCCAAAGATTTAAATTAAAGGAGACTTTTGTTTCTTTAACAGATGATCGTCTTGGCAATCGATATTGGGTATCATAATATGGGTTTAGTTCTCGCTGAATCACTGACTGGTCCCTCGATCAAAGTCGAATACATCAAAAAGGTTAGTCTTGAAGACTATAAGTATCTGAAATCCAATGATATGGTCGACTTGGTTCCTTTATTCGTAGAAGATCATCAGGCAATTTTTGATTCAGCTGATAAAATACTGATTGAAAGACAACCACCAGGTGGATTTACGAATATAGAAATACTTTTAAATTACATGTTTCGAGAGAAGGTTAAACTCGTTCACCCTATCAGTGTTCACTCTCATTTCGGTATGAGACATCTAAATTATGAAGAAAGAAAGGAAAGATCAACTACAATTGCAGAAAGATATACAAATTTCGAGATCCCCTACGAAAGGAAGCACGATATTGCTGATGCGTTGTGTATGATCATTTATGATAACTTCAAGAGCACGACGCACTTTTTTGACAGGTTCAAGTATATGCCTAAGATTTGATTCGTCGAATGCAAGCAATCACCACGACAAGTGCCAAAACGTATGGTCCAAAAGTGTATAGAATTACACTAATTGTTCGAACCAGGATTTCAACAATTGTGAACGTATCGACTGAAACTTGTTCCACAGTCGTAGCACCTTTTTCAACGATTCCACCTATAGCTCCTGTTACTGAGAATGGGGCTCGTATACATTTTAAGACTGCATGTCGTATTGAACATTTTGTTCGTAATACGTTCATCACAAAATCATGCTCTGCTATTCGTATGGCCACTCTCTCTCTATTCGTGTAATATATCAGGATGATTCTGTATCGATAGTTGGTATATTGTTCGTATATCGTTTCGGAACATATTAAACTTACCAATACGGTAACGAGTCCCAAGAACTTTGCTCGTATCATTTGTAATTTGGCACTCACAGGCTTTATGTACCTTTAAAATGGGTACCACGAGTTTCCAAACGCATATATCCGACGAATACACAAAAAGGTGCAAAATCAAACTAGCCCTGTACGCCCTCTGTCGATTGCCACTATCCACTGCTCAAAATTCGGAAGCGTTGAAAAGTTATGAGCGTTTTTTGATTTCCATACGATCTGGTACTACGTTGCGAAATTTCGTATGTTTTGGATTTTATATGTTCTCGTGAGACCCATTCCTTGATTTACGTTACCCGATTGGCTCTTGAATTAGATCAACCAATTAAATTGCTTAGTTTGATTTTGCACCTTTTTCAGTCTTTTTTTTCACCGGATATAGTACAATGCCAACTTCCCAGCAAATTCGGAACGCCAAAAGTAGATTGAAGAAAACCCTCACCCACAACAAGAGTAAACCAGTGTTACCCAACAGACAATTAATGAACCTCATCAAGGTGAACAAACACATTCAGGCTATAAAACGTAACCTGTTAAGAGTGCAGGAGATGGTCAGGAACTCCAAGAAGTGAGTCCAGTTCTTGTGCGACTGAACATATCTTGTCGTCGTACTCCTCTCTCATTACATCGTATTCCATTTGGATCCTTTGCAACAATTCTTCTCTGAATTCACAGTCAGAATTACTCTGTATGCATTCAGACAAGTATTCATATACCTGTGTCATGTTCATATACATGAAATATAAATCACTTCTCCGACGGTTCAATTGGGAAACTTCCTCGTCCATCTTAGATGATTTTTTTACCTTTTAGAATCTTACTTAGGTCCTCGACAAACAGGTTGAAGTGACCAAGTCTGTACTGCACTAGTGCCCAAAGTGTGAAAAACATAGTCTTCGTCATCTTGGCGACGTCGTTCTCTTCCATTTTATATATGGGTCCCACGACTCTTCCCATGAAGGTTTCGTCTTTGTGTTTACCCGTGATGGCCATTTCAGCCTGGGTAAGGGCACACGTGTCGTCGTTTACACTCCAGTGGTAGAAGATGAACGGGATCACCATGGAATAGAACTCGAGATTCCTCTTATCGTTTAGGAATGGGGTGACCAAGATCCAGACTAGAAAAATGAAATGAATTGCGAATATTATGTTCATCTATTATAAGATGAGCTCAGAAATTAATATGGACGAAATGTGGAATTCGTATCACGAGGATATACTTCGTCAATGGGGTGAGCAGTCTGCCTGCTACAGGTATATGCATCACAGGGCATTCCTGATGTTCAAGAGGATGAGTCTACGTTTCAATTTACCCGTGATTGTTCTATCGACCATAACAGGAACCGCGAACTTTGCACAGAGCACCCTCCCCCCAGGTATAAGAAGCACAGCCCCAGCCATCATAGGTGGTATGAACCTTATAGCTGGGCTAATTGCAACAATTATGCAATTCCTTAAGATCAACGAACTCATGGAGAATCATAGAACTGCAGCTTTGGGTCATGGCAACTTGTCACGAAACATCCGCTTACAGCTTGCACTTCCACGTGAGGAACGTAAGAAGGAAGGCTTGCAATTCGTCGAAGAATGTAAGTCAACGTATGATAGTCTTCTTGAGCAGTCACCATCCATACCGAAACATATCCTAATTGCGTTTGAAAACGATTACCCCTACGAAGGTAAGTTTACCAAACCTGAAATACTTGTGGTTAGACCTATACCCTTCTTGAAACCACCTAAAACAATTGAACCCATCCGTGCGATCACTGTCAACACACCCTTTGAGAAGTTTGGTAAGATGTTAGCACCTTCTGATGATGAAGAAGAGGAGGAGGAGGAAGAAGTAGAGGTTGAAGAAGAATTTGAAGAATCTAAATCCGATGATGAAGAACAGAAAGACGTTGAGCAAGGTAAAGGAGAATAATAAACATGATGAAGTTGGTAACAACTGTGCATGCCACGTATGGTAAAATTTTCCTTTTTAAAGGTTCTACGATACGTTTATGTAGTGCGTCATTTTCAAGCACTAAATCTATGGCTTGATTAGTAAGATCATCGATGGATTCTTTCATTAAAATTGTACCACAAAAAAAAATTGAAAAAGTTCATACGATCCACTCGAAGAAAATTGAGTTGATACGCAAATACATCAAAGCGGGTAAGAATGTATTCATATGTGGTGCGATTGGTGTGGGTAAATCGTTCATATTGAGAGAGGCTTTGGAGGGTCTGAACTCTGTAGAGCTTCTAGCTGAACACATGAAGTCAAAATCCCTGTTTCTGCCGTTCATACGACCATCAACGAAACACGTTTACATAGATGACTATGACCCTGTTTTCAAATCAATCGTCGAGAGTGTTTCAGATGGTGATAGAATCTCGCGTGGATCTTTGTTGATTACCACGACGAACATGTGTATGTATCCAAATTTTGAAACTGTCTTCATTCCAAAGCACAAACCTGAAGTTTTACTCACCTTGGTTGATGAGATCACCCCACAGATTGAAGCTTCTGCTGCCAACTGTAACGGTAACATCAGAAATTTCTTTTCATACGCGGAGGGTTATGATCTTATGGATAGTTTTAAGACACCAAAGGAATTTATCGCGGATGTGTTGTGTGACCCAAATCCCATACAAATCTACGACAGTATTTCAGAACATGGCCACGTTTGGGACATTTTCCAAGAAAACTACCTAAATTCTGTGGGTGTCGACATTGAGAGGATAACCACCTCTTTTTCAGATGCAGATTTCTACGATACCCATATTTATTCTCGTGGAGTGTGGAACCTCATGCCATACTTCGTATTGAATGCGTTGACGATCCCAAAACATTCATTGGGTGAGCCACTCGAAAGAGACAAGATTCGGCCAGGGAGTTGTTGGACCAAGTTGGGGAACTACAAGATGAGAAAGCAAAAATTTGAAGAGATAAAGAAAAAGTCGAGATTAGGGCTAGGTGTGGAGGAGTTATGTCTTTTGAAGAATTATGCGGAAAAGGGGGACCTAAGTCAACTCGTAGACTATAAAATCACACCGCAAGACTTCGACGTGATCAATCATCTCGCTGTTGGAAACAATTTAAAGTCAAGGGACGTGACTAAAGTAAAGAAGGCTCTGAAGAATGTCTACCAAAGAAGATGAAGCTGAAGAAGTCTCTGAGTGTGTTAAGGTTATTGGAAACGAAATTCTATTCTACGCCGACGTTGATCGTGAAAACGCTCTTGACTTCGTTGAAAAATTTAAGAAGTTGGAGATTGAACTTCTTAAAAGAAAGGCTGAACTCGTTGGCTACGAACCATCCATAAGGGTGCACATCATGAGTGAGGGTGGATGTATCTTCGCGGGTATGACGATGATGAACGTATTGGAATCTTCCCGTGTCAGGGTTGTGACAATCGCCCAGGGATCTTGTTGCAGTGCCGCGACGTTCATGTTGCTTGGAGGTTCTGAGAGACGTATGGGGAGGAACGCCTATGTTCTCATTCACCAGATTTCCACAGAAATGTGGGGTAACTTCCAAGAACTTAAACATGAGCTCAAATCAAGCACCAAGTTTATGAAGATGTTGAAGAAGATGTATCTGTCCAAGACGCAAATTCCCGAACGTAAATTCAGAAAGCTGATGAGGAAGGATATCTATCTCTCCCCAGCGGATTGTCTGAAGTATAAGATTGTGGATACGGTAGAATAGTTTTAATACAATGTTTTGAATTTCTTTCTTTCCCGACTAATATTCGAAGATCGCTTATATAGACATAGGATACACACAATGATGAAAACCACACAAAAAGTGTTTAGATTCATTGGTAAAGTTTTGCTTTCTGGTGGTCTAAGTCGCTCCATTCTACCGTAATTTACAACGGGTAAATTCGACATCTAATTAAAGTTGAGAAATTAATTACACCTATAATGGAACGCCTTATCAAACAAGATAAGTATGGTCACGATCGTTACGTTGATATCAAAGTTGAGGACTTGAAGGATGGAACCGCGGACATCGTGAAGATCTCTGGCATTGTGGGGAATGATAAGTTTTCGGAGTCACGAACCAATGTCAAGACTGGTTACGAAAAGGCTCTCATGAGAGCCCAAACCATGTGGAACAATGAGCACACCAAGTGTAACCAGGTGCTGCCTATGCTGGCCAACAAATGGGAAGACCGTAAGAAGTATATCAGTCAACCCTTCTACGTGCAGCCCAAGTTGGACGGTGTTCGTCTCTTGGTTTCCCACCGGGGTGGTATTTCGAGAACTGGAAAGATTGTTCCTGGAACAGAAATTCTTGGTAAGGGACTCGAGGAGGGTCAATATGTCGATGGTGAAGCGTTTGACCCAAAACTCAACTTTGAGGAACTCACGAGCACTTTCAAGACGGATCCATTGAAGCTCAAGTTCCACGTGTTCGATTTCTTCGATTTGAAGAAGCTTGACATGACGTTCGAGGAACGCTTGGCAAAGGTTAGGTCTATCAACAACTCTCACTATGAATATGTAGAGACGACACTCGTCATGTTGCGGGACCACCTTCCGATGGTGCATAAGAAGCACGTCGAGGAGGGTCATGAGGGCACAATGATTCGAGACAAAGACAGTGTTTACGAAGTGGGTCAGCGAAGCAACTACCTTCTTAAGTTCAAGGATTTCCAGACCGAGGAATACGAGATTGTTGATGCCAAGACGGGGCATGGTCGTGACGCAGACGCGGTTGTTTGGGTCTGTGAGACCAAGGATGGTCAACAGTTTACCACTCGCCCAGAGGGCACCATCGCTCAGAGAGAAAAAGATTACAAGAATCGTGAGAAGTTCATGGGGAAGATGCTGACCGTGCGCTTTCAAAACCTTACTGCTCTCGGTATCCCACGTTTTCCCGTAGGTGTGGTAGTTAGAGATTATGAATAATATTTGTAATAAATAAATGAACAGGGTCGCAATTGATGTCGATGAAGTCTTGGTAAATTTTCTATTTCCTATGGCGAATCATAACTATAAACTGCATAAGCTTCGGAGTAAACCCAAATATAACTATGTATACAGAGAAATTTTCGAAATAGACGAGCCATCTTCAAAAAAGATGGTTCAGGAATTTTACCAATCTGAAGCCTTCATGGGTCTCAAACCTATACCAGGATCACAAAAAGCCATGTATAAACTCCGCAGGGGTGCAAACAAAATGTACGTTGTCACCGGGCGCCAAGACTCTGTGAGAGAAGAAACCGAGACTTGGATTGAGACGTATTTCCCAAATATTTTTGATGATGTCATTCTCACTAATAGTTACACCCCACACGAAGTGAAAAAGTCTGATATCTGCCGTGCCCTGAACATCGGTCTCATCATCGACGACAATAAGGATATCTGCGACCAGTGTATTGAAGCAGGAACAGACGCTATAAATTTCATAGGTGGCGATATCTATCCGTGGTGTGAAGAGAATGAAATCAGTCTAAAAAGGTGGGACGAACTGAAACTGTAAAAATACTTAAACCTTGTGACTGAAATAAAAGTATGTCCCTAGGGATCGTCACACCAAACTCTTTACAAGGTGTTGGGACAAGGCTCGCTTGGAGACTTCGTGACAATCACCGCCTCCATATTTCACAAAACTACCCAGATGGGAAACGCATGGTTTCGAAAATGGAAAAGCCCCGTGTGATGATGACATTTTTACCAACGTCTGTTGAATATTCAAAAAACGTATTCGAATCAATCGTGGAGAACATGGGTCCACTGGATGTTGTCATAGACTGTTTCGTAGACACTGATGAAGAAACTGTAAATCGATCCAACTATTGTCACGATAACAGCACACAATACATATGCATTCACATAGATCACGAAGGTGTCTTTGTCCGTGGACCAAGGGTGGCGTATCTGGAAAATGTAAATCTTCTACGAAAAATTAATCGGAGTATATACTACCTTGGTGCGATTGAAGAAGTTTAAGATGTTCGCACTATTATGTAAACCAGTTGCCATACCCCAACAATCGGGAAACCTTGCCCTCCGTGCTAAAGAATGTCGCATCGCATATGTAAAACCATCACAGGTCCAAGAAGGTAAACTCGAACTTGAGATACTTGAAGCACCGCCGATTACAATAGAACCAGAGGAATAATTTCTTTATATATATAAATGGGAGCACTCCTGAATGTCGTTTTGATTTGTTGTGTATCCTCCCTGTTGATACTTTCATTCACAGGAACTGCCGGTGCGGGGTTGTATTTAGCGGGGTCTAAAGATAAGACTGAAGCACTAGAACAGGAACAGATAGACGCCTACATGAAACAACTCGATGATGAATTAGAGGAAGAACTAGAAGTCTACGATGACCCACGGAGTTACAGTTTCAAAACACGCAAAGAATCCACCAAGGGTTTCGGGGCACTTCCATATTTCCCAACCGGTGCTTTCTACAGGCGGCGTCCAATTGAATCTGCTTTGACTTGGGAATTTAGAGGTAACGTTTTACCAAATTCTGGACCAAATAGTTACACTATAAAGAGTAGTGCAGGTAAATATTACACTGATGATAACATATCAGAGTCCCCGACAAGCATTAGTTGGTTGGACCGGAGAGACAATGTATGGACAAATCGATTCGACGCAGACTCTCTGAAAATTGATTGTGGGAATGATGCGTTGAATTCATTTCAGTTAAAAAGTGAGAAAAAGTCTGTGACTCGTGACATCATAAAACCAAAGACTGATGAAGTGACTGGGACAACACTGAACTACAGACATCAGTTTAAGTCTTATCATGACAATTATAAACAACTGTACAAGTGTCTAACTGGTTCCGAAGGATGGGGTTGGGACTCAGACGAACGAGTAATAGCGAGTGGGGAAACTGATTACTCAGTATCAACTGAACAAACTCTCGAGAGAGAAGGGGTGAAACCAGACGGTAATCAAAATAGAATCATGGACTGTGATTATGAAGCTGTTGGAGCCTCGGAGTTCGGCGAGGAAGGTGCTGCGAGAGAGTTCCCAATATCCATGATCGAACCCGTATGGGATAATGCAATCGTGGGTAAGGATTTCTATACAGTAACGGATACAACCGGTCCCATAACCACCGACTACTACCTTGATCCGAAATTGATGAACTTTAAGTATAAATGTTTGAAGAAACGGGTATTTGGTCCATGCAAGGACATGAAATACACAGAATGGACTCCATTTTTGGCTTCACAAGGTGAGGGACCGAGGGAATTGCGTCATTTGATGAAACATGGAACCTTCGACCCGACAAGTAAGGAAAACATAGAAACAGTCCCCAGACTCAAAGAACTTCTAAACCCAACTGTGGATCCAGTGAAAGGACTTGGTAGAGTTAAGTGTCACCCGACAGAGGTTTTGACGCGTCTAGATTTCGAAGTCAGTGAAGGATTAGACGCCCCAAAAGATTACGTGAGGTGGGGATACAGATGCTGCAAGATGTAAATTTAAAACACAGGGATCATTTTGTCAGATCCTTTCCTCTTCATGAATATTATTTCGTCACATTCACCCCCTTTCATAGCCATCTGAGGCTCACCACACGTGTTACCTTTACCCTTATGCCTATCACATGCAGCTTCAGTCCTGTCTGTGATATTCATATTCTGGCTGTACCCAATGAACGTCCGGTCAACTTTTCCATCTTCGTCAAACGCTTCAACTGTGACTTTCCAAGAGTATGGACCAAAGTTCCACTCACTATTGACGTCAACTGGGGGAGGTGGGTGGTCGAGGAGTGATGAGCGAGGTCTGCCAGACTTACGACTCTTTGAGACAAGGGGGGCAAACAGAAACTTAACAACAGTTGACATTACTATTGTTAGGTTCAGTAGTTTTAAATGATTTTAATCATACCTATTGTAATGTTGTGAGCATGGTTCTGCTCCACCATCTAGATCTACAAGTATTGCCTGACTCATATTACACACAAACAAAATTTTTTACATGGTGGAAAACACCATCTAAAAAACTCTCCCAACCGGGTTCGAACCGGTGACCTCGCGATTAACAGTCGCACGCTCTAACCAACTGAGCTATGGGAGAAGGGTCCCCTCTATCCGAATCGAACGAATGACAAATGGAACTACAGTCCACTGCTCTACCAACTGAGCTAAGAGGGGGAGAGAGCTCCCACCAAGACTTGAACTTGGGGTGGTGGATTCAAAGTCCACAGTGTTGACCAACTACACTATAGGAGCAGAGACTTCTCTGTCTATACCTCGAGTCTCCCCTTTAAGCTCGTTGATGTATTTCATACCTATCAGAGATATGGAAAATAGACCAGCTGACGTGTTGGCCACGATCATCGGGATGACTGAAAAGAATATGGAGTACACAAGACCCATCACACTTGCGAGAAGGTTTATACACAAAAACGCATAATTGATGGCGTGTGTATCTTTGGTCTTGTGGACATGCACAACTTGGGGAACAAACATGATTGTGATGAGAATCGAACTCACCAGTCCTACAGAGTTGATTATATCGTTCATAGGTTTATTTAAAATGTAATGTTTAAGTAGGTATGATATCATTCTTTATTTTGATAATCGTCAGTTTGTACATCTTGGTTGGGATGAACCCAAAATATCAGTATAAGTGCTTTCTCTTGACGATGAAAAAGGAAAAGTTGAGACAGGAACGATTCTTCAAAAACCATGATTCCAGTATACCAATTGAAGTCATATACGGTCCTGACACAAGAGAAGTTGAAACTGCGAGAGAATACGAAGATAAGATCAACCCAAAGTATTTCAAAAAAGCTGTGGAGATGCATTACAACACAGAAGTTCAGAGACCTGACATTACGTATTTCAACATGGGTGCTATCGGTTGTTTCATGGGGCACATGGAATTTTACGACAGGTGTTTTGATCAGGGTTTGAAGTACGCAGTCATCTTTGAAGATAACGTAATCGTGAAATCAAGTGAACTTTACAAACAAATTCAAGATGTCATTGACAAAAAGGGTGACGACTTCGAGATATGCTTCTTTCACTGTCTGTCGAGACTTCCCTATCACAACGAAGAAACCGAAATCGAACAGGTGAAATGGATATCGAGCACCAAGTGTTACCTAGTTCACGTCCCCAACATGAAGAAATACGTCAAATATTTCTATCCGATGGATAACCACGTGGATATGAAACATGAAGACCTCATCGCTGAAGGTGCCAGGGTCTTCTACAAGGATATGAGAAACTACATGCGAATAGACAGGTCTCACAATAGCACAATAGGACATAGGGATCATGGACAAGAAAATTTCATTTCAAGACAATACAAAAACGCTACCGTGCAAGACGTTAAGTGGGGGTATTAAACTATCACAAACTAGGTATGTGAAATACAACTTTTACAATGAGGACAATCATTCTAAAAGCTGTTCCTAACGGGGCTTGAACCCGTGACCTTGGCGTTATAAGCACCACGCTCTAACCAACTGAGCTATAAGAACGGTGCAAATCGGTTATGTTACTAACCCATTATATAACGGTGGGACCCACCCACGTAAAACTTACAAGTGTAAACTTTAAGCCACATTAAAGATTTGGTGTGTGACATGGACATGGCTCGCACGACTACAACTGTAAGACCCCCATGGGAACTGATTGAAAAGGCTTGTAAGCACGCGGTTCAGAACAACGACAATCCAACCCGTGAATATATCCAAAACTTCCTGTCAAAAAACTACTACTATGATTGCATCCCGGCCATTAACAGAGGTCTGCACTTGGGTGTGCTGGATGGTATATACGAACAAATTGGAGACTCATTCTACGTGACTAAACCATCTTCCTTGGCATCGTCATCTGAGGAATCATAGGGACCCTCGGAACTTTGGGCTTCGTGGATTTGTCAAAAAACAGGGACAGTATTTCAGCAATCAGAATAAACTGATGAGACATCACAGCCATCTTCGCTAAATCGGTGCCAGGTCCATAATCACCATAGCCCACAGTGGACATGGTAGTAAAGCTAAAGTAAAAAGGATCTATCCAACTGGAGAACCCAAATGCGTTTTTGTCAGTTTTGTCAAGTATCATATAGATAACACCGTATATGATAGTCGTGACTAAGAAGGCGACAATTTTCATAGACATTTATAATATACTGAGAAAATTTATACCGACTCGACTCTCTGTAATTCATCGACTTCTGCATCTCTACTTCTCCGTCGATTTGATGTGACACTCTGGAATGCACCCAACCATCTAGACACGGCAAGTTTAGATCCGGATAAAGAAGCCGCGTCATCACTGACGACGATACTCAAACCATTGCAGACATCGGGTTTATTTTCTTTATCCGGAAACTGAACTAAGAAAGCTTGAATGGATATAGCTGGTATGTCTGGGGAGTCGTCGAGAAGTTTATCATAATCCTCACGTGACTTCATGATAAATTCTACAACATCACCACGATGTTTAACATCCAAAGACAACTCCATATCGACACTCCTGTAAAATTTCGACCACTGGACACACATAGCCGAATGTGCCTCGGAAAGAGGAAGACTTTGACTAAACTTGCTTATCGAACTGAGAATACCACCGAGCACATTTAGAAACGCGAAGAAATATTGGATTATCATTATGTTATCTCTGGTATTCGACGAAGCGTCTTCGTTTCCACTGGGATTTAGAACCGCAAAGCCACCAACACCAGTGATGCTCGCAATGATAATACTTGGATATGCTAACCAGTCATTCTGTTTCTTGTAAAATAGGCGCGCGTGATTATGCAACCATCTATAACCGGCAGCTTTCTCGGCCCATTTTATAAGCAACTTTTCTTGTTTTTCACACCACTCACAGTGTTCGTCTTGTTTTTGAACACTCATGGGACCTATCTTACTGAGACAAATTTTTCGCACACTCCCGGGCTAGTTTATCGACAGCCTCGTTCTGGGGATTTCCATTATGGGCTTTCACCCATTTCCACTCGATCATGGTGAGTTCCTGTCTCAAATTATCCATCTTTACCCACAACTCCTTGTTTTTCACATCTGCACCATTGGCCGTCTTCCACCCATTCCTTTTCCAATTGTGTATCCACCCCGTTATTCCATTTTTCACATAATTGCTATCAGTAATTATGCATACGTGTTTCTTCTCCATCCACAAACACTGTTCAAGGGCTTTGATGATAGCGGTCATCTCCATTACATTATTGGTCGTGTTGGGTTGAGCCCCACACAATTTGAAATCTTTGGATATGGCACCCCATCCACCACGTCCCGGATTCCCTAGACAGCTTCCGTCAGTGTAGATTTCATACATGATTACTTATTGCCCCTATCCTTTATCTCATATTCTAAAGCTTTTTTGGGAGTTTTGCATATAGTATCTCCACAGTGATCTCTATTTTGGTATACGGAGTTAATAGACGTTGAAATTTCACTACATGATTTGAGATTCCAACGACCCAGTAAAGGTTTTTCAACTTTAGTAAGAATATCAAAAATTTTACGCAACATATTTCTGTTTTGTCTTTTGCGTTTAAGTCATTTGTACCTAGCACCGAGCTGTACACCCCTGGGGAAAGCGTACAGAAAACGCGCTAAAAACCACATATTCGTGCACACGGCGTCGAGTACGACACCATAGTCGTGCGCCACGACGTATCTCTCAAAACTCAAACTTTTAGAGGGGGGTGCACACTTTTCTCAAAACCAGGTCAACAACGGCGTACGCTAGGGGGTGCACACTTTTTAAAGTGCCAGCCTGTCAATATGTCTCCCACGACAAAAAGATTCTTTGAACAGTATCCAGGTATGGAATCCCGGGTGAAACTTCGTAACTACTCATCCCCCGATCCGAAAGAAATCTGGGACATTGGTTTCGAATCGAATGAAGAAGAGGACGTCAAGGGTCTGATGAAAGTGACTCACCCAACTGTTCAAGAAGTCGCACAAGAGGCCGCAGAAGAAGTCGCACAATCTAAAAAGCGGACCACGTGGACCACAGAGAGCACCAAACCAAAAAGCAAGATGAACAAGAAGAAACTCCGCCGCCTCGAAGGGTGGAGGGACTGTAAGAGAGACGATCATTTTTGAAGCCGTGCCAGCCGTGCCGATCGGCGCAGGGGTGGCGGCCTATTAAGTTCCTCAAATTTAACAACATACTTTGTAAATCTGGGATCATTTTTAGCCCCCTTCGCTTTATCATAACAGGTCTGAATTAATTTATTGTCACCTTCCCGATTGAGAAGATTGTAATAACCGAGTATAACCTCAAACATAGACAGTGCCATAGTTCTACAAAGTTCCGTATCCCTGTTATTTTCTATAGTACGCAACATCATAGTCAAGGTGGTAATTAGTTCGGCACGTGAAAAGTTGGGCATCTACATCTAGATAAACGTATGTCTCTAATCATTTTTAAACAGCATTCGTATTGTGCATTTTAAAAATGAAGATTTATTTAATTTATTTCAAAAAGCTAAGACTAAATGCTTAGTTGGAGAAAGCGAGACCACCCATACCCGACTGGATGCGGAGGACGTTGTAGTTGGTCGCGAACATGTGGAGGTTGGTCGCGGTACCCGCGGACGCGGTGGTGATGGCAACCTGCGCGTTGTCGATGCGGGAGAAGTTGCAGGTGCCGGTGGGCTGGTGCTCCTCGGGCTTGAGCGCGAAGGAGTAAGCGTAAACACCGGGGAAGGGGCAGCCGGAGTGGTGCTGGAAGGGCTGGACCTGGTTGAAATACTTGCCGTTCTGCGCCTTGAAGCGGTCCTGGCCGTTGAGAACAAGCTTGAACTCGGTCATCGCACCCTGGGCCTCCTCGGTCCAGGCCTGGCGGTCGTCGTGGCCACCAGTGGACACAACGGGGGCACCGGTCGCGGCAGAGATGGGAAGGTTGAGAGCACCGGCGGCGGCGTTGCCAGAGGGGCCGGAAGTGAGGGCGATCGCGTTCGCGACACCGGCGGCCTTACCGAAGTTCCAGAGACCATCGGCACCCGAACCAGCGAGGCACCACACGAGCTCCTTGACGGGGTGGTTGTAGGAGAGGCGGATCTGCTTGGTGCCGGTGGCATCAACAGTGTCAACACCGGTGTGCTGCACCTGCTCAATCAGGTATTCGTGACCCTTTTGGGCGAAGCGGCGACGCTCCTCGGTGTCGAGGTAGATGTAGTTAGCCCACACCTTGAACACACCCTTGTTGAGGTAGGTCTCCATGTCCCCAGCGAGGTCGAAATCGATGCGGACCTCGTGGTATTGGAGCGCGATGAGGGGGAGGTAGAGACCGGGGTTGCGGTTGAAGAAGAACATGAGGGGGAGGAAGACGGACTTGCCATCCTCGGCGGTGGTGAGCTTACCGTAAGTGGCCTTCTTGGCCTCATCGAGGTGAAGCTCGGTGTAGAGGCGCCACCACTTCTGGTATTGCTTGTCTACACGCTGACCACCGATGGAAAGCTCGATGGAGGCGATCGCACGCTCGGCGACCCAGCAAGCAGCCGCGGAGCCAGCAGCGGCTTCGGACTCAAGCTGGACATACATGTCACCGACGAGATCACCGTTGCGGGCGACAGTCACGGAAACGCGGCCAGAGTTGCCGGGGTTACCATTGAGAGTCTGCTCGATGTTCTCCATCGCGAAGTTGGTGTGGCGCTTGTATTTCGCCTGGTAAAAGGTTACCTCAGGGTTACCAGTGAGGTAGACATCCTGGGCGCCGTAAGCTACGAGTTGCATAAGACCACCGGCCATTTTGAGAGTTTTTGTACTATATACGGAGAAAATAATTCTGCGACTTTCCGCGATCAAATTTTTCTCGGTCTATCTAAAATGTCCATTCGCCCTGAAGATCTCGAGGAAGGTGAAATTATTCCCGAGGATGAAATTGACGAAATCGAAACCATAACTGATGACGACGATGAAGAGCTCATGGAGGTTGATGAGGAAGAGGAAGATGAAGATGAAGAGCTCGATGTCGTCACCCTCATGACATCTCTGCTCGCCACTGAGGATGGTGACACCGTTTGCACTGCCTTAATCACAATCGCTCAACAACTCCAAACCCAAAACAAAATTTTGATTAAAATTTTGAGCAAATTGTGAGAATGAAAAATCAATTAGAGAGAAAAATTGTAAGTACTATAAATGGAGGGAACCCACTTCATCGATAAGGAACCGGACAGGTATGAGGCACTATTGGAGCTGCAGAAACGGTCAATCCAGTCGATGAAAGAAGATGAAGTTTTTACTGTTGTGGAAATTTTTGAGAATGCCTGGGATCTCAGGGCATGTGATTTCAGGAATTCGAGGGAGTTGGGTTATAGGCAATTCCTACACAAGGATAACTACGACAGTAACAACAACCCCATAGCAGAGAGGATTGATCTCATGGCGGTGAAAGGGATCAAAGAGAAACACAGGCGATACCTCCTGGATTTGAAAAGGCGGATGGGTGAACTTGGTATAAAATCAAAGGAGGATGACAATGGTATTACACTTCTCAAGAGGGTGAACAATGTAGTGAAACAACTCAAAGATGGTTACGACAACATCAGGAGACATTACAACGCCTTTGAACGTGTGGTGAATCCCACCGCTCAACCACTCATCAGTTCATTCACTGACCCCTGTGCAATGGATGAAGATGAAATTGAATCTTCTTCGGCATATCAGAAATGTATCATTCACTCTCTCGATGAAACACAGAAACGTGGATATCGCCGTTACAGGGACTACTGTTACGAAGAAATCAAGACACCTGATGGTTATGGGACGAGGGCGTGGGTTCCCAAGTTTGAAATCTCTTCATTCATTTATTCCCTCGCACCAAAGGATGATGAATTTAACAATTGGAAAAACTTTACGAGTAAGGGTAACATTTACCGAGACGTGACGAATCACCTCACAAACTGCATCGATCCACAATTCCCTGTTATCGAGAAGCGGAGACAGGTGTGGTCTTTTAAGAACGGGGTGTTTATCGGTAAAGAAGATGGACCCCAAAATGATGGTCACCCCACCTCAAAATTCTATCCATATGATAGTGTCGATTTTAAGATGTTGGACCCTACGATCATCTCCTGTAAGTATTTCGATCAGAGATTTGTAGATTACTCAGAGGTGGAGGATTGGTATGACATTCCTACACCAACTTTTGACAAAATCCTTGACTATCAGGGCTTTGAAAAGGACGTGTGTAAGTGGGCATACGTTGTAGGTGGTCGCCTCTGCTATGATGTCGGTGATCTTGACAAGTGGCAGGTTATTCCATTCTTCAAGGGTATCGCACGTTCTGGTAAATCCACTCTCATCAACAACGTGTTTCAAAGGTTCTACGACACGAGTGATGTGAAGACACTGGGTAACAACATTGAAAGGAAGTTTGGTCTTTCAGCCATCAAAGACGCCTTCCTATTCGTCGCACCCGAAGTGAAGGGTGACCTTGCCCTGGAACAGGCCGAGTTTCAGTCTCTCGTGTCTGGTGAAGGGATTGCGGTAAACATAAAAAATAAACAGGCGGTCTCTCTCCCAAACTGGAAGGTTCCTGGAATCTTGGGTGGTAACGAGGTTCCAAACTGGAATGATAAGTCTGGGTCAGTCCTGCGTCGTATTCTCCCTTGGAACTTTACCAAGCAGGTCCAAGAAGCTGACCCTCACATGGATCGCAAACTTGACGCTGAACTTCCAGCTATCCTACAGAAGTGTGTCAGAGCTTACTTGGATTATTCTGCTAAATACAGTGACCGTGACATTTGGAACGTAGTCCCTAAATATTTCAAGACTATCCAGAATCAGGTTGCGATGGTGGCGAATACACTGCACCATTTCCTCAACTCGATCCGTGTCATCAAAGAGAAGGACAAGTTTGTTCCAGAGGATATCTTTGTTCAGGCTTACAATTCCCACTGCGCCAGAAGTTTGAAGGGTAAGAAGCCTGACCTGTTCAACCCAGATTTCTACGTGGGACCTTTCAGTGCATATGGCATTACAATGAAAATCGAATCTGTAAACTATAAGGGTAGGGACTATCCCACACAACCAGTATTTTATGGGGTTGATATAATTGAGGAGGAACTCTCGATCGGAAACAACTTCTAAAAAAAATCGTATATAGTAATATGAGCCAACAGGTCAAGGAATTTATAAAAAGATCTGGGGTGGATGTCCAAAGTCCGAACTCTAACTCGAACAATGACAACTTTGCGAGAGAGCTTGAGAGTGACATGTTACGGAGAGAGCGGCTAAGACCCCCCCCTTTCCGTGAACCTGTCAGACCTGAACTACGTCAACGTAGACCCCTTCAACGCAAAGGAACCTTTGCCCAATATGAAAATAACTCCCCTCTTGAAAATGAATTTTCTGATTTGAATATGAACAAAATAGTAAATAATGTAATGGAAGCAGAAAACTTTGGTAACATCGACGAGTTTACTATGCCAGAGATTAATGAATCTATTTTCGCTAATAATGATCCCGATCTCGAAATATCCCCATTTAGACCCGGTATGTTCAACGCTGGTGTTGACAGTGGGTATGGACAGAAGGATGTTGTTCTCGAACTAAAGGATGTCATGAGAAGAAGACCACTCGCTAAAACTCAGATTGCTGAGGGTCTTTATATAGAAACCACAGAGATGTTGGGAAGGTATGGCACACAGAAGGTGGCGTCGAGTCATACACGGAATCTCGGTCTCAAGGGTAACATGAGCATACCTCTCGTGACCGTGCAGTTTAAAATCATCATTTATAACGAACGTGGTGAGAGTCAGAAAGTGAGTGTCAACATCTACAAAAACGGGAAAATCCGTTTCTCGGGTGGGTTTTTGGTAAGTCACATGTCGAGGCAGCCCGAACTCATTCGTCGCTACGTCGTGGAGAACTACACCAATGGACAGCCATTCTTCAGTGGACCGATACAGTTCAATAATTTGAGTGGTCAATTTAACATAAACGGAACAATTGATTTGAAAAGACTGCAATTCAAGTTTGCCAGGTATGGCTCGGTAAATTACAACCCTGAACTTTCCCCTATGATGTATGTGAATATGAACGGCTACACACTAAACCTGACCAGGACTGGTAACGTGCAAATCATTGGAGCTAAGAATCCAGCTGTTCTTGAGAACACATACAGATCTACCGCAAATCTGATCCGTGACTTCTATAGGTCTGGTGATAGTGGTATCTTCCTAGGTAAGATGAAAGCTCCAAAGAAGGCTAAAGTGAAGAAGACCGTGAAACCCAAAACTGTCAACACAAAGATCAAGCGTGTTTATAAGAAACGGAAGCTGACAGCGAATCAAATGAAAGCAGTTAAGGTGACTGGTAAAATTTGTGAACGCATGAAGAGATCGGAAATTGTAGATCTCGCTAAAAACTTTGGTATCGTGAACTTTAGAGTCAGAGGTGAAAATGGAACCAGGAATGCCACAAGAAAGGAAATTTGTAACATGATCAAGAAGAAAACCAATGTTCAGACCTTTAGGAATACAAACAAAAACAAAAACTCTTCCTTATCTGGTAAGGGTGACACGTTCAGGATCAACAAGACACTGTGTAACAACATGTCCAAAATAGAAATTCAGCGCATCGCTAAGATTTTGAAGATTCAATTCGACACGAAAGACACTAAACCGGTGTTGTGTAAAAAAATTGAGATGTATCGCAAAGTAAAGACACCCGAACCCAAACCCAAACCCAAACCCACGAAACGACAGGTCCAACGTAACAAGATCAACAAGCGCGCCTCTAATCTCCGCGAGAAGACGATCAAGAAGCGAGGCTTGAATAACAACTCCATTCGTAAAGAACTTGAAAAAGAGTATGGCTCCAAATGGATCAAACGGTACAAACCCAATCTCAATAAGGATGTTCAAAATGTAAAACGGGCTATGAATGGTCTACGACCTAACAAAAGCACTGGAATTCCTTTCAAGGGTGATGTCAAACAGTTGGAAAAGCGTATGGTGAATAGATGGAAATTTGAAAGAAGAAACGCTTTGGAGAAGAAATACCTCATGAACAAAGTGAACGCCACCGGTATTCCACTGAACATGAAGAGTAGCTTCAAGAACGCGGCTTCGAATTACATCATGAACCATGTGAGAAACTTCAAAAGAGAACCATCTCAGAAAAAGATGGATGATTATCGAAAAAATTGGTTAAAGCGGAGAAACAACTTAAATACAAATGGGCGTCCGAGAGGAATTAACAGGACGGTTAGAGCTAGGGTTGAGAAAATATAATCAGGGTGTCAGGGTTGGTGATAACACCCAAAAATGGGGGACAAAACGAAATTCCTGGTTGGATATGGCGAAAGAGGAGTTTCTCGATGCCATCATCTACATTATCGCAGATTACATTAGGTGTATTAGAAGTAAAGGTGTGATGGCACCATTGTCTTTTAGAAAACGTGATGAGATTGATGATAACAAACTTATCATGACAATTTTCGACGAATGGGAAGATGTAGATAGTCCACAGCATAAGATGCTCTTATGGAACCTATTCAAGATGTTGAACAGTGACATATTTAGAAGTGAAGTTTAAATACAAACACAATAGTGTAACACCTATTTGATATGTAATCGATTCGATCTTCGAAACGACGGACGACTTAATGTTTAAGTCTGACATACAATTTTCCTGTTGATAGTCTTCCCGGGTTCTGCGAGTTGTTTAAGGTGGATCGTGTGGTAGTTGAAGTTATAGTTTGGGAAAGTTTCCTTGATCTTTTTTGAAATACCATTGCCTTGTAAGGAATACGGAATTCCCGTGCACACAGCCTTGTGTTCAAGACCCAACAACTGATCTTCCATGAGCACGAAGTCTTTCAAACTGTCGTCACTCACACCATTCCTACGCATTTTCTCGTACACACCCCCAGAAGCCCCGTCACTGAGATAGAAGAAGTGTGAACCCTCCACTTCTTCTATTTTAGAGTGTTTATCATGCATGAGAAACAGTATCACGAAAAATAGCACTACGTAAATCATGTACTATCTACCCATATTTTTCTATGGCGTCTTCGTAGATATCTTTTTTCACATACGCTAACTTTCCAGTAGAATTTGTGTGTGTAGGGAGCTCGAAATCTTCCATCACTTTCCCCCAACATCGATCCATTAGACGATTAAACACGACCGCCTTACATGTCGGATCCACTGAACATTCATGGAAGCATCTTTTTTCGGTAAATGGAATACTAGAATCGGGACTGTAATGATACAAATCCATCGCACCATAATCTTTATTACGTAATAATTTAAATGTGCTCTGCTCAACTTCTTCTTCCTTCTCAACTGTAAATGTGCTTCCCTCTTCATTCATCGTTTCGACGGGAAATGGTTCTGGTTCTTCACCTGGTTCCGGTTCTTCACCTGGTTCTGGTTCTGGTTCTTCTATTGAATATCCAAGTTGTGATTCCAATGACAATGAATCGGGTGGTGGTTCTGCGGTTGATACCAGCACGCTACCTACGGAAGATATACTGATAGACATGCACATGACACATGATATCATGAGCAATACCAGGGTTAAAGTCGAACCCCCACTTTTACTGGGGTTGCTCATTAAAGTATGTATATATTTTTTTCGTCTCTACACTTCCGTGCTATCCCTGTAATCGGGGTTTCGACCTTGCCAATACTTTGGTTTCTTCCATTCTCTTTTTGCTAAATCTGTTTTACGATTAACCATTACATATTCTGTCCCATTCCATACCGTCTCGACTGGATGTTTCCCTGAAGCATGATCTCGCCTCATTTTCCAATACGTAGCCCCATATTTGCTTTTATCTAGAGTATAGCAATCAGAGTGAAGATTGTGATCATTTACACACTTTTTATCAGTTGCTTCACCTGTATTATCACCGTATACTATACATTTTCCAGAATCTCGTGTCACTCTGAAGTGGTTAGGATCATTTGGATCAAAAGGATCATCATCATCCAGTCTTAAATCATATAAAAACGGTTTACCATCCCATGCCCATGTGAACCCAATTCCGCTTTTTCTTTCCATTTTTTCCGCACACTCACTAAAAGAAAAATCATTATATTCCTTTCTTGTCCAACCAGATTTCTTTTCGTCGATGATATAAGGACGGGATGATCTATGAAAGGGTGTGCGCCTTGTGAACTTATAAGCACTTTTGTCCATCAGGTGTTTTGCACCCGGTATTTTCGTGTAATCGTGTACCAATACCTCCTCCCAATCTTGAATTGAAGAATTATAGCTCCACTCTGTTTCAGTAGCTCCGTTTTCCATATATTTGGGATATAAATTCCATCCCTTTATTGCATCACTATTCAAAATTTTCGCCAGTTGTGGAGTTTGACAGGCTCCTTCTGCGACTCCTTCATCGGTAATACCTTCATCATCGAAAGTCAATGAGCAATCACAATTACCATCCTTCTGTTTTAAATGGTGAATTTGTGTATTAGGGTTTCCACCACACTTAAATGGATCTGGTGGAGGTGGATCTGGTGGAGGTGTAGTTCCAACCACGTTAGGGTCGTCCTTTCTCCATACACCATTTGTTGGGTACGAGAAACTATGATGCTTCGGGCAATCTTTGAATAAAGTATACACCTTTCCTCCACTTACTTGCTCCATAACACTAACAAAATTACAATCCGGGCTGTCATTACATTTTTGTACTGATTCCTTGAGTAGACTATCATCATTCACTGATTTATTCTTGGTTTCTTCATGGTTAGTAAACTCCATCGTAGTAATTAAATTGCCCTCCCACCATTTACAGTAACGATTTTCGGGTCCGAACTGTGTGTAGCCATGTTTTACAACTGGTGGTGGAGGTGGTGGAGGTGGTGGAGGTGAAGGTGTGACGCCGATTCCTCCATCTGCCTCGTCCACACTCACCTTTTTCCATGTTTTCATTACATCTGCATAGTTATCCATCGGTTTATCCTCACACACCTCACCTGAAAAAGTTCTATAATAACCGTCTCCGAACATGGTTAGATACTTACAGTTAGGATCGTCGTTGCATATTCTTACACCCTTCTCTAGATATTTCTTATAATTTTCATTAAATGTCCCATCTGCTTTAAATGTAGACAGTGCATCATTACCATCACCCACACTTCCATCTTTGATCCATCCACTTTGTTCGGGGTACGGTGTAGTGCTAGCACAGGATTGGTGAGACTTTCCATACTGTGAGTATCCAAAAACAGGACCCTGTATATCAGGATCTACCCAGTCCGCCTTTTCCCAAACTTTTACATACGTAGAATGGTCACCTTTGTCACGACATTCACCGAACGTTTTACCTATGGCGTATTCGTGATTTAATTCAATTCTCTTACAATATTTATCTTCATTACATTTTTGGATAGCTCTTTTTAATATTTTTTGATATTTATGTGAAAAGAAATCGGCCTTGTCTACCTTATCTTCTCCTTCTTCACGCAGATACGAAGTCTCTAATACTTTGCCCTGACATTTGTTACCTACCCATACAGGATCATACCCCATAAAAGATACTTGATGTTTCTCCGAGTTTGTCTCTATACCTTCTCCAATTTCGGGAGGGGGTTGTGGTCTTTCTGGTTTACCATTTTGATCATCATCTCTTTTATATACTTTATTATAGTTCTCCCAACTCCTGTCCCTAGTGGATGGAGTCTTACGACCTTCACACTTTGAAAACATCTTCCCACGGCCATATTTATCTACTTTAATGAAATTGCAATCGTGTTCTTTTTCACAAAACTCGATATTTCTTTGAACATACTTTTTGTATTCATCTGAATTGAGATCAACCCCCTCCCCACGGTCTGACACGGCCCACCCATATGGTGGTCCAAATTTGGGGTATTCTGTAGTTTCACATTTATAATCTGTGTCAGAATCATTTAATGCTCTCCATCCTGTCCACTTTGGGGGTTTCCTTTCGGGGTTAATGAGTGACGTGTATCCGTCAATCTTATGTGTAGCAGATGTAAAATTATTTAGAGGAACATCTCTCTTTGCGACCGTCTTGTCAACCTTTTTCCATGTCACGGTATTATCATCAGTTTTTCTGTATTTAGGATCACACTCACGTGCTGAGTACTTACGATAATTCCCATCTTTCGAAACAGACACATAGTCACATCCATCATCTTGATTGCACATGAACGCAGCACGTCGCTGATACTTATGGTAATACGGGTCGTCAAAAGAAGTAACCGTATATCCTTCTTCACCATCATTGATAGCTTTTGTGCCTCCCCTTGAAGTTCCACCACACTTTATACCAAAACCTACCTCTCCATCATCCGAATATCCATTCAAAGTTTTGGGTTCCCTGGGACATACATCGATGTTACATGGTTGGTTTTGTGCGGGCATGTTCTCTTGCGGGCATTTCCCACCATTCATTGGTTCCACTAGGGTAGTCCACGTGCGAAACTGAGTGCCACCACCGCAATCTTTGGTGCATCCAGACCATTCGGACCACTCACCGGAACAATCGATGGGACACTTCTGTCCCTCACAATGTCGGTTTTCTGTGGGGCTCGGACAAACCTTTCCACCATTCTTTGGTTCCACCCGGGTAGTCCAGGTGCGAGATTGAGTGCCATCACCACAATCTTTGCTACACCCAGACCAATCAGACCACTCACCAGAACAATCGATGGGCTCTGGAGCTGGAGCTGGAGCCGGAGCCGGAGCCGGAGCCGGAGCAGGAGCCGGAGCTGGAGCTGGAGCTGGAGCCGGAGGAGGGGGCATCCCCATGGGTGGGGGTGGGGGTTTCCTGTCTGATAAAGGTGGTGCAGACTGTATGGGTTCAGCTTTCACGTTGTCCATTTGTTTTCTCCAGAACTGTGAGTTTCCAACCCTGTTTGTTTCAGTAGTTTCTACAGGTTCGGGTTCGGGTTCCAAAGTAACCGACCTGTTACCAGCGATAGCAGCCGCCATCACCGAACCCAACATCAACAGGATCTGGGCCATATCTATAGTATGCAGAGATTTTATACAAGTTTTGAAACATCATTGATTTTGTTGAGGATGTTGAAAAATTTGTAAATTGAATCAACCTCCTTGGGATTGATGATCTCAAGTTCAATCTGGTAAGATGCTTCCTCTTCTGAGTCCATGTCTGCATTGTCACCTGAGGAGATAGTCATGTCGATACTCATATTCTTGCGGATGAAAGAATGCCTCGTCTTGGTTCTCTTCCTGTCCATCTCATATTCACCAGATGTTGGAATTTCCCTGGCGATACAAAATCTGACATCCAGTGGCTGGTCACTGTCGACAAAGTCTTCTTTGTGAACCTTGATCTTCTGAATCATTTCTTGTTCTCCGGAGTCTTCATCACTGGTGATTCTGACACTGTTTGAGTCGTTATAGAAAACTTCAACTGTCTTTGACTTCTTTTCCTCCCACCCATCATATTTCTTCAAAGCTTTGAGAACCCTTTTCCAGACATCTTTTCCAACATTCGTGTCGAAAAGGGATCCATTGTGACGCCCAAGACGAATTTCGACTTCAATGTCTCCTTCGTTCTTGTGAGTCTCAAAAAGGGGGAGGGTCTTGTCTACGATCTTCTGAATATCCATGATGATTGTTCTTGTCATTTATGATATTGCGTCTTTCCCTTAAGTGTTTAATGTTCATAAAATTTAATGAAGGGTATAGAAAATCAAGGAAATACATGTTATTTCAACACCGCTCTTCAATGCATACTTTATATCCCAGTCTTGTCCAATCATTACATCAGACACCCATATCAGGGTGAATGCAAGTTTTCTAGGGCGTATTCCGACTTGACGAAAGAGTATTGGACAAAGGGTCAAAGTAATGTCAACGTGTCTGGATTGCTCACTTTGTTTCAGGAACAGTTCCCGAGATTCAAGAAAAACGAGCAACACGATGTCCAGGAGGCTCTCTTATGTATCATCGATATTTTGGAAAAAACTACACCGGAAATCAAGAATTGGTTTTACGGAAAGAAGGTTCAGGAGACTATCTGGCCTACGGGAAAATCAACAAATGAAGAAGATTTCTGCATCCATTTGGTCACTTCCACTGGTAAAGATATGGGTGAAACTCTATCAAAGAGCACTGACTGGAATGTCGTAGAAAATTACATAGATGACGATGGGAAAAGACACACCCTGGCTACTACACGTATGGTATTCTCTCAACTTCCACAGGTGCTTGTCATTTCATTTGACAAAAAGTGTCACGTCCAGGTTTTGGAAAAACTAATAATAGATAACAAGGAATACAATTTAATTTCTACAGCTCTTCACGTAGGAAATCAAAGTGACGGTCACTACGTCAGCTTTGTGAAAAGGAGGAACAAATGGTTTTTGATTGACGATGAACACATGAAAGAACACAATCTACCTGAAGAGGGTGGTTTTTACCTCATGGTTTACAATCTAAAAACTCCTTCATCTCAATGTTCTCCTTGATGTTGACAATAGTTCTGTAAAACGTTCGTCTGTTGTTGGGGTAATTCTTGTCAGTTCTCCGTTTCAGTGGTCTCCACCACATGGGTTCTTCCCACGTTACGTATGTGCATTCAATTATCGCACCATCCTCCATCCAGGGTTTGTCTCGCACCCGGTCGTGTGGAATCTCAGACTCAAAAAACAATTTCCCCTTTTCTTGAACATACAATCTCCACGTGGGTCGTCCCTCTTTAAATCCAGGTGTTTCTCGTGAAGGTTCCCACTTAACGAGAAAGTCCACTGTATTCTTTTCACGGGGTTTCCATTTAAACATAGTCTCATGGGTCCCGATTCGTATAGGATCATTGACCGGTGTAAACACGAGACCATCGATATCCTGCTTAACTGTGGGGAGATATTCATCCATGAATATTCTAAAATCTTTCATCGAGTGAAACTGCTTACACTTGAGTCTGTATTTGTCAGACTTCATGCATATCATGGACTTCAGCATGGCTTTGCAAGCGTCCATACGTTTATGTAAATTCAAGTTCCATACCATCTCCCCCGAGACAATTACGGCATCGTATACCATGAGGACATTTTCATAGAGTTCACCATCAAGAATTGTTCCTTCATAGGCAGACTTCTTCAAGTTGATAGGAACTTCAAACATCCTGAAAGATCTATTCACAAGAAGACACTTTTTCTTTCCCTCATACATGAGGGCTACGAGCATGTGCCTCTCCCCATCGGTCTTCTCACACACGACGTATTCACCACCCTTCAAAATGGGAAAATGTTTACGTTCAATGGAGATTGGTTGAGGTCCTGGGAAGTAGTCCTTACTACCCCATACTTTATGTATGTATGATACGACATATTTATAAAGTGGGGAATCCACCTCTATAGACATGTTTAAAAAACAAACAAAACCTTTAATTCAGTTTTACACTCGCCGCGTTCAGAATGTTTGATATACACTCATGTGTATATGTCTGGATCAACTTAGATGCTGAAAATGCATAAATTTTGACACCATTTTCGATCAGGTTTTCAAACATGTTGGGGTATAGCCTCCACGTGCCCTTCTTTTTATTTTTGATATGTTTGATGACAGTTTTTGGTATCATTACCCAAACTTTGGCACTCGTAGACACAACATTATAAAACTGTGGTGAAGTCTTCTTTCCTAGAACAGTATCAAACTCGAGACCCATTTGTGTTGTGGGTTCTTTTGATTCGGACTTCACTTTTTCTTTGAACATGTCCCAATTAATCCCCTCCTTGACACCCGGGAATACAACTAGCCCTGCATTTTCATTCACCTCTAAACTTTTATTGAGTGAAAGGTCGTCAACCCCTATACCAAAATCGATGAAAAGGATTCGGTCATACTTTTTCATACACTGTTCGATGGTTTCAATTTTTTCGAGGGTGTCATCATTCACGTAGACGATTTGATGATTCACTGAATTCTGAAGACACTTTATGTTTAGTCTCAATATAGAGTGTAACGTCTTCACATGGCACGACTTCGATCTCGTGACCACTATCGTCACAAACTTCATACGATAGTATCGTTTTTAAGCCTTAAGCCTTTCATCCATGCACCCACTGAAAGGTAGATTACCTACATGACCCAGTGTGGTATTCACGTCTGCGAAAATTTTACCACCCGCTTGTTGCCACCTCCGACAGAAGGCGTAATCTTCTGACAAATATCGTTTAGATTCTGGATCAATCATACAATCAAAAGCCGCGTGGTAATCATCAAAGTCACGGTTCTGGTGATCATTTTTACACCACAACTCTGGAAACTTTTCTTCAAGTTTCTTGAAAACTAGTCGACTGATGAGCATGAACCCAGTTGGACCATCTAAAATCTCAACGAAACCATCCTCTATCGTTCGTCGAGTCGCACCTATATTGACGACGAGACTGGAAGAAAGCATCGACATATCACGTTCATCATCGTTACGAACAGCGCTAGCAGCCTGTTCCCACATTACCACCTTTTTGGGGTAGCATGCGACAGACAGTTCGTGTCCAGATTTGATGAGACGGACAACGGCGTGGGGATCAAACTCTATATCCGCGTCTATAAACATTAGGTAATCACAATCCGTCTTCTGCATGAAACGCCCTACGGAAACATTACGAGCTCGATGAACTAGTGATTCATTTTCAGTAGTATCAATCATTAATTCAATTTTTTCTTTGATCAACAAAAGTTGGAGTTTTATTACACTCGACATATATTTTTCTAAACAGAGACCACCATAACAGGGGGTTGAAAGAAAAACTTTAGTCATATTCTATCTATGTCCTTTAGACTCTAAGTGTTTTTTCAAGATATTCTCAATCTTATTTAGTGTGGGAACGGACACCGAGCACTTCTCACAAATCTCATTCTTTGTGACCCTGGCCCCGATGACCATGTAAATTATAGAAGAGGCCACACTGTTTGGTGTTTTACTCATCAAATCTACACAATCTTCTGTCTGGTTACAGAGCTTGATGCACTGAAGGCGTTCCTCCTTTGTTATTTCAAACGAATTCAGGAGACGTTGAATGACATCAAAAGCCTTTGTGACATAATTCTTCTTCGTCTCACCCATAATATTGTCTTTGAAAATCTGGGTTGTTCGACTGATATCTTTTGATTGGATTCCGAACATCTCGGCAATTTCTTTTGTAGTTCTTGGGTGCTTTGCGAGTCTACACGCGTATAAAACGCAGTTGGCTTTTATCCCGAGACGAACGGCACCTCTAGTCAGTTTTTCCTCGTTGAACTTTTTATACATAATCTTAGCGTCTTTTAGAACACAATCTGGTAGAGTGTGACACGCCTCATCGATATCTCTATACGCGTGATACAGTGACCGATCCTTGTGATTCATAGACATATGAAAATTGATTTTAGCCATTCGCTTATTCTCGTAAGAAGAGAAACCCTTCGTAGATATAATTGTCCCCTTCCCCCAGTTGTGTGAAAAGAGTTCAGGATTTGCTGTCGGGTTTCCACACCTCGATGGGTCATTCACTTTACCATCATCAGTAATTCCACTCGTCCATTCAGCTGTATCGTCTATAAAATTGTCATCAACTAATCCACATTCTGAACAGACCGGTAAACCTTCCGGGCTGAAAACCTTCACACCTGAACACTCTTTACAAATGTTTGTATTTACTATCTTTTCTTCATTGTTTTTGGGTAATAGGGCGTCTATTTCAGACCATATAGTTGCTAGCATTGTATTGTTTTCTGTACGTGTGAAATTTAACTTAGGTGTCTAACGCGCGTTTCAATCGCCTCAATGGTTTCCTTGAAACTGCGACCTCCTGATGTTGTTGGTTCCCACTCATTCCATTCTTTGTCGATTTGCTGATGATCAGGGGGGAGATCTATAGGCACACCTTCAATCTCTGTGTCAGAGACTACAAATCCACCCAAGTCGGATTCAGAATCACCACCTTCGTCGTAGATATCACTATCTGTGTCTTCGACATCTATCTCAGAATAATAGACAAACATATCAGTTCCCAGGGGTTTCATCTCTAGGTCTGCGAATGTCGTCCCAGACGGGTAGTGCTCCATGACACTCTCATAAGGTGCCGGAGACATGTCACCATCATCTAATTTGTAGACACACGCAGACTTGTAGAACATTTCGGTTGGGTTCAGGTAATACATGCCAAGTGTCAGGCCGGTGTTCATTGCGACAACACCAAACATTTCCTCCTCAATTCCTTCTTCATTTACTAACAATTTTACAATGTCATTTTCATTTATTTCTTTTGGCACAATCATGCTTAGAGTTTTCCGACAAATTTTTATCATTGATAATATCACAGATGAAAGTTATTATTTATTCCAAGGAAGGTTGTGAGTACTGTGATCATGCAGTCAAGTTGTGCGAATCAGAAAATTTGGAGCACGAGAAAATCATAATTGACAAAGATGATCTAAAAGAGATATGTGGTAAAGCGGTCTCAGCCTATCCTCAGATATTTATTAATGGACGTCATGTGGGGACCTATTTTGAATTTCAGGACTACATTGAAGATGAATATGAACCTATTCTTGAAGAGACTTTGAACAGATTTACGGTGTTTCCTCTGAAATATCCAGACCTATGGGATCTTTACAAGAAGGCGCAGATGTCCAATTGGACCGCAGAAGAAGTTGACCTATCCAAAGATATTGACGACTGGAAAACCCTGAATGACAACGAACAGAAATTTATCAAATACATCCTGGCTTTTTTTGCTGGGTCTGACGGAATAGTTTTTGAAAACATCAACAACAACTTCGCAGATGAAGTTCAAATCTCAGAAGCCAGATCGTTCTACGCCTATCAGTCACATAACGAAATGGTTCATGGTGAAACATACTCCAAACTCATAGACAAGTATATTAAGAATGCGTCTGAAAAGAAACACCTATTCGAGGCTATCCAAACAGTCCCCTGTATAAAACGGAAAGCTGAATGGGCACTCAAATGGTTCGACAAAAAAAGTAAAACTTTCGCGGAACGCCTCTTCGCGTTTGCCTGTGTCGAGGGAATCTTCTTCTCAGGAAGTTTCTGTGCTATTTACTGGCTAAAAAAGAGGGGTCTAATGCCCGGTCTTTGCTTCAGTAACGAACTGATATCTAGGGATGAAGGTCTTCATCAAGAATTTGCTGTTGAACTTTTTAAGCATCTCCGCACGAAACCCTCTTCAGATACAATCCACAGCATCGTCAAAGAAGCTGTGGAAATCGAGAAGTCGTTCATCATAGACGCCCTCCCCTGTAACCTCATAGGTATGAATTCTGAAAAGATGTCAGAGTATATAGAGTATGTATCTGACCGACTCCTAAAGCAGATCGGTCAGCCCCCCATATGGGGTTCTAAGAATCCTTTTGATTTCATGGAAAATATTAGCCTCGACGGGAAAACTAACTTTTTTGAGAAAAGAGTGGGCGACTACGGTAAACTAGATGACGACACTGATGAAATCGGTTTTGATGAAGAATTCTAATCGTAAAATTTTACATTCAGTGGTCCTGACTGACTGTAGAATTATTTAAAATTTGAAACTTAATGGAACAATGTTCCTTCGGGAGAAATATCCATGGAACCAAGAACCGCACCACTTCCCTGTAGCTCAACCTCCTTCTCATGGAAATCTGGTTCGGGGTTTGGAGCATCAACCATCTCGGGTTGCGTCTTCACCTGTTTCTTACCCTTCTTACCTCCACAGCCACAACCACCCTTCTTCTTCTCACCACCACAGCCACACCCTGTGTCCTTCCTGATGTTCATCATACCCCACACGACGAGGATGAAGACGACAGTGTGCAGCAGAAGACCCATAGTGGACGGACATCCTGTGGGTGTCGCGATACGAGACCCAAGAACGGAACGCATGAGACGGAATGTCTCAGGGTTCGCTATCACGAAAAACGTCAAACCGGAAATGATGGATGTGATGAGCTTCTGCTCCTGCTTCCTCCCACCACAACCACAGCCACAATCTTTGAAGACACCCATTATACTTTACAGTATACTTGGAAAAAAATATTTTTAATTATAAGTATGGAGCAGTTCAGTATCCCCCCTGGATACAAGTTAGTTCCGTCAAATATGAAAATTGGTTCTTCAAATAGTGGTATAATCGTGAAGATGATAGGTAGTGTGATATTTTTGATTGTTCTTTTGGTCGTTTTCATGATTTCGAAAGTAAACTCAGAACAGCAGCTCAAATTGAGACAGATGGAATTACAGAATGAACAACAAGCTTCTAAAGCACAGGTGGTAATGGATACGATTTCGGTGGAACCAGTTTCTATGGATCTTACGTCTCAGGACCTTTCATCGGCTCCACAGACGAAGTGGAAGGTGCACAGAAATAAAGATGCTACAATGGGAACCAGAGATGTATTTCATCTAACCAGATATTCAACACCGAGGGCGAATTTAAAAAATTGTCTAGAAAAATGTGATAAACGTTCTGAGTGTGGGGCTGTGGTTACAGATAACTCAAAGTCCCTCTGTTGGGGTAAGACGAATATAACAAATACGTTTAGCACTGGTAACAGAATTATATATGAGAAATCTGAAGATGGTGTTTTAGAACCGTGGAATACTCAAGCCCCAGCTCCGTCTTCAACCCCGGCCCCGACTTCCAACATTTCTACAAATGGGAGATGTGGACCACCTTTCAATAATACGATGTGTCCAGGTAAACAATGTTGTTCTTATTCTAACTGGTGTGCTGGAACTCAAGGAACAAAGAGTGCTTGGTGTTATTCATCCACAAATAAAGGGCGTGACGATGGAAAATATGATGGAATAGCTAATTAAAGACAAGACTCTTACTATAGATATAACCAACTACAAATGTCGCTCTCTATTCAGCAGTCTACCGAATTCTCCCCTGCCTCTGTGCAGTTTTCGAAACTTCGCAAGAACAAGAATGGCGGTAAAGCCGTCTACCTCAACGCCGGTGACAACAAAAAGCTCTACGTTCAATTTCCTTTCATGCGCTCTCCTTACGGTCTGAGTGCCTTCACTGATGAAGGCACGGGACGCACTTCTTACTCCCTTGACCTCTCTTTCGACCCCGATAACGCCGAGGCTATGGAACTCCACGCCAAGCTTAAGGAACTGGATGAGAAGATTGTCAATGAAGTTGCCAAGAACTCTAAGGAGTGGCTCGGAAAGGAATTCAACGTGGCTGTCCTCAAGGAAGCTCTCTACAAGCCCATCGTGAAGCCCGGTAAGGAGCAGTATGCACCCACTATCAAGCTGAAGGTTCTGACAAAGCCTGATGGGTCTTTCGTCCCTGAGTGTTACTCCATGCAGAAGGAGCAGGTTGCTCTCGATACTATCGAGAAGGGGCAGAAGGCTATGGCCATCATCGATCTCAACCAGATTTGGTTCATTGACAACAAGTTTGGTGTGACTATCCGCCTTCAGCAGGCTCTCTTTGAGCAGTCTGCCAAGCTGCCTTCTTTCGCCTTCAAGGGTGTCACCCTACCAGATGCTGAAGAGGAGGAGGTTGACGACATTGACGATGATGTGGATGAAGATCAGTAAAAAAATTATCGAGACTTATAAAAATGAAAAACTTCTACAAACCCAAAACAAATCTAAAAATCGTATACATCGAGGAAGAAGATTTCGTCGTTAAGCAAATCCTTGATAGTGACGTGGTGATATATGATCAGCACCTGATCAAGTCTCCAGTATCGGAGTTCACGTATGACAAGATGTTTTACAACGAACTTTACGAGAAGGATACCAACATCGCCAATGGATTCAAAGAGGACAGGGGTGTCGAGGTTGGTAAATGTGTGATTCAGTAAACTTTCATTTTTTCAACTACAACTAGTTGACAAATTGAAAACAAAATGTAGGATAATACCAGATGAACACACAACTTAAAAAACTGCTCAGGGGGAAGAAAGCTTGTGACCCTACGTCACATCTGTCCTTGAAGAAGAAGAATGGTTCAATCACGAAAGGAGCTGTGAAGATTGGTGAAGGACAGTATGGTAAGGTGTATAGGGGTTGTGTCGATAACGACTGCAAGAAGTTTGTCGTTTACAAGGAAATTAAACAACCTAGATTAACTGAAAAAACCAACAACGTGCCACTAGCTGGTTTCATCAACGCGGTCAAATCTGTGAATCCCAAGATGGAATTTACAATCGCGAAAAAATTGGAAAACTATGGGGTCCCGAAAGTATATCTTCACAAGACATGTGACGGAAAAGATTACCTGTACTCGGAGTTCATAGATGGTGAGGAGCTTGATAAGTGGTTCAGAACTAGACCCACCTTAGATGCTGTCAGGTCTGTAATGGCTCAAATCATTTACAATTTGTATCGTATTCATAAAAAGTATCCCGGTTTTAGACATCACGATCTCCATGGTGGTAACATCATGGTGCGCAAAGTACCAAACAAAGACATTCAAATCACAATGAATAAGAAATACTCCATTCCAAATGGTGGGGTAGAAGCTGTCATCATCGATTTTGGATTTTCCACTTTTCCCCGGATCAGGAATCCTCTTATTAACGCTAAAAACTACGTCGATATAGGAATATCGAGAAAGTCGGACAAGTTTTACGATTTACACTTATTCTTGAACACCATGTATGGTCTGTGTAGACAGCCTTCTAATCGGACTGAGCGTATAGTGAAAAACTTTGTTGAATCTCTGTTTTCACCAGAGTATCTTAGTATGAAGTCCACTAAAATTAAAAATTATAGGCTTCGTGGAAATATGAATCACACACTTCCGAGCTTCGAGACTGCTCTCATGAGACCGTTCTTCACAGAAACCAGTAGAATGAACCAATTACGTAGGTTGTTCACTAAACCTAAAGTATCACCTAAGCAGGTGGTATTCAAAGCCCCAAAGGTGGCGAACAGGGTGGGAAACGCACAATCACGCGCTATCGCCATTCTGAAGGCAAGCAAGCAGGTCACGAAAAAGAAGCCAGTGGTGAAAATCACCAAAAAATAATTCTAAACTAATAGTAAAATGTATCTTCTCGCGATCCTCATCGTAATCGTCGCTGTCCTTCTCAAATTCTGTATGAACAAATCTCCCAAGAAGTCTGGTGGTGCTGGTAAATTTACCGTTTACGGGACCATGGGTTGTGGTTGGACTCGTAAACAGTTGGATTATTTTAAACAGTCAGGGAAGCCGTTCACCTTCGTCGACTGCGACAAGGGTGAGTGTGCTGGTGTTGAGGCTTTTCCGACCACTGTAGACCCATCTGGTGAAAGAACTGTTGGGTTTAAAAAGTTTTAGATACCCCGCACAATCTGGATGGAGAGGGAAAGAATGAACGCATCAACGAGAGACTTGATGGGCTTGAGAGCGGAGATGTGCTTGACCAGGGAGCGGTTCCACACAAGGCGGAGGATGAATGTGCTGATGAGAAGGTTGAGCACAAACACAAGAACCTCCATGAGGGCGTCGGACTTGTTACGAGACTTGGTAATCTCCGAGATCATTTATTAAAAGTAAATATTTTTTTCTGAGTAAACTATAGATGAAAAACCTCCCCCTGAGTGGCAACGAAAGTAAGTTTTCGACAAAGAGGTGGGGTTCCACAAGGGGTGTAGGGAACAATAACTGTTACGCATACGCCGTGGGTGACTACGAGGCTTATAGATGGCAGAAATCTATACCGGGTGATCGCTCTGGCCTGTCTAATGGCAATCACACGTACACGCATTGCACTAGTCTTCCTAGGCGCGTAATTTCCGATAATCCAAAAAGGATTTACAAGACAGACGCCACGAAGAAATGCAAAAAGGGATATTTCAAAGTCATGATGTTTGTCTCTCCCGGTAGAGCCTCAAACTATATAAGGCAGGGTGACTTTCATTTTTACAAGCAGCATGGGGTGGTAGAGTATAAGATCAAACCAGGAGATACTATTAAATCAATCGCTACATTCTTCAAGGTGCCCGAATCGAGGATTAAAAGGGGGGGTGCTTTCAAGGTAGGTAAGCGTATAACGTTCAAGGCTAATGTGTTTAGTCATAAACGTGGCTGGGCTACCGGTCCACTTTTAACCGACGCGAAGGGGAAGGTCATTAAGGATCCTCGCAAGTGTTCACGGAACTATCCTGGTCTGAACTACGAGAGATATTGTAGCTCATTCTGTGTCAAGAACAGAGGCATCAAAGTCGGAAAGACTCATCCCAAGGTCAGCAAGAATACTCTCTAAATCGGGTAATTCTTCTATATCAAAATTGATATCAAACAAATCTAAAACACTAAATATAGATTCTTCGTTCAATGTCACAGAGTTTGAAGCTGCTGTTACATTGTTTTGAATCGTCACCACGATCTTGTATTGAGTGACATCGAATACTTTTCTACACACTGGGCATGTGTTCTTACCTTGGTTTTTCCATTCCTCTAGACAGTGGGAATGAAATACATGTCCACATCTGAGCGGAGGATTTGCCCTCGTTGCCCTGACGTCATTGAGACATATAGAACATGTATGCATTCTAGAGTATGGGTCTAAAGTTTTTTCATTGATTTTTCTCACTCAGTAGGTGTTGGGTGTTTTCAGGAGAGGTTTGTCACACGCGTTGCAAGGGCCGGTGCCCTGCTCCGCCTGCACAGCATTCATGATAGCGGGACCCTGCTTTTGGAGAAGCTGCCTAAACGAGTAGTTATCTTCGTAGGTGATTCCGTTGTTTTTCATGATGTGGTTGTTGAGCAATTGGGCTGAGGTATTCACAGTGAAGCACCTGCCATCCGCCATTCCAAGTCTCTGAGACATATTGTTAATATAAATCTAGAAATTAATTCGGCGGTTGGTGATTGTCTGCATCCAGGAATTAAATCCCTTTTCCCGAAGTTGTTTGATCATGGGATCACATCGGTATCCGAGATAAATGTCGAAGACGTCAGTTTCCTCTGTGGGTGAAACTCGAATCTCGGGATTTTCGTTGATGTGCTGGTTGATAATGTTGTAAGCAAAAGCGATTTCTTTAAGGGTTTCAGCTCCAGTGATGATGATTTTCCCAGTGCTGAAAATGCTTGTTGTGATTTCCTTCATGTCTTCTGAAGGTTTGAATTTGATCTTCACAGCTGAATATCTGTCAGGCTCAAAGGAAACTTTGAAGATGTCGTTGTATTCCTCAAACCAGTTTGCAACTTTCAATAGATTCACGTTGTAATTGAGACTGAAGTTCGAATTAATCATGACTACCCTGAACGAATCAGCTGGGACTTCAATCTCCACGCCCAAAAAAGTCGACAGGATATGTGTCAGTTGTGTGATGATACGTTTGCAGTCGAATAGGTCACAACATCCGGCGACCTGGATGCTTCCATTAGGAAACACCTTGACAGATTTGGTGCTGTAAGTGTCATTATAGGTCAGAGTAACCTGATTATAGAATGTGGTAGGTTTGAGTTTCCACTCAAAGCCTTCCGTTTTTGATCCCCGACGTGTCATCTTGTAGGATCCAATTCTCTCAAACGTTTCTCGAAGCTTCTTTATGTCGATTGCATGCATGAATTTTGATACCATTGTGATCGTAGTAATCTTGACCCATGAGGGACGAAGATCATCTGGTAAAGCTTTACGGATCTCGTCGAGGGTGAGTAAGTAAGAGAAACTGTTATTCGCTATTGACGAATACATGATTTTTAGACTTGAATTATTAATGTCACACCCCAAACTTAGGTGTTCATTGTGCAAATTCCCTGTGACTCCATTTCTTCAGAACACGCCTCAGGTTCCATGTTGCAGCATGTGTAGTCGTATCGATACATAGTAAGATTTTTACTTTCACCCGGGTAACTAGGGTCATCCACTAGCCCTGGCTCGGGTGGTATGACTGTGCCATCAGCCGCTGTTCCACCAGCCACCAATTTGAAATTGGTGAGAACTTGTGTTTCTCCCGGGCATTTAATCTCATGACTTTGAAGTCCCAACGCATCATCTGTGACGAGATGTTCGGGTTTGAGGGTGGTGGTAGGTGTCTTATAGTTATAACAGTGACCACGTGGTATCGTGTCTAAGCATTTATAGAAATACTTTGTTGTGTTCATTAAGGAGTTAGCCGAATCGACATTATAGTCGTATCTAAATTGAGTTATCGGTGTATCACCACCCGCTGTGGTTCCTGTCATATTTGTGTCGTTCGTCCCCCTTGTTCCGCCAATGTCACATCGGACATTATGTCTATAAATGGTTCTCATGTCGATAGGAACATCAAGGAAATTTTCACCAAGACTCACTGGTGTGACTCCAGGTGTTTCGAACGTTTCATCTGCTATATTAGCGTTTAGACCACCTAGGCATGTGTAGTCATATTTATATTTTCCATAAGAACATTTCGTTAGTCTGAATTTTTTGAGTGCACTTTTTCCACAATCCACTTTTGCTGCCATATCGTAAATATTGTCAAAACAGGGTGTGGATCTTTCGTCTTCAAAGTAAGACTTACCTCTCTTGAGTTGTATCAATGCTGCCATATCCTCAGCTTTATTCTCATCAGCTAGATCATAGATGAGTTGTGCTGCCTCATCTTCACCATAAAGAGCGGAGAGTTCGTTCCTCAATGCTTGTAACTCGTCTTCTTCATCCTTTTCAGGGTCGTAGTCGTCTTCATATTCAGAACCCAACCACTCAGATGGCTTGTCTGGTATGAAGTCACTGGCTGTGTCTGGTAGAACTTTTTTGAGTCTCACGGCAAATTCATCACTCCTTTTGGGGGCGAAGTACAAAGCCGTGAATGGTGAACCACAACACATTGAACAGCACACAGCGGCACCAATAATGACGAGCCCAGCCATTTATATATCAAAATATTTTTTTACTTAGAGACAAGATATGCTATTATGATACATGTCTCTAAATAAGCTTTCATCTGCGACATCTGTTCATGACGTGGATTCTGACTTACACTACGTCGAGATGGTTTACAAAAGGTGGAACAACAAGCGTAAGGAGTATAGCACCTACACTGATTTCATCAACACCGAACCTATAGGGGACTGGAATAGTATTTCCTGGAAATCCACCGGTGACACTGATTACTATAAGTTTTTGGATGTGATGGTCGTAAAGACTGTAGAAGTCCTTCAGCGGATGGCCGAACTGCATTTGGATCAGATCCTATACACGGAACATGATCCCCGCTTTTACGTGAGATTGATAAATGCTGTGAAAATTCTGGATCCTACATTTCAACCACCTCGCATAGATATGGGAAGTGCTTGGCAAGTGGATTTCGTGACTAAGTTTTGCCAGAAATATATTCCTGGTGTCGTGCAGACGTGTATATCAAAAAAGCGTCTATTTTACTTCATCTCCGTAATGCATAAACTAGCATTAGAATGATTAGAACGACGATGGCAGCCTTTGTTGCATCTGGGACCATATGCTTCTTCGCATTGGATACACCCACGCTAACAACCTTCGGCTTTTTCACCTTACACGAAACTCCGTAATCAATGTTACGCCTGGGATGAATCACCTTGTTCATGACGTTTTGCTTCTTCTGTTTATCGCAGAGATGAGTCTCACAAAACGGACTCTTATTGGTTCTGTGTATTTCGTGGATGCCAATCTTATCGATTAGTCTCTGTTCCCTATCACTGGGTCTCTTCCTCGTGATCGAATCTCTAGTATAATATTCCTCAATCTCTGTCCTATCTGTTTCTCGTATTCCTCCTGGAAGGGAGAATTCATCTACGACAAATGGATTCACCTTATCCATGGAATGTTTATCGCTGAGCATATAATCACTCATTCTTGATATTAGTTCAGATTATATTTTTTATCATGCATCTTGGTTTGGTGCTCTTTCCACATCTTATCCAAATCAACATTTAGCATATGAGCCAACTGAAATAGGTAACTGAAAACATCCCCCATCTCCATCATGACATCAGTACCTCTCTCTTTTTTTAGATTTGTCTTCTTGAACGTCTTCTTATATTGACGAATTGCAGAAGCCAGTTCACCAAACTCTTCTGTCAGGAGAAGCCATACTGTATCTATAGCAGCACGATCCCAACCCTTCCGCTTGCACACCTTCTCCGTTTCTGATTTATAGTAGTTTAGACTCATTTCCTTACTCAATGGTAGAGTGTAATCTTTAATTAATTCCAATCTTGTTGCGGGGTAATTTTTTCCCAACTGTGCTCGTATTCACTGGTCTGTCCATTGGTTGGCTGATGGTATCAATTTCACTCGCGTAAGACATGTATTGAGACACACCAGTTTGGATTTGTCCAAGTGAGGTGTCAATAACACGGACGTTCATATCTCTCACCTGGTTGTTGACGTTGTTGTAGTGATCACCCGAATTGCTGATGAATACAGACCTCATGATACCGTACAAGTCATCAGGGTTTTGGTAGTCGATGGAGATGCCTGTTCTATTTTTGAAAGTCTGACGAATACCACGTTGAATCAGATCCTTGTTGTAAGGTGAAAAAAACAGTTTGTTGAGGGGGGTTTCACACTGCTTCAGAGAATCAAGGTGTAAGTTGTCACACATTTAATATAATAGACGAAAAAAAAAACATCCGTAAATATTAAAATGCTGAGTCCCGCTGACTTTAAAGATTATGACACTAAACCCGACAGTGTCGAAGAGACCCCATGCAAACCCCCAGCCTGCTTTGTCGGGTCGTATGCTCCTGTAGCAAAGCCTGGTGAGGTGGGTCCTTTCTATGTGAACACTTACCTGACTCAACCCGACAGGAAGTTCGAGACATTGGGTCCCGCAACTGTGAGGAGCGCTGATCTTGAGAAGTGCACGAAGTAGTTTAAAAATAAAATTTTAAGGATAGTTATATGAGGGTCACTAAACGCTCAGGTCGTATTGAGGATATGAGATTTGATAATGTCACCAATAGGATCAAGAATTTAACATATGGACTTTCAGAAAACTGTGATTCCTCTAAAGTTGCTCAGCAGGTCTTTTCTTCTATGTATGACAACATCACTACCCAGGAAATCGACATTCTGTCAGCTGAGATCTGTGTTGGTATGATTACATCAGACCCGGATTATGAAATCCTGGCAACTCGTATTATTGCCAGCAACATTCACAAGGTTTGTCCCAATAACTTTCATCTCGCCATGCGTAAACTACAAAAATTTGATATCATCACCGACGAAGTCGTCGAAGTCGCACAACAAGTGAAGGAACACATTAAGACGGATCGGGACTTTGATTTTGGATACTTTGGACTCAAAACACTCGAAAAAAGCTATCTCCAGCGAGTTAGTGGTAAATTGATTGAAACCCCGCAATACATGTTTATGCGTGTTTCCATAGGAATTCACGGTAAAGACATCCCATCTGTCCTGGAAACCTATGACAAAATGTCCCAGGGATTCTTCATTCATGCCACTCCTACTCTGTTCAACGCGGGGACCCCGAGACCTCAAATGTCTTCCTGCTTCCTTATCGCAAACA
>Ga0213862_10000051_pt1 | contig 42699 bp, 44 predicted proteins | sample PICome_7_FD_160092 | JGI IMG/M metagenome (GOLD analysis project Ga0213862, IMG submission 160092) | Coastal seawater microbial communities near Pivers Island, North Carolina, United States - PICO266 | ecosystem: Environmental > Aquatic > Marine > Coastal | place: USA: North Carolina... | reverse complement strand
TAATTGGCATTGATAAATCTTCATTAAAAGCAGAACGTTCTTATGGTGTAAATCTTGATTTCAATTATCAAACACGTTTATTTGAAACCATTGGTTTTTCCATTAATCAACTTTTTTATGTTACAGCGATTAATAACGGATTGTTATTAAATAGTACAAATAACGGTTTGTTTGCATTTGAAAATGCAACTGACGAAATTTTAAGCAAAGGAGCAGAAACAAATATTAAGTTTACTTATAAAGATTTTAGATGGTTTTTAAATTATGCACTTATAGACACGAAACTGAACTATTTGGCAGGAAATCCACAAAAACCATTGACAGCAAAACATAACGCAGGAAGTGTATTAATGTACGAATCTGATAAATGGCGAATTGGTTACGAGACATTTTATACAGGAAAGCAGTTTTTATCAAACGGAACTGAAACGACAGATTTTGTCACAATGGGATTATTGTTAATGCGAAACTTTAAATTTGGTAGTGCTTTTGTGAATTTTGAAAATTTCACAGACAGACGACAAAGTAGGTTTTCGCCTTTGGTTTTACCACCACACGAAAATCCAGAATTTCCAGAAATTTATGCACCAACAGACGGCTTTATTTTTAGCGTAGGAATTATTATTAAACCATTTGGTAACGAAGAACATTAAAAATTATGCAAAAAATAGAACAATTTTTAGACTCAAAAAATATTAGAGTTACAGCAATGCGATTATTGATTTATAAGTTTCTTGCCGAAAAACAAGTTGCTGTAACATTAAGCGATATAGAAAATGCTTTCGAAAAAGCAGTCTAACTTACACTCGTTACTTAAGTATTTTAAAGGAAGGAGAATTGTATATCGTCCAAGTTAAGTGGATCGTCAAAAGAAGAAATTGAGCTGCAACTTCTGTCAATAGGGGGAGCAAGTAAAATGATAAAACGGTTATACTTTTATAGTGTAGCCGTTTTTTAATTAAAAGACCTCGGTCAAACACCCTCAAAGATTAAAAGAAGATCTCCCAGTTGTTAAAGACTCCAAAAAAGCATCTACTATTAACTGTATTAGAAAAGAAAAATGAAAAAGCTACTACTTTTTTCATTGTCTTAAATATTGTATATTGATTTTAAAATTAATCATCATGAATAAGTATTTAATAAAAAGAGAAATTCCAAATGCCTCTGATATTCCAAGTGAAAAACTCAAGGACATAGGAAAAGGTTCTGAATCAGTTTTAATCGAAATGAGAAGTGAAGGAAAGCAAATTGAACAAGAGGTAAGTTATGTAGCTGGGAATAATGTTTTCTGCGTTTACAATGCTGACTCTGAAGATATAATCAAAGAACACGCTAACCGAGCTGGAGTGCCTGCAAATGAAATAACGCTCGTTCCAAATGTTTTAAGTCATAATACTAATAACGACTAAATCATAGACAGATCTTCTTTTTTTAATTTATTGTAAATTGTTGTTATGAAAAAACCGCTATATACAATTGCTTCACTAATAACTATATTAGTTATTAGTGAGCGAGCCCTTGATATTTTTTTTGATATTGGGCCTTTTGCCCCAAGACCTATTAAGCTTTTATTTGTAGTTACAGCTCTAATCTTATTTGCCATTCATTTTTATAAAAACCCTAAACCATAGAAACACTTTTTCTTTGATTTAATATTTTTTAAAAAAAAGTGTAATAATTCAATTTTTGGTATTATTTTCGCGCCCGATTTAATTTTAATATAAATATTTTGAAAAATCAAGACAACGGAAATGCTCAATTGAATTCAGTGAGAAATGAATTCAATGATAGAATTATAACTAAATCTTATTTAGGAAAAACTAAAAGAGTTGCATGGACAGGTTTAAGGAGATTTAGAAGTATCTAAAAACCATAGCTTTTCATAAATTCCTTAGTAAAACTTAAATTTTGTAAATTTAGGTTATGAAAAAATTATTATATATTTATCTAGCCTTTGTATTATTATGAATATGAGTTTGATGATAAGGATAATTGGATTCAGCAAATTAAATTCGAGATTCACAATAATAATAAAGCTACCGATTTTATAGTAAGGGAGATTAAATACTACGATTAAATGAAAGAAAAGCTTATTCTTTTACTTTTTATTCCAATTTTATGTATTAGCCAAGAAACTAGTGTTGAAAATATGCTTAACGCATTTAACAACATTGATCAGTTTAAGAAAAAATTATTCAAAGACTTTCCGTTAGACCCAAATTTTACTTCTGAAGATATTATTTTAGAAAACTATAAGTATACTATTTATAAAACTCAAAATGAGGATTTACCCTTTATCTTAATAGCTAATGAAGCAATTTCTATTGGAATGTATAATGATTTATTTATTGAGTATTATGAAGAATTTTACAAATACCTAAATGAACACTGTAATGTAACCATGAAGCAAACTCAAAAAGTTGACTTGTATGATGAATGGGAATGTGACAGCTGTTTTTGGAGAATTAAACCGCTATCTACAGATAAATCAGGCGTTTTTTTTCTGAAAAGAAAAGACTAATTCTTTTTAAGAAATAATCTTCATATTTTTAGTCTTTTATCTCAATACTTTTAAATTTGAATATTAAATGATCAAAAATGATCAAAAATGATCAAAAATGATCAAAAATGATCAAAAACAGTCAAAAATGATGAAAAAATAGTCAAAAACAGTCAAAAATGTAATTTTTCCTATTTGAAAACCATCCTTATTATAGAAATATTTATTTAGAAGAGGGGTTTTTTCTAAAGGACCATAAAGTTGATATTAATTAAATGCTTTATAGTAACCCATTAATATCGTAGCGAGAGACAAAATCCCAAATTAATTCAGCTGTATTTCTTCCTTGAAATGTTTCCTCAAACCAAACATGATTTCCACCAATATATTTGTAATGTTCAACAGAAACATAGTTATCCCCCTGATTAAATTTATAATGTTCAACAGTCACTTCATTAGTTTCATCATATTCTGTGATTGGATTTGTATTAGTGTTATTGAAATTAATCCAGTGGTTTATTGTATTTTGTACAGAGCTGTATAAATTATTCCCATCATATGGAATTACCTCATCTGAAGTTCCGTGAAGATGCAATACAGCAATAGGGTGACTGGGAGTTTCTAAACAATCCAACATTGAGCCTGAGACAGAAGAGACTGCAGCAAATAATTCACTTTTATAATTTGCAAGTCCATAAGCCATCATTCCTCCGTTTGAATATCCTGTAGCATAAATTCTATCAATATCTATATTATATTGATTTGTAATATCATTAATAATAGCTTCTACAAATCCAACATCATCAGCATTACTTTTATTATCACCTCCTACAGGGCATGGATTCCAATGCGAAGATCCTTCCATACAACTTCCTTGAGGGTAAACTAAAATAAAATTTTCTTCATCAGAAATAGGTCTCATATCAGCATACTCAATATATTCACTAGCACTACCTCCAAATCCATGAAAATTAAACATTAATGGAGTGATTGATGATTCATTATATGAAGCCGGGACATATAATATATATTCTCTTTCAATATTATCATGTAATAATGTAATAGAATTATAATTTGAATAGCACGATTTTGAACTATCACTAACTTCATTGCAACTAAAAATTGATATTATTAGTGTTAATAATATCATATTATAGATCTTAGTATATTTAAGCATATTTGATTTATTTATTACAAATAAAAATATAATTTATAATTTAGGTTAATATATTTATTTCATTAAAATTAGTTTTTAAATAATTTATAAAACATGTCAAGACCTAATAACAAAAATTATAATGCCTTTTTTGAGCGCTATATTACTATGGTTAGAGGTGTTTCGTTGAATGAAATAATTCAAAACCATAATACAACAATTTTAAATTATTGGTCTACCATTCCCTCAGATAAATATAACTTTTCATATTCACCTAACAAATGGACAATTAAGCAGTTATTTCAACATGTAATTGATACTGAGAGAATATTGTCGTATAGAATACTTTGTATAGCTAGAGGAGAGAAACAAAGTTTAAATGAATTTAATGAGAATGAATATGCAAATTTTGGTAATGCTAATCAAAGAGATTTTAAAATAATGATTAAGGAATGGGAATTTTTAAGAACTTCAAACAATATAATGTTTAAATCATTTTCAGAAAATGAACTTAATCAAGTTGGTTTAGTAGGGTTAAACAAAACTTCTTTAAAAGCAATTATATATATAATTTTTGGCCACGCCTTACATCATATTAAAGTGATTGAAGAAAAATATATAATCAAGAAATAAAAAACCCCCTTTAAAAAAAGAAGGTTTTAATTTATAATCTTTAAATTTTAATTATATATCAAATCGATCTAGATCCATTACTTTAGACCATGCTGAAATGAAAGAATTGATAAACTTTTCTTGTCCATCATCTGCAGCATAAACTTCACACACAGCTCTAAGCTCTGTATTTGATCCAAAAATTAAATCAGCACGTGTTCCTTTAAACTTTACTTTACCAGACTTTCTATCACGCCCCTCAAAGAGGTTTTGATCATTTGATGTTGCACTCCATGTGTTACTTAGATCTAAAACATTAACAAAGAAATCATTGCTTAGAGATCCAATATTATCAGTGAAAACCCCAAGACTTGATCCATCATAATTAGCTCCCATTACTCTCATTCCTCCTACAAGGGCAGTCATTTCAGGTATAGATAGTGTAAGTAAGTTTGCTCTATCAATTAGTAAATCTTCTGCAGCTACATTTAATTTAGCATCCATATAGTTTCTAAAACCATCAGCAAGAGGTTTTAAATATTCAAAGGACTCTAAATCTGTTTGATCTTGACTAGCATCTCCTCTACCTTGATTAAAAGGAACTAAAATTTTATGACCTGCTTTAGCTGCAGCATTTTCAACTCCAACTATACCAGCTAACACTATTAAATCAGCCATAGAAATAGTACCACTATAATCATTTTGTATTTTCTCAAAAACTTGAAAAACTTTATTTAATTCCTTAGGGTTATTTACCTCCCAACTTCTTTGTGGCTCAAGTCTTAGTCTACCTCCATTAGCTCCACCTCTTTTGTCAGAACCTCTAAACGTAGATGCTGATGCCCATGCAGTTCTTACTAATTCAGAGCTTGTTAAGCTAGAATCAGAAATCATCTTTTTAAGATTTTCAATATCAGAATCACTTAATATGTAATTTACTTTAGGAATCGGGTCTTGCCAGATCAATTCTTCTTTTGGAACTTCTGGCCCTAAGTATAATTGAATAGGCCCCATATCTCTATGCGTTAATTTATACCAAGCTCTTGCAAAAGCATCTTCAAATTCCTTATGGTTTTTATGGAATCTTTCTGAAATTTCTTTGTATTTAGGATCCATCTTTAATGCCATATCTGCAGTTGTCATCATCAACGCCTGAGAATCGTTTGAATCTCCAGCTTTTGGTGCTCTACGCGCATTAGATTCAGCTGTTGGAGTCCATTGATGTGCACCAGCTGGACTTTTGGTTAATTCCCAATCATAATTTAATAATACATCAAAATAATCTGCATCCCATTTAGTAGGATTTGGAGTCCAAGCCCCTTCAATCCCACTTGTAATAGCATCATCTAAAACACCTGTTCCAAAAGAATTTTTCCAACCTGTACTCATTTCTTCAATTGTAGCGCCGTGAGGCTCTGGACCAACGTGTTTTTCAGGGTCTGCGGCTCCATGAGCCTTGCCAAATGTATGCCCACCTGCTACTAAAGCGACTGTCTCTTCATCATTCATTGCCATTCTTCCAAAGGTAATTCTTATATCATGAGCTGACTTTAACGGATCCGGAACTCCATTAGGACCCTCTGGGTTGACATATATTAATCCCATATGCACTGCGCCTAGATGACCTTCTAGTTCTCCGTCTGAAGTATCATATCGTTTATCATTATCTAACCAACCTGTTTCACTCCCCCAATAAATATCTTGTTCAGGTTCCCATACATCTTTTCTTCCACCTGCAAAACCAAAAGTTGGAAAGCCCATGGATTCAAGTGCAACATTTCCTGCTAATATCATTAGGTCTGCCCACGAAATTTTATTTCCATATTTTTTCTTAACCGGCCATAATAATAATCTAGCTTTATCTAAGTTTCCATTATCAGGCCAGCTATTTAAAGGAGCAAATCTATGTGTTCCAGAACCAGCTCCACCTCTACCGTCACCTACTCTATAAGTTCCTGCGCTATGCCATGCCATTCTAATCATAAAACCTCCATAATGACCGTAATCAGCAGGCCACCAGTCTTGAGAATCTGTCATTAGTTTAGTTAAATCTTTTTTAAGTTCATCATAGTTTAAACTATTAAATGCTTTTGCATAGTCAAAATCATTTCCCATAGGGTCATTTTTAGGATCATTTTGACGTAAAGTATTTAACTTTAATTCATTCGGCCACCAATCTCTATTTTGGGTACCTCCTCCAGCAGATTTCTTTTGAGCACCACTCATAAATGGGCATTTAGCAGCATCGCTACTGTTGATATTATAATTTCCTTTATTGTCCATATTTTATAGTAATTTTTATGAATTTGTAAAATTAAGAAAGAAAACAATCTTCTTAAAATTCTTTATATTTTATTTAACTAATTGGATGAATTATTATATTCATCGATATCTCTTCTATCTTTTTTAGTTGGTCTCCCTGAACCTTTTGATCTATAATAATCCTTAGAATATTTAAGTAACTCTTTTTTGTCGAATTCTTCTCTAGGGGTCAAATCTTTTCTGTAAAGATCAACTAATTTTGCTCCAAGTCTTGCATCAGGAATATTAAGAACTTGAATTTTATAATTTATTTGATCTTTTCTTATTGTTATTATATCATTTACATAAATATCTTTAGAAGGCTTACAGCTATTATTATTCATTTTTACTTGACCTTTTTTGCAATAGCCTGAAGCAATATTTCTTGTTTTAAAAAGTCTAATAGCCCATAAATATTTATCGATCCTCATAATTTTATTAAGGCATTGTTTTGCCTAAAAAAACATTTACTTTAGAATTTATTGGATTTCCGCTAGCTCTTCTGTTTGTAACAACTTGACCGCAATGCCAAATAGCATCAGCCATAGGACCATTTAAATGATTCCAAAAAGGAAATTTCAACTTATTGTCACCTTGACTAAATTCAATATTTATTTGAGATAAATCTGTAGTTTCATGTAACTTACTTTTTATATATACAAGATTATTAAGAGTTTCTATTCTTAAATTTTTATAATCTAATTTGTCCTGTTTAAAGTCAAATTCTTTTCCATCAAAGGACGCTACAATCATAAGTGAAAGGCCATATATATGCTCAATTACTTCCATAGTTGACCTACTATCCTCACTAGGCTTATACTTTAAATCATTTTCAGTCAAAGATTCTGTTGACCAATAAAATCTATAACCTAGACCATCAATTAATCTAGATATAACATTTGTTGGAGTATACTCTGTAGGATAATCTCCAATTTCAGAAAATGGTAGATTTTGTTCTTGAGAATTCATAATTAATGGAATTATAGTTAATACAATAAAGACAATTTTTTTCATTTTTTCATTTTATTAGTTAAACATGTACCTTCGTTAAAAATAAATAATTTTAATCTAATAAGCTATGATTTTCAAATCCATTTTAACTAGTGAAAAAAAATTAATATTTAAATATTTATTTTTAGAGATTGTATTTATTTCATTGGGAGTGCTATTTGCCCTAGGAATTAATAATTGGAATTCAAATAGAATTGAGCAAAATGAAATTAATAACTATTTAATTGAAATAGATAATGAAATAAACGAAGTTAGACAATATCAAGAAAATAAGTTAATGGAATTTAAAAAACATACAAGCATGCTTGTTAGATCAATAAAAATTATTGAAAGAAATAATTTAGATTCTATTCCAACTTTAAAAAAAATTATTTGGCCTTTTATGACTACTTGGCCAGTTAGATATAATACTCCAATAATGAAAGAATTTATTGATAAAGATTTTATTAATAAAATCCCCAATGATTCTTTAAAAAATAAATTAAAACAATTTGAACAAGTAAGTAATCAGTCTGCTGGTTTCGCAGACTTTAATGAAAAGCAGTACTTAGACAAAATAGAGACTTTCATAAATAAAAACATTGAATATCTTGAACTGGGAGAGAATAGATTTTTAAAGGAATATAGCATTTCTGATCACCCAAGAATAAGTACGGATTTTAATAATCTTTTTAATAACCTAGAATTTTGGAATATATTAGTTTATAAAACAGAAACATTTGCAATAGAGATTAAAGTTTTAGAAAAACAAATTAATACATTCAAAAGTATTAGTTCGGAATTAAAGAGATATCTAGAATATAATAATTTATACTAAGTGATAAAAAAAGGATCTAAAACTTACAGTATTTTTTTTAATAAATGCCCTAAATGTCACGAAGGTAAATTTTGGCATAATAACAATCCTTATTTAAATTTTTTTAAGAAAAATAGCATTACAAATAGTAATTGTGATAAGTGTAATTTCTTTTATGAAATTGAACCAGGATTTTGGTTTGGCGCAATGTATGTTAGTTATGCTATTGCTGTCAGTTTAGTTTTGGTCATTGGAATATTATTATATAATTTGATAGATAATATAAACACATCTACTTTAGTTTTAATATTATCAATATTGATAATAATTTCATCTCCAATTAATCATTTTTTTTCTCGACTAATTTGGATTAATATATTTGTTAATTACTCAAAAAAAAGAAAATGAAAAACAAGTATTTAATCATTATATCTCTAGTTGCATGGGCTGATTATGCATTATTTTATTTACTTAGTTTTTATCAAATTGAAACAGTTCTAATTGGATTATTTAGAGAGCTTATGACCCTTCCATCTCTTTTGTGTGGAATAGTTTGTCCTATATGGCTGATAGTTAAAATAATTCTAAAAATGATAAAACCTAGTTAGAATTTCTTTTATTTGCTCAATAACTTTATTAATACAGATAATTAATAAATTAAATATTTATGAGCGTTTTACAAATAAAAGTTGACCATTTATACGCTAAAGTTTTTTCAGAAGTAAATAAAAAATCTTTTGAAATAGCAACATTATGGCTATCAATCAGCGGTTTTTTTATTCATCTATTTTTGATTTATGCGAAAAAACTTAATTTATTCAATTTACCAATTGAGAGTGGGTTATTAGATAGTCCTATCTCAGCTATTTATACTCCATTTACAATTATACTTATATATGAGATTTATTTACTTGTTTTAAATCTCCCTAGATCATTTACTACTTCAGTTTCAAAACAATTTGAAATAATTTCTTTAATCTTAATTCGTAGAATTTTTGCAGATATCCCTAAAATTGATCTTGAAGCAGATTGGCTTGCAACAGCAGCCAATGTTCAATTAATTTATGATGTTTTAGGAGTTTTAATAATGTATTATTTAATTTACTTGTTTAACAAATCACGATTAAAGCTTGACAAGAAACCAATGACACCAGCCATTAGTAGGTTTGTGTCTTCTAAAAAAGCAGTTAGTATTATTCTACTGATAATACTTATTATAATTTCATTTACTAGTGCTATTAATTGGATTCAAGAGATTAGCAATAATAATTTTACTACTGATATAAACTCCATCTTTTATAATGACTTCTTTTCAGTACTTATTTTAGCAGATGTTCTTATTTTGTTACTTTCATTTCAGTATACCGAAAAGTATAGTCAAATTGTGCGAAATACTGGTTTTATAATTTGTACTATCCTAATTAGGCTATCGTTTGGAGTTACTGGATTAACTAATATTATTCTGATTATCTCAAGTGTTATTTTTGGACTTTTAATTTTGTCTATTTATAATTTAATAGAAATTTCGGCAAAAGAAAAAAAATAAGAGATGAAAACCAGACTTTTTAATATTTTGGCTTCAGTCTTAGCTTTTTATATTCCCTTACAAATAGCTTTATTAACTAACAGTCAAAATGTGGTACAAGCAGTAGCAATAGCATTTTTAATCCAGTGGATATGTTTTATACCTGCATTTATATTTCAAACAGAAAAGTTTTATGATTTAACAGGAAGTATAACCTATATTTCAGTAGTCTTATTTACCTTGTTTAAATCAAATTCTTTTAATCTAACTACTATAATTATATCTGGCTGTGTAATTATATGGGCAATAAGACTAGGGTCTTTTTTATTTTTAAGGATAAAAAAAGATGGAGAAGATAAGCGATTCAGATCTATCAAACCTTCATTCACTCAGTTTTTTATGACGTGGACACTACAAGGCACCTGGGTTTCAATGTGTTTATTATGTGTTTTAACTGCTATTTCTTCTAATTCAGGGATAGTATTTAATTACTTTTTTTATATCGGATTATCCTTATTTTTTATTGGATTTATTTTAGAAATTGCTTCCGATATGCAAAAGACTAATTTTCGAAAAATTGAAAGTAATAGAGATAAGTTTATCACCACTGGCCTTTGGGCTTATTCTAGACATCCAAATTATTTAGGGGAATTAATATTATGGATTGGAATTGCTGTAATGTCTTATTCTTCACTTAGCGGAATGAGTTACCTAACCTTAATTTCACCATTATTTATATATGTATTATTAGTATATATTTCTGGAGTAAGGATGCTTGAAGAAAGAGGAGAAAAAAAGTGGGGTCATTTGCCAGAATATAAATCTTATATTGAAAATACACCTAAATTTTTTTTTAAATTTAGATAGGCTAAGTAGATCGTAAAATTAATTAAATGAATTTTAAACAAGTTACATTATTCGGATCTACAGGTTTAATAGGCTCAAAACTTTTAGGCGATCTTCTAAAAGATACAGATTATCATTTAGTAAATGTTATAACTAGAACCCCATTTTATTTAAAGCATGATAAAATTAATAATATAGTTATTGATTTTAATGATTATAAATCAATTTTAGATAGTGTTGAAAATAGTAAAGCCGTTTTTGTTTCTATAGGAACAACTATGGCTAAAGAAAAAGGGAATAAATTTAATTACAAAAAAGTAGATTATGATATTACCTGCAATATTGCCAAAGCTTGCAAAGAACACAATATTGCTAAGTTTATCTATGTATCTTCTTTAGGTGCAGACTCTAATAAATCTAATTTTTATTTGAATCTAAAAGGTAAAATTGAAGATTCGGTTGAGGAATTAAAATTAACTTCAACTGTAGTTTTTAGACCTTCAGTTTTAATTGGCTCAAGATCAGAATTTAGATTCGGAGAAAAAATAGCTCAGTTATTGATGAGCTGCTTTAAATTTATTATTCCAGAAAAATCAAAACCTATTGAAGCAGAGTATGTAGCAAAAGCGATGCTTAATATTTCAAAAAAAGACACCCAAGGGCTACAAATTTACCATTATAAAGAAATAATGAATATGAATTAAAAAAAAAAGACGCTCCTGGGAGCGTCTTTTTTAATTTAAGTATAATTTTATCTGATTACTAATTTAGATGTTTTACTTTGATTGTCAACGGTTACTTTTACTAAGTACATCCCTGTACTAATAGAACTAACATCTAAAGTATCACCATTAAGTAATGTATTAATTAAACGCTTACCAGTAATATCATAAACTTCTACGTGTTTATCTCCGTTTGTTGGAGTTTGTATTGTTACAAAGTTTCCGTTTACTGGGTTAGGATATAAATTCATTTCTAATAAATCTAAATCATTTACACCTAATGTCCCTTCCACAACAAATGAATCCATTTGTAAAATTGAAGAATCATTACTTACACAATGAATTCCAACTCTAATAGTCTGCCCATCATAAGCACTTAAGTCGTATTCGTATTGAGTCCATTCTATTGGAGCCTCTTCATAACTACCTGTTGATATGATAGTAAAATCATCTGGATTAGTAGAGCTTCCAATACCAATTTGAAATCTGTCTAGGCCATATGCATCTGTTAAAGATTTAGCCCAAAAGGTAAGTGTTGGAGAACTAACTCCACTTATGGTAAATTCAGGACCAATCATCCAATCATCATTTGGAAAAGTAGTACCATTAGCACCTGATGCGATGAAATACAGACCTTGATCTCCATCATAACTAGTATAAGCAGATATATCTCCACCTGTTGAAGTAGCTTCATTATTATTCCAAATAATTCCAGAACCAACATAGCTCTCATTCGCGAAATCTACATCATTCCAACCCCAAGTTGTACCACCGTCACCATCGATCGCTGTCCATCCTTCAATATTATCTATAGCAAATGGAGTATGGCATTCGAAGTTGTCCTGCCAAACAATTGGCAATTCATATTCATCGGTACAGCCACCATTATTAAAATCTGATTCTGACACATAAAATCTAGTAAATTGTACTGGGTCAAAATCACAAGCACCAGTTGTTACTTGGCTAAAACTTTCGACCAAAGGTATTCCAATGTCTGTTGCCCATAAAAAGTAAGATTCTCTTGTATTAATACATGGTGAAGATCCTGTTTGAGCATCAGAAAACACTGCCAAAGAGCGAACTAATATAACATTTTCAAAGACTGTTCCATTTGGCATAGTAACAGAGCCTGAAGAAAGAGCTTCAGTTTCAACTTCATGATCTCTAAACATAGAAGGAGGGCAAAAACCACAAGTGAAAGGTACGTCATATATTGCATCAGTATGAGTGTCACCAACATTAAAAGGATATGGATTAATAGTTAGAGGAGTTGCATAGTTAGTTATTATTATGCTATTTTCTCCATTATAAGTATAGCCACTAGAAGTAAATCCGGGAAACTGAATAACACTTTGGGAGCCAGAAGTACTGTATTTAACATGAGTTGTATTAGGATAATTTGAACTAGAATAAGGAGAATCATCTATTGTCTGCATAGAGATAACACTTTGATCTGGTAAATTATTGAATTGGGTAAAATCCCATGGACCTTCATCTGAAATAAATATAACATCATCTAAGGTAGTTGTTTCATAGTTCACACCTTCAGCTGGAATATTTGGCATTTGCAAAGATTGAGCAAAGATTGAGCTAGTAATAATTAAGGATAATAAAATTGTAATTTTTTTCATAAGCACATTTTTAGTTAGTAATATGTTAACGATAGGGGGATATGTAAAATTACAATTTTTTTTTTAACTATTTATTTTGAATTAAATTTTACTTAAATAGTATATTTGAATAATTATTATGAAGAAATTAATCAGTTACATATTTGTAATTACATTACTTTTTCCAAGTTTTGTTGCTCTTGATCATTTATTTGAAAACAATCATAATATATGTGAAGATACAAGTACACATTTTCATAAAAAAGAATTAGATTGTTTCTCATGTGATTTTGTCAGAAATTTCAACACTTCAGTATTTTTAAATACTGAATTGAATCAATCCATATTCAAATTAAAATTTGCAATAAATTTTACAGATAAATTTGAATTATCTACACAATACATTTCTAATTATTTTTCTAGAGGCCCCCCATCAAGCTACTTTGCTTAAAACAATAAATTAGCAATTTTTATAATCTAGAAATTAATTTATTAACGCAACTGAGTTGCAATAATAATTTTTTTGTTTAGATTTGCAGCTTGAAAAACTTTATAAACAATAATTAAATAAATTAAAAAACTATGAAAATTTTTAAGTACGCCTTATTGGCAAGTACACTTATTTTTGCATCATGTAGTGATGATGATGATAATACTCCAGATCCAGTAAATGAAGAGGAAGTAATAACAACAATGACTATAACTCTTGAAGGAGTTCCAGGCCAAGTTGAATTACAGTTCCAAGATTTAGATGGTGATGGGCCTGATCCTGCTACAGTAACTGTTTCAGGACCTTTAAGTGCAAATACTATTTATGATGGATCAATTGTTCTGTTAAATGAAACTGAATCTCCAGCAGAAAATGTTACTGAAGAGGTAGAAGAAGAAGATGACGAACATCAATTTTTCTATACTGTTGGTTCTGGATTAGATGTGTCTACAGAATATACGAATTTTGATGGTGATGGAAATCCATTAGGAACTGCGTTTATTCTTACGACTGGCGCAGCTAGTTCAGGTTCTTTAACATTTACTCTAAGACATGAGCCTAATAAACCTAATACAGGCTTAGAAGATGCTGGTGGATCAACTGATATTGAAGTTTCTTTTGATTTAGTAGTAGAATAAATATATTTTGAATAAGTCTGATCAATTTTTTTTAAAAAGTATCGATATCCACAAGATATCGATACTTTTTTTTATTTTATTTCTTTACCCCATTTCATTTGTTTTTGCTAATAATTGCAGTAATAATCTTTCCATAAAAGTTGTTGATTTTCATGATGGTTCTGTATTGTCAAATGCGACTGTATTAATTGAAGAAATTAATTTAAATGAAATAACTAATGATAAAGGACAAGTATCTTTTAGCAAGTTATGTCCTAAAATTTATACAATTAAAGTTTCTCACGATAACTGCAAGAGCATTTTAATTAAAATTAACTTAAAAGAAAGCACTAACAAATTAATCAGATTAGAACATCATTTAGATGAGTTAGATGAAATCATAATTCTTAGTGATTTAAATAATAAATCTAAATCTGTTTTTGAAAATAAAATCACCAAAGAAACATTAGAAAGCTATACTAATAGCTCTATTGGAGATATCTTAAAAACCATTCCTGGAGTAACATCAATTAATACAGGGCATTCTTTAGCAAAGCCACAAATCAACGGCCTTCATAGCAGTAGAATTCTTATATTCAATAATGATGTAAAAATGGAGGATCACGAATGGGGTATTGATCATGCTCCAAGTATTGATGTTAACTCAATTGATAAAATTTCATTAATTAAAGGTGCAGGTGCATTAAAATATGGAGGGAGTGCAATCGCAGGAGTCATTGTTGCAGAATCTTCAAAAAATAAATTAAGAGATAGCTTACATGGAAATTTGTTTTTCACTGGCACTTCAAATGGAAGAGGAGGAGGAATAGCGTCAAGTATAACTAAAACTAGTAGTAAGGGATGGTATACTAAGTTGCAAGGGACAATTAAGCGATATGGTGATTATGATGCTCCAAGATATGTAATGAGTAATACAGGTCTTTCTGAAAAAAACTTTTCTTTTAAAACAGGATTTAATAGAATTGATTCAGGATTTGAAATTTATTATTCTTTATTTGATAATGAGACAGGAATATTAAGAGCTTCTCATTTGAGTACTGCCCAAGATTTAATTAGAGCTATCAATTCTTCAACTCCTTTGGTAGTTAGAGATTTTACTTATAGTATAGATGCTCCTAAACAATCAATAACTCATCATTTAGCAAAACTAAAAGTTTTTAAAAAATTTGATTTCGGAAAAATTGATCTTCAATATGATTATCAATTAAACAACAGATTAGAGTATGATATTAGAAGAGGAGATGACAGATATAAACCCTCAATTGATTTAGAGCTTGTAACTCATTCAGTTTCTATTGATCTAGAGTCAAGGATTTCATCTAAATCAAACTTTCAAATTGGTATTGTTGGAAAATATCAAAACAATTTCCCTGATCCATCTACAGGAGTTAGAAGAATAATACCAGATTATAAAAAATATGATTTAGGAGTTTATTCTATTTTGGATTTTAATTTAAATGAAAAATGGTTATTTGAAGCTGGGTTTAGATATGACTATATGAACATTGATGCTTATAAATATTATAAAACATCCTTTTGGGAATCTAGAAATTATGATGAATTATTTAGTCATATTGTATTAGAAGAGTTGGCAAATCAGGTTCTGACTAATCCTGTTTTTGATTTTAATAATACATCAGCTATTATCGGAACAAAAATTTCTTTAGATAATGATGATAGTATTTTTGTTAATTACTCATTAGCTTCAAGAAGCCCTAATCCATCAGAGCTTTTCAGTGAAGGTCTTCATCACTCTTCAGCTAGAATAGAATTGGGAGACTTGAGATTTAAATCTGAAGTTGGACATAATTTTTCATTAACATATGAAAAGGTTAAAGAAAAATATAGTTTAATTATTAACTCGTTTATAAATCAAATTGATAGTTTCATATTTATTGAACCTGTCGATATCCAGCAGACTATTAGAGGAAGTTTTCAACTTTGGGAATATAAACAGACAAATGCTAGACTGCTAGGCGCTGATATTAATTTTAATCATAAATATGGAGATCATTTTATATTTACACATCAATCGTCCATATTAAAAGGGAGTGATTTAAAAATTAATAAGCCTCTTAGAGATATGCCGCCTGCAAGCATTAAAAATGCTATTTCATATAAAAATTCAAGATTAAATAACTTAAAAGTTTCACTAGAAAGTCAGTATGTTTTTAGACAAAATGAGTTCCCTAACAATAATTTTGAGGTTTATGTCCCAACAACAGAGACAATGGAAATAGTTGATTTAAGCACACCTCCTGAAGCATATCATTTAGTAAATTTAAAAGCAAATTTTGATTTATTAAGTAAAAATAATTTGCCAATTAATTTGAGTTTTAATGTAAATAATTTACTAAATAATAGTTATAGAAATTATCTTAATAGACATAGGTATTTCACTGATGAACTTGGCCGTAGTTTATCTGTACTAGTTCGATATAAGTTTTGATCACTTAATTTGGTAGATTGTTAAAAATATTTCTGTTTATATTTTTTGTAATAGGCATTCTTGATAGTAAAGTATCATTATAAATAATATAATATATTATAATGTCCAGTATTATTTTTTTATAATTTAACCAATATTAGTATATTGAGTATTTAAAATTAAAATTATTATGAAAAATACTTTCTTATCATTATTAACAATTGTTATAATTTCAAGTTGTTCATCACCTGAATATCTAGAATTAATACCTGAAGACTCTCCAATTGTAGGGACAATTGATGTTACATCACTTGGTGCTAAAGTTGCATTGGATAAACTAATGGAGCTTGATTTATTTGAAGATTTTGAAGATGAGGTAAAAGATAATAGAGAGACAAAAAAAGCTTATGAAAATTACGTTGAAAATTTTTCTGAATCAATTTTAGCTCAAATAGATTATGTAGATGGGCTATCTTACTTTATGATTCCTCCTTCATCTAATGAAGAACCACGCGCTGCTGTAGCTTTTGATATCCGAGATAATGAAGCAATAGAAGAAGGCTTAGAAGACTTCTTTGATGAATTTGATATAAATATTGATTTGGATGAGTTGGACGATAATGATTTTGGAATTGCATATACTCCTTTTGGTGCAATAGCATGGGATGAAGAGTCTGGAATTTTTGTAAGTGGTTTTAATGAGGATGACCTTGAAGATATAGTTGAAGATATTTTTGACTCTAAAAAAGATGGAAAAAACATTACTAATAACGATAATTTCATGGATTTTTATGATGACAAAGGCGATTTAGGCATCTGGGCTTCGGCTGAAGAATTTATGAATTTGTTTGAAAAATTTGGAGGTTATGATTATGATGAGTTTAATGAAGCTTTTGAAACCTTAGATATGTCAATGGATGATTTAACTGAGGAAACTTTTTACAGTGCTACTTTAGAGTTTAATAGAGGGGAATCAATTTTGCGTATAAAATATGATACCAACGATAAAATTAAAGAATCTGTTGAAGGCATATATAATGACGGAATAAATAGTGAAATGCTTAGTGTATTCCCTGAAACTTCTATAGGGGTAGCATCTTTGTCAATGAATAATTCAAAAATGTTAGAATATATCGTTGACAATTTAAGCGGTGATGAGAAAAGGGAATTTAATGATGCGGAAGATAAAGTAACTGACCTTTTAGGTGATGTTTTTGAATTTGAAAATATAGCATCTAAAATGGGGGGTGCTGTAGCTTCAATAATGGGACAAATGGAAGTTGAATATGAAACTTCAGTTTATGAAAAACAATTTGACCCTACCTATTTAGAGTATTATCAAGATGGAGATGAATTCCCTTTTACTACTTTAACTGGAGTTGATAATTATGATTATGTTGCAGAGACTACTGAAGAACAAAGAAATCAAATTTTAAATGGTGAATGGGTAAAATGCCCAAGGTATCCTGATTATACATTTAGAATTTTTGAAGGAAAAGCTACAGATCTTTCATGGGAGGAATTAGTGGATCAAAATCCAGCTTTTCCAATCTATTACACTGCATATGATGGCTGGGTTGATGCTCCTAGCGGAGATAGAAATGATGAGTCGAAAGATTTAATGGGCTTTGGCGTTGTAGTTGAATTTGATAATTTTAAAGAAGTTATCGAAGCTATCGAAGATGAAGATGAAATAATTTCTGAGGTAGAGATTTTTGAAGAAGTTCAAGATAATATGTATTATATTTTAGAGAATAATTGGTCTGACCCTATGTGGATATCTTATAATGATGATTACTTTTTTATCTCAAATAGTTTAGATCATTCAGAATCTTTTGCAAACCAAAAATTTGAAGATGATAATTTTAGTGACTCAGAATATTCTAAGGTATTTACTAATAATCCTATAAGTATGTATCTAAATCTGGATTTAGATAATATGGATAGTGATACTCAAGATTTAATTGAAGATGAAATGGGACGTGAGATACCAAATGAGGTATTTGATAAGTTATCAGATATCTTAAAAAGTGTTGAGTTTAGTTTTAGTGAATTTGAAGGTCAAATGATTTTAAAGACTAAGGGTGATAAAAATTTATTTGGGCTTATTCTTGAACAATTAGAGGATTATGATCTTCAGGATTTTATGTAATGAGCCTGTAGTTTAAATAATTCGAATGCATATAGTTTTAGATTCTATATTACCAACATATATTTCAAATGACCAAGTAAGCAGTTCTGAAATATTTTTAAGAGAAAAGGTAATGTTTGAATCTCCCAAAAAATATTTAATAAATGCTAATTCAGGAGTTGGTAAAACATCTTTTTTGAATTTAATATTTGCTATCAATTTTAGTTATAATGGTGATATTTTATACGATAATATTAATATTAAAAGCAATTCTAATTTAATTCAAAAATTAAGAAAAGAAACAATAAGTTATGTTTTTCAAGACTTTAAATTATTTCCAAATATTTCTGCAATTGATAATATTAATTTAAAAAATAATTTAACTAATTATAAAACTAATTCTCAAATTTCAGAAATGTTTGAATATTGTGGAATATTTGAACAAAAAGATAAATTAGTAAAAAACCTTTCAAGAGGACAGAAACAAAGAGTGGCAATAATTAGATCTTTATGTCAACCTTTTAATTTTTTATTACTCGATGAGCCATTTAGTCATTTAGATTCGACTAACACTGCAAAAGTAGTTTCATTAATTAATTCAGAAGTAAGTAAGAGATCGGCATCTTTGATTATGACGGATTTAAGGATTAATTCCTTCTTTAATTATGATAAAATATATAAACTGTAGAAATGTTTTTTAAAATTCTAAGAAAAACAATAATTCCATCTCAATTTCTTGCATATGGATTGGGTCTATTTGTAGGAAGTTTAATCATCTTGTTTTCAATACAACTATACTTAGATTTAACTCCTTTTGTAAAAGAAAACTCAACTATTTTTAATAAAAATGCTGTTATTGTTAGTAAGAATATTTCACTATTAGATAATATAAATAAGAACAAAATATTTTTTAACGATCAGCAAATAAAAGAATTTTCTGAGCAAGATTTCGTTGATGACATTGCAATTTTTAAAAATGCAAAATATAAAATTAAAGGCTTTAATAATAAATCAAAAAATATTCCTGTTTATTATACAGATCTTTTCTTTGAAAGTATTCCAGACAATTATATTGATGTAGATACCGAAGAATGGAGTTGGAATGAAGACAGTGATTTTATACCAATTATAATTCCTGAAAATTATTTGAATTTATACAATTTTGGATTTGCTCAAACTCAGGGATTGCCGTTAGTGACTAAAAACTTAATTTCAAAAGTTGAATTTAATATCAATATTAGAGGAAATTCAAAGTCTAAAGATTTTAAGGCTAGAATTATAAATTTTTCAAAGAAAATTAATACAATTCTTGTTCCTGAGAGTTTTTTAAATTGGTCTAATGAGACTTATGGATCAAATATTTCCTCGGATGAGATTAGTAGATTATTAATAAAATTTAAAGATCCATCTGATAAGAATATTTTAAAATTTTTAAATTTAAATGATTATAATATTGAAGACAGTGATTTAGCTTACAGTAAATTCAACTTGATTTTACATTCTTCAATTCTTATAATCTTAATCATATCAATAATTATTATTTCATTATCAATAATAAATATGTTTTTATCGTTAAGTTTTATCTTACAAAAAAATCAATCTATTATATTGAATTTAACATATATGGGATACAGTAAGAATTCGATTGTTAATTTTTATTTTACAGTAACATTACTTGTAACATTGCTCTCAAATGTCATCTCTCTTACTGTTTCTAATTTCGCAAGAGAATATTATATTCAGTTATTTTCTGGATATTTTGAAATTATCACTAATAATAATTTATTATATATATTCATTATATTATTGCTAGTTTTATTAATAAGTATTTACACAAGGTTAAAAAAATCAATAAATAAAATAGTAATACAATAATTTTAGATGCCAAAAACAAATAAATTAAGAAATTGGAAGCATTATTTCTGGAAATTTTACTATTATTAAAAATCAAAGTGTAGTTGATACAATTTTAGCCTATGAAGATAGTTATGAATTTATTGATAGAATTAGAGATAGAAAAGAGTATCTTGTAAAAAGAGTTTTTGATCAAATTAATATCTTATTTGACCCTATGGTATTCAATGAAATGAATTTATATGACATTGAATTTGTAAGACCTAAAGGAAATCCTAGATATAAGTCTAAAAATAAAGATGCTTTGAGTACTTTTTTAAGTAACTTACATTACGTAAAAACCGTAAATGTAGCTCAGATAGGATGGTTTACCAGATTTCAAAATCAGCCAAAAACTACTTTACAGCATATTGAGTCTCAATACGACCTTAACTAAGAACTAGTTATATGAAAAAAATATTTATCGTGTTTAAAATGTAATTAATTTGAAATTTTCTGATTTAAAATATTTATTTGCATATACAGTACCTATTTCGGTATATGTTTCAATTACCTCATCTGGAATAATGACTTTTATAACCCCATTTTATGTGTTTGTTATAATTCCAATTTTAGAATTATTAGTTAATGATTATGAATCCACTAAAGATTATTCAGAATCTGAAAAGAATAATAGGGTATCAAATATTTTTTTTGATATTATGTTATATTTAAATTTTCCTATAGTTATTAGTTTATTATTATTAAGTTTTGTAAATCTTAATTCCTTGGAATTAGCAAACTTTGAAATTATTGGTATAGTATTATCTACAGGTATTTTATTAGCAACCAATTCAATAAACGTTGCTCATGAACTTGGCCATAGACAATCTCGAATAGATAAAACAATTTCAAAGACTTTATATCTTCCTTGTCTTTATATGCATTTTTTTATTGAACATAATTATGGCCACCATAAAAATATTGCTACACCCAACGATCCAGCTACCGCCAAATTGAATCAATCTATATATAGTTTTTGGTTTACCTCTGTAGTAAATCAATATATTAATGCTTGGACTATCCAATTAAAATTATTGAAAGATCAACAAATGAGTTTTTTTTCTTTGAAAAATGACATGATATTTTACACAATCTTTCAATCTTTATATCTTTTTATTGTTTCATTTATTTTTGGTGTAGATGGGCTAATTTATTCAATATTAATAGCTTTAATATCTTTTTTATTTCTTGAGTGTATAAATTATATAGAGCATTATGGACTTCAAAGAATTAAGTTGCCCTCTGGCAGATATGAAAGAGTTCAGCCTCATCACTCCTGGAATTCTAATCATTTTATAGGTAGAATAGTTTTGTATGAGTTAACAAGGCATAGCGATCATCATTATAAGGCATCAAAAAAATATCAAGTATTAGAGAATAAAATAGATTCTCCACAATTGCCTTTTGGGTACCCAGGCTCAATATTATTAGCTCTTATTCCATTTCTATGGTTTTATATAATTAACCCAATTTTAGTTGAAAGGAATTAGAATTATATATTTATGATACGTCAATATTTAAAAGAATTTAATAAAATAAGCTTATCTCAGATGGACAATGTTTCTTTGATGAGAAGAATTGACACCAAATATCTTCTAACACAAAATGACCTTTTAAAAATACTCCCATCATTGAAAGAGGACTATAAAATTTTAGAAATAAATGGTAATAGACTTATGAGTTATGCAACTTTATATTTTGACTCTGTCTTAAAAAATTGCTTTATAGATCATCACAATGGTAAGTCAAACAGATTTAAAGTTAGAATTCGAAATTATATTGAATCTAATTTGTCATTCCTTGAAATTAAAAGAAAAAATAATTTAGGAATTACAAAAAAAGAAAGACAAGAAATTGAAAGTTTTCAGGATTATTTTTCAAATATGTCTATTAAGTTTATCCAAAAAAATAAGATTGACCCAAAAAAATTAGAGCCTACTCTTTATAATAACTTTAAACGATTAACATTAGTAAATAAGCGTAGTGCTGAAAGAGTTACTATTGACCTGAATTTATCATACAAAATAGAAAATGAAGAAAAAAAGTTTGATAAAATAGTAATTATTGAAGTAAAACAAGATCCTAAACTTAAACAAACTAAAATTAATAAACTACTTAAATCTAATAGTATTCTCCCAACAAATTTTAGCAAATATTGTATTGGAGTAACTAATATTTTTAGTGACGTAAAAAAGAATAGATTTAAAGAACTAAATTTAAAATTAAATAAATTAAACATATAAATATGGAATTTTTAGAGATCCCTCTTTTCGACAATGATTTTTTTAAAATGATTGGTAGATTTACAATTAATATCATCTTTCTTGTTTCTATTATCCAAGGTGTTTACTATAAATACTCTAAGAAAAGTGATTATGTCTTTACTTATTATTTACTTGGAATAGTAATTTTCTTTCTTTGTTTTACTTTAAAAAAATATGAACTAGACTTAGGGATGGCTTTAGGGCTATTTGCAATTTTTGGAATACTAAGATACAGAACAGCTCCTCTACAAGTAAAGGATATGACATATTTATTTATTGTTATTGGAATTTCGTTAATTAATGCACTCTCCAATAAAAAGATGAGCTTTTCAGAATTAATTCTTGCTAATTCTATCATTTTATTTGCCACCTACTGGCTAGAAAAATATTGGTCCAAAAATTTAATCTTAACTAAAGTTGTTAATTATGAAAATATAGAGAATATACATCCTAACAATCATGATAAACTTAAATCAGATTTAGAAAGTCGATTGGGGATCGAAATAATAGAATTTGAAATTGGAGATGTAAATTTTTTAAGAGACACAGCTAATGTTACTATTAAATATAAAAAGTAAAAATTAATGAAATTATTAAAAATCAATTATCTATACCTATTTCTATTGTTTTTTTCAAACCTTATCATTGCCCAAGATAATGGCTTGGAAGGTTGGAACTCAATTGGAGTTTCTGCAAAAATATCAGACAAAGTTAATGTTGATATTTCACAACATTTAAGACATAAAAATAACATCAATATTTTAGATAAATATTTTACTCAAGTTGGTATTAATTTTGAATTAATCAATGATTTAAAGCTGGGGGCCAAAGTTAGGTTTATTTCTGATAATGATAATCAAGGAAATATTCAAGGAATTGAACCTCATTTCAGATATCAATTTGAACTAGGATATAAAAAAAATATTGGTATTATTGATATGACATTTAGAGCTAGGTATCAAAATAAAAATGAACTTGGAATTTCAGATATAGCTAAAGAATTTTTTAGATTCAGATTAGGATTAAATTATAAAATTAAACCTATAAAAACAATCTTTAAGGTTGAAGGAGAGATATATAACCAATTAAGTAATCATAATGGAGAAAATGGATGGAATTTATATAGGTTATCCTATAAATTAAATTTCAATTTAAAAGGACCTAATGAGATTGAAGCTTTTTATAGAACGCAAAATGATATTAAAAGGATTAATGCTATTGATAGAGAAATTGTGGGATTAAAATATACTAGAAAATTTAATTTTACCAAGTAATCTCTTAAGAACTATAAATCTAATAAGTATGAAAAACATTGTAAGTATAATTACGCTATATATAATTTCGTCTAGTGTATATTCACAAAATGTTAAATCTAATTTTAATTATCTAGATATATATGATTTACAATACGTTTCTTCTCCTAAGATAAGTCCAGATGGTTCGCAAATTGTATATAGAAGAATGGGTTTTGATATTCTAAAAGATAAATCTTTTGGTAATTTATGGTCGATTAACGCTGACGGAAGTAATCATGAGAAATTAACCTCTAGAGAAGCTTCTGAATACGGAGCAGTTTGGTCTCCATCTGGGAATAAATTAGCATTTATAAGTTCTACTGAACAAGGGTCTGAAATATTTATATACTGGAATAAGACAAAAAAAATCGCAAGGATTTCACAATTAGTGGGCAGTCCATCAAATTTAACTTGGTCTAGTGACGGGAATAAGATTGCTTTTACAATGAAGGTTAAATCACCGCCACCAGTAATGGTAAAATTACCAAATAAACCAGAAGGCGCAAAGTGGGCAAAACCTTCAAGAATTACTGATAGGTTATATTATGAGGCAGATGGAAGGGGGTATATAGAGCCAGGCTTTACACAAATTTTCTTAATATCGGCTGAAGGATCGGGAGTGAATCAGTTGACAAGCGGAGAATATAATCATCTAGGACCGCTTTCATGGTCAAAAGATAATAGTCTAATTTATTTTACTTCTAATATTATTAAAGACTGGGAATATGATTTTAGAAATAGTGAAATATATTCTTTAAATAGTACTTCTTTAGAAATAAAAGCTTTAACTACTAGAAAAGGGCCAGATTTTAAACCTAAAGAATCTCCAAATGGAAAATTCATAGCTTATTTAAGTTATAAAGATAAAACTCAAGCCTATCAAAACACGGAATTATTAATCATGAAAAAGAATGGTTCAAATAATCAGGTAATTAGTCATAATATTGATTCTAGTATTGATGATTTTTATTGGGATTCTAATAGTAAAGGATTTTATGTCTCTTATGACAAATTAGGAGATACTAAAATTTCTTATTTAAAACTTGATGGAAGTATAATAGAAATTGGAGATAAATTAGGAGGGAATACAATTGGAAGACCTTATGGTGGAGGGTCTTTTTCAATTTCTGAAAAAGGAAAAATAGCATATACATATACAAACTATTCTCACCCTGCGGAACTGGCAATTATAGACAAAAATAGATTTGATCAAATAACTCAGCTTAGTTCATTTATGCTTGAAAATAAAAATTTTGGCAAGGTCGAAGAAGTTTGGTATAAATCTAGTTTTGATAATAGAGATATACAAGGATGGCTAGTCTATCCTCCTAATTATGATCCTTCGAATAAGTATCCTTTTCTAGTTGAAAACCACGGAGGTCCAATCTCAAATTATGGAGCTCGTTTTTCTCCAGAAATGCAATTATTTGCAGCAGCAGGATATATAGTTTTTTATCCTAATCCAAGAGGCAGTACTAGTTATGGAGAAGAATTTGCTAATTTATTACATCAAAATTATCCAGCTGAGGATTATATAGATATTATGGATGGCGTTGATTATTGTATTAAAAAAGGGATAGCCAATGAAGATAAGTTATATGTTACTGGAGGAAGTGCAGGAGGTTTAATGACAGCATGGATGGTCGGTAAGAATAATAGATTTGAATCTGCAGTAGTAGTAAAACCAGTTATGAATTGGATTAGCAAAACCCTAACAGCAGATAATTATTTTCAATATTCTGATACAAGGCTCCCAGGTCAGCCTTGGGAAAACTTTCAAGAATATTGGAATTTCTCACCTATATCTTTGGTAGGAAATATTGAAACTCCAACTATGGTAATGGTTGGGATGCATGACCTAAGAACTCCACCTAGTGAGGCAAAGCAACTTTATCACGCTCTTAAATTAAGAAAAGTTCCAACTGTTCTTGTAGAAATTCCTGAAGCAAGTCATGGAATTTCGAGTAGACCTAGTAATCTCATTGCAAAAGTTACACACATATTAGCATGGTTTAAAAAGCATCCTTAAAAAACTGATAATCAGATCTATATCGTTTTCGTAAAGTTTTAATAATAATTTATTTTTTTTTAAATATTCTTATGTTTTATTTAGAATAATAACTGTTAAAGTGAGAAAATCGTAAAAATCAAGCAAATTAATTTTTTTACTAATTTATATATTAACTTATCATATTATATAAAATCATAATTATGAAAAATCTTCTTATATTTTGCATATCAATTCTTTTTATCAAATCATATTCTCAAATAAACTTACCAATTGATTTTGAAAATGGAGTTGTTACAACAGAAAATCTTATTAATTTTAATGGCGGTACCGGATCTGTAATTGATAATCCTTTTGTAGATGAGTCTAATTCAAGTAATAAGGTTGGAAAAATTGTTAGAGATGGAGGAGATATCTGGGCTGGAAGTTACATTGAACTTGATAATTATGTTGATTTTACTGTCAATACTACAATAAACATGAGAGTATTTTCACCTGGACCTGGATTACAAGTTAAGTTTAAGTTAGAAGGTGATATCGGAGATTTTCCTTCTGAGCCAGCAACAGAAAGAGATGCTACAACAACTGCTACTAATGAATGGGAAGTTCTTACATGGAGTTTTGCAGGGGAACCAACAGAGACATATCGTAAGTTAGTTTTAATGTTTGATTTTGGTAATGTTGGAGATGGATCTGAAAGTTCAACATTTTATTTTGATGATATATTTCAAACCGATCCAACAGGAGGCTTAAATCAAATAGATTTACCAATTACTTATGAGGATGATGAAGTATATTATTCTTTAATTACTTTTGGAGATGATAATGTTGAAGCAAATATAGTTGAAACAATTAGTGGAAATTACGGAAGACTTATTAAAAGTGGAGCTGCAGCGACTTGGGCGGGAGCTACTTTAACTAATGAAACAGGGCTAGAAAATAATATTCCGGTAACCTCTACAAATTCAAAAATGTATGTACACACCTATATTCAAAATACATCTAATACAGGCATCCCTATTCGTCTTAAAATAGAGAACGGAAATGATTCAACCCAATCTGTAGAAACTGAGGCTTTTACAACAGTAACCAATGGATGGGAAATATTAGAATTTGATTTTAATAATGAAGCCGCAGGAACAGCTTCTCTAAATGAAAGCTATCCATTTAATATGGTTTCAATTTTTTTCAATTTTGGTTCTGCTGGAGATGATCAAACAGTATATTATTTTGATAATATTTCTTTTGGATCACCAATTGCTTTAAGTCTTGAAGATCAAGGGTTAAATAATTTTAAACTTTACCCAAATCCAGTTGAGAATTATTTAAATATTAATCCTCCAAATATTGTTATAAAAAGTATTGATGTATTCAATATTCTTGGAAAAAAAATATTTAGCACCAACTCTTCAGAAAGAATAGATATGAGTTCTTATGACTCTGGTGTATATTTTGTAAAAATTAATAATACAATAACTTTTAAGATTTTGAAAAAATAAGCATTTACTTATAATATATAAGGTAGGATTGCTTTTCTGTTTTTTGGGTAATTATCAAATTTTTCTTTATACCATTTATGATGATTAAGAGACCTTGGACTTAAATTACAAAACGTCCATATGGCAAAAGTCATTGAAGGTAAATTATAAGCTATTATCATAAATCCAAACCATTCTATTACCTCCCCAAAATGATTTGGACAAGAAATATATTTAAACAAACCTCCAAAAGGAATTTGATAGCTTTTATTGTTTGTTCTTAAAGAGATTAAATACTTGTCAGCTGTTTTATTAATGTACATTCCAGTAAAAAAAACAACTATACCGACCATTACATTTAATGAAAATATTGATGAAATTTCTGAATTTAAATAGCCCAAATAATATCCATTTAAAAATCCATTTACAGAATTAAATAGTATAGCACTAACAACTATTAGTAAAGGCATCTTTTTATTTTTTGTTTTAAGTTTAAAAGGAAAAACAAATGTTCTATTAAAATAGTGTAATATCCACAATAGAATTAATAAATAAGTTAATTCATCTTTTTGCGTAGGTCCTATTATTGTAATTATTGGCATTATTAAAAATGCAGGGAGCTCCATTACAAACCAACCCCATTTATTCGAAATCATTATTCCCCATTTACTATTGCTATGTCTCCCATATGGTGCTTTAATTTTGAAGATTACTAATATTAAAAAAGTTATAACTGCTATTGCAATCCATATGAAATTTAATGTTTCAAACATATAATTAGTTATTAAGTTATATCTTGTTAATTTAAATATAATGAATGTTATTGGTATTAATTTGATAAATTTATGATATGAATTTAGATTCAACTGCAAAAGAAATTATAGAATATCTAGAAAATAGAATAAATAATAATTTAGTTAAAGACTCTGTACATAAAGTTAAATTTATGACTGCAAGAGATATGATTAAAGAAATAACAAATAAATAATAAAATATAAGTTATTTCATGAAACATCTTATATTTTATTATTTATTAATTTTTTCAAATTTCTATTTATTTTCTCAAAATGGTAATTCTTGTGAAAATCCAATTGAAATATTGGCAGGGAGTTATTATGTGGGAAATATTAATGGGAATTCCTATGCATTAAATTGTACAGAGCTTAATTATGATAATGCAAATCTTGAATGGTTTTCATATTATGCTATTGAAAATTCATATGTCACTGTTACATCAGATTTGCAGTCTAATCAAAATGATGACACTAGACTTCATATATATGAGGGTTCCTGTGATAATCTAGTTTGTGTTGTTGGTGATGATGATGGAGGAACCTTAAATAATGGTTTTCTATCAACTGCAACTTTTGAGGCTATTCAGGGATTAACCTATTATATAGCTTGGGATAATTATTGGTCTAATTCAAGTTTTGATTTTCAATTAATTGAATCTGACACTCCTCCAATATCTACCTATAGTACTTTTATTCATCAGGGAAATGAAAGAGATTATATTTATTATGAGCCTGAAGATCTTGAAGAAAATGCTCCTCTTGTTTTTGTAATGCATGGCTATAGTGGAGATGCGGAAAATATTAGAAATTATTCTAATATGAATGAAATTGCAAATGAGTTTGGATTTGCGGTTTGTTACCCTAGAGGGACAGTTGATAGTTTTGGAAATAGATTTTGGAATGTAGGATATGATTTTCATCCGAATGAAACAGTTGATGATGTTGATTTTTTACAAGAATTAGCTATTTTTTTACAAACTGAAAACAATCTCAGCCCTACTAAAACATTTGCAACTGGCATGTCCAATGGAGGAGAAATGAGCTATTTGCTTGCCTGCGAAGCATCAGAAACTTTTGCTGCTATAGCATCTGTAGCAGGTATGATGCTACAAGATATTATGGATAGTTGTGCTCCTTCTAACTTGATATCTGTTTTTGAAATTCATGGAATTAATGATAATGTTAATTATTATAATGGAGATCCAACTTCATCAGGAGGATGGGGAGCTTATCCAAGTATTCCAGAGACTATTGATTATTGGGTAGAATTAAATGAATGTACAGACTTTTTCACTGAAGACTTACCAAATACAAATACTTCAGATGATAGCTATATTATTAGTGATAAATATACTGGCGGAATAAATAATAATGAAGTTTGGCTGTATAAAATTTACGGAGGAGGTCATGATTGGCCTGGCACACAAGGGGCCAATATGGATATTGACACCTCATTAGAGGTTTGGAAATTCTTTAATCATGTTATCAACAATAGCTTAAATATTGTCGATAGCGTAAATGATGATTTTATTATTTATCCTAATCCAGCTTTAGATAATTTTAGTATTGCTACATCAGCAACAGACATTAATTTTGAAATCTACAGCTTTTCAGGAAAACTTTTATTAAATGGTAATAAAAAATTTAATATAGATATTAAAGAATTGAGGTCTGGTATGTACTTTATTAAGATTTTTAATAATTATTCTGTAACTACAAAAAAGTTAATTATTAAATAACTTTTTTAAATACACAAAAGTTGAAATTTTGAATGGTATTAAATGGAGTTAAATGATCTGTATTTAATTTATGTATTAAACTAAACTTATTAGAAAACAACTTTTCTATTTCATTAACTGAATATCTTGTAATTTCAAGTCCACTGCATTTTAGAGGGCCTTTTTCTGAAAAGGTTCCTATAATCAAAAAACCGTTAATATCTATATGGTTTTCACAAATTTTAATATAATTATTTATTTCATTTTTTTTAGTCAAAAAATGAAATACTGCTCTATCGTGCCATAGTTTAAATTTATTATCTGTGTTTAATTTCAAAATATTTGAACAATAAAAATTACCATAATTAATTTCGGATTTTGTTCTTTGTTTAACTTCATCTAAAGCATTTTTAGAAATATCTAAGATGCTAATATTTGTGTATGATTTTTTTAGAAGGTTGTCTATTAAATAACTTTTCCCACTACCTATATCAATAATTTTATCTTTCCTATCCATTTCAATGGAAGCGATTAGATCTAAAGATATTTTTGGTACTTCTTGAAACCAGCTTACTTCATTTATTTTTTTTGTTTCATATATATTTTCCCAATGTGTTTTTATATCAGACATTATTAAACTTTATTTATAATACTCCCTTAATATAGGTATTAGATTTTAATATATAAAATAGTATTTATTTGATTTTTTTATTTAATATTATTAATGCAACAATCATTAAATAAATTTGCGTCAACTTCTGAATTGCATTATAATGATTTTAAGAAACAGGTTTTTGAGTTTTCTGATGAATGGCGAAATTATTTGATACCTATGTTATTTAAAAATCAGAAATTTAACATAGATAAATATGATCAATTACCAAGCTTTAAGTATAATAACCGAATTGAACATAATATTTGGCTTAACGTATTTATTATACTTACAATAAATATAATTATGCTATTTATGTTTAGCACAAAGAATTTAGAGGATAGGTCTGTTTAAATTAAGTAATTTTTATAACTAACTTAATAAAATTACTATAAACACAAGTTACATTGTCCGAGAACTAAAATATGAGCATTTGTTATTTTTCTATTTGGAGATTCTGGAACTTTTATATCTACCTCAATACAATCTACATTTCCACACTCAGTACATTGAAAATGTGGGTGAATATCATGATGCTTTGATTTGGAACATCCTTTACATTTTGCAAACCACTTAACTCCTTTAGTATCTAAAAAATAATGTAAGATGCCATCTTCTTCTAACTTATTTAATAATCTGTAAACTGTAGTTTTATTTATTTTTTTTGACAATCTTTTTACCAATTCTATAGCTGAAATAGCTTTTGAATCTTTTTCAAATTCTTGTAACAAATAAGTTGCTGATTGAGTTTTTCTAATAATTCCCATATATCAAATTTATTATAAGTTTCTTGTAATAACAAATTCTATGCTTATATTTGCAACCCAGTTGCATTAAAAATATTTTAATATGAAATTAAGTATACAAAAACCTGACATAATTGGAGCAGTTTCAAGCAGTTTATGTGCAATACATTGTCTTGTCACACCTATATTGTTTGCGGCACAAAGTTATGCTTTAAACGATCATCATCATCATCATCATGAATCTCCAATTTGGTGGTCAAATTTAGATTTCTTATTTCTAGTTATTTCTGTTTTTGCTATATATCGTTCTTCAAAGAACTCTTCGAATAAATACATTAAAATTGGATTATGGTCTAGTTGGTCGATATTATTTTTGTTAATACTGAATGAAAAAAATGAGTTGCTACACTTGCCAGAAATATTGACTTATATTGCGGCCTTTACCCTAGCATTTTTACATATATATAACCTTAATTATTGTCAGTGTAATGATGAAGATTGTTGTAGTAGTTAAGAATAAAAATATAATCTTCAGACTTTAATTTAAATTTGAAATGTCAAATCAATTATCTGATTATAATAATCTTTTTTCTAATAGTTAAAATAATTTATTAATTTGTACTATTAGATTTTATACGTATTTTATAAATTATTTCTAAAATTAAAGTATACTTATTCATTAACCCCAAATTATTATGAATACTATTTATGAAATCGTTCTTGATGATATAAAAAAGAATTTTAAAGACAGTAAGTATTCTACCTCCCAACTACTGATTAACACTGATCTTGATAAAAAATCTGTTCGTGATGCTATTAAAGAAAAAACTAATAGATCCTTATCTAATTATATTAGGCTTTATAGATTAAACCATGCCCAAAGATTGTTAAAATTAGGAGATAAGAACATTTCAGAAATTGCTTATGATTCAGGTTTTTCTTCTCTTTCCTATTTCTCAAAGTCATTTAAGGATGAATTTGGATACAGTCCAAATGCATCCTTAAACAATGTTAAACTTACAAAGCAATTTAGAACAACAATCATTTCTATTATTCAAAATAAAAGAAACTTGTCTTATTTATTTTATTCCTTATTACTAATTCTTCTAGTAATATTTATATCTCCAAATATTAATATTATTCAAAATCCAGAAAAAAATACCAAACAATTGATGTTTCAAGAAATTTCCGATATTAAACAAATACCGTTAGAAAAATTTAAAATTAATGATACAATTATTTTAAGTAAAATTAGCAGGGATTATAATATTTATTGGAAATTAAACGACGCTTATGATTGGGTAGAATTATCAAAAATTAATGATTCTTTAATTCTTTTTCCAGAATTAATGACTGATGAGTACATACAAGTTAAGGTTGAGCAGTCTGGCAAGGAAAGTTATAAATTCTTTTCAAAAGCCAAATGGTTTAATAGAATCAATATCTCGTTAGGAGATAATTTAGATGAAGAAGGTGTTTATTTCCCTGAACAAAGATTATTTCTACCTAATACTAATTATTCAAAATCTCATGAAAATCTAATAATCAAACCATTCTATATGGATAAATATGAAGTTTCTAATAAAGAGTATAAAGAATTTGTTGATGCTAAAGGTTATTACACAAAAGAATATTGGCCAGAAAAAATTCTATATGAAGGGAGAGAGATTTCATTTGATAGAGTCAAGACTAGTTTTGTTGATAAATCAAATTTCCCATCACCAAAAGATTGGGTGCAAGGTAATTATGAAAATGGAAAAGATTTGTTCCCGGTCTCTGGAATTTCATGGTTCGAAGCTTATGCTTATGCTCAATTTAGAGGCAAATCATTACCTAGTGTAGCAGAATGGTTTTACGCATTTGATAGAAATCGACCGGAAAAAGCTTTACAAGGGGCGAATATCAGTTCTTATAATTTTACAAAGTCAAGGCTTGATTCTAATGCAGAGAACTTTTATGGAATTTTTGATATGGCAGGAAATGTTAGAGAGTGGGTATCTAATAGTATTAAAGATCTAGAAAAAAAAGGAATTCTTGGGGGTTCATTTGCAGATGATACATATGTTGCCTTTGATTTTTATTCTCAAGATTCTTGGGATAGGTCTTCATACAATGGTATTAGATTAGTCAAAAAGGTTGAAGAGGATATTTCTGGTAAAATATTTTATGAAAGAGAAAAAGAAAGAAATTTTTATACTAATTACAAGACTACTGAAAAAGAATGGAGCTTAATAAAAAGCCTATATCTTTATGATAATGAAGATATCTCTGTCAATACATTTGATGTTAACCCTGTATCAGAGAAAGATTATTTCTGCCAAATGTCAAAAATTAATTATTCTACAAATGATATTTTACCTATTCATCTTTTAAGATCTAATGCCAAAGAAAAATCTAAAAAAGTTTTGATATTTTTTCCAGGGTCAAATGCCTTATTTTTAGATAATTTATCATACCCAGCTTATTTTGATAATATTTTAAAGTCAGGAGTTGATATTATTTTTCCTGAGTATTTAAGCACTTACTCAAGAAAAGATGGATTAAAAAGTGATATTGGAAATAGGTCAATGAATTATAGGAATCATTTAATAACTTGGGTAAAAGAAGTTAGATATGCAGTTGATTATGCTATTGAAAATGGATATGAACCTCACTATTTTGGTGTTAGTTGGGGAGGTCAAGTTGGTGTTAATATTTTAGCAATTGAGGATCGCTTTAAAACTGGCATATTATATGTTGGAGGTATATCTTTGGATGATGTAAGAGAGGAAATTCAACCTGAGAAATATGCTGCCAGAATTAAAACACCTACCTTATTACTAAATGGAAGATATGATTTTTATTTTCCTTTTAAATCTTCTCAGGAGCCTTTATTTAATTTGTTAGATTTAGAAGAAAACAATAAAAGACATGTAGTGGTGGATTATGCTCATTTCGTCCCGCATCACATAGTTATAGAAGAATTAACAAATTGGATAAATAATAAATAAATTAAATATGAAAAAATTAGTTTTATTATTACTTTGTTTTAGTTTTAATCTAAATGCTCAAATAATTCATTCTGTGGATTATGAATACAAATCTGATATTAAGGTATTTGTTGTCGACTATGAATACCAGGCAGACTTGTTAGTTTATAAAGTAGATTACACTTACCAGGCAGATGATAATTCTGGACTTTGGTTTTTTACTAATAAAAGTTATCAAGCAGATTTTAAAATATTTTTTGTGGATCAAAAATATAAATCAGACTTGAATATATTTTTTGTAGATCAAAAATATAAAGCAAAATGGAGGTCCAATGAAAAAAAGTATTTACTCTATTAAACTTTTTATAACTTTATTAAGAAATAGTCGAGATATTTTATCTTAAATTGCAGTCCCATAATTATTTTAATGAAAACAATTCATACTTATCTTCTACTATTTTTTACTTTATTTAGCTTTAATGCAAGTGCTCAAATTTTAGACCCTATATCTTGGGAATTTGACACTCTTAAAATTAGTGAAGACGAATATGAACTTATCTTTATTGCAGAATTAGATCCAAAATGGTCTGTATATTCACAATTTATTGATGTCGGCAATGCTTTAGTTGCGCCTATACCTACATCTTTTAATTTTAACCTAAACAAGAGTTTTGATCTAATAGGGGCTGTAATAGAAGATTCGAAAAATAGAGTAACTGAACTAGACCCTCAATTTGAAATTATTGTTTCAAAGTTTTACAATCAAGCAAAATTCACCCAAAAAGTAAAAGTTATAAATCCTGAAATTCCAATTTCAGGAAAAATTGTTTTTATAGTTTGTAATGATACCCAGTGTCTCTTCCCAGATCCATTAGATTTTAATTTTGAATTTGTTAAAAAGACTAATTCTAAAATAGAACAAAATGAAGTTATTCTAAATGATTATAACGAGCTTTTATATGGTTATAAACCCAATGAAATTATAGATGCACGCAACAACAATGATATTAGAAAGTCAGATGCAAACGAAGATAACGACAATACTTTACTAGGTATTTTTGGATTAGGATTCATAGGTGGCTTATTAGCATTACTGACTCCTTGTATTTTTCCTATGATCCCATTAACAGTCAGTTTTTTTACTAAAAAATCGAGTAAAAACGGAACTTTTAATGCAATTTTATATGGACTATTTATAGTTCTTGTTTACTTGGCTTTAAGTATTCCGTTTCATTTATTAGATTCAGTAAATCCAGATATTTTAAATGAAATTTCAACAAACATTACTTTAAATGTTATTTTCTTTCTGATATTTTTATTTTTTGCCTTTTCATTCTTTGGATATTATGAATTAACACTTCCGTCTAGTTGGGTTGAGAAATCAACTAAAGGAGAAAGTTTTGGAGGCATTTTAGGAATATTTTTCATGGCCCTCACTCTAGCGGTAGTTTCATTTTCTTGTACTGGCCCAATTTTAGGCTCTCTTCTAGCTAGTTCAATTACCTCTGATGGAGGCGCCTGGCAATTAACTTCAGGAATGGCCGGATTTGGTGTTGCACTTGGATTACCCTTTGCGCTTTTTGCAATGTTTCCTAAGATGCTAATGTCATTACCTAAATCCGGAGGCTGGTTAAATACAGTTAAAGTTGTATTAGGGTTTATAGAATTAGCGTTAGCACTAAAATTTCTTTCCAATGCTGATTTAGTTGCTCATTGGGGACTACTTAAAATTGAAGTATTTTTATTTTTATGGTTCCTAATATCTCTTGGGCTAACTCTTTATTTGTTAGGCTTGATTAAATTTCCACATGATTCAAAAATAAAAAAGTTTTCTTTTATTAGAATATCAAGTATAATTCTAGCTTTTTCTTTTTCTATTTATTTAGCTACTGGTTTTAAATTTAATAAGGAAACATCTACATTTAAACCCTTATCATTACTTAGTGGATTAGCACCACCAGTCGGATATAGTATACTATATCCAAATGACTGTCCAAATAATTTTGATTGTTTTAAGGATTTAAAAACAGGTATTGATCACGCCACAGAATTAAATAAACCAATATTATTAGATTTTACAGGCTATGCTTGTGTAAATTGTAGAAAAATGGAAGAACAAATATGGCCTTTACCAAATATTGATAAAATAATTAGAAACGATTATGTTTTAATTTCTTTATATGTTGACGATAAAAAAAGTTTGCCTGAAAATGAACAAGTACAAGTTCAAAGAAAATCGTCTAAACAGGTCAGAACACTTAAAAATTTTGGCCATAAATGGGCACATTTTCAAACTGAATTTTTTCAAACTAATTCTCAACCTTATTATGTATTATTAAGCCCAGATGGTAAAGAAATATTGAACACCTTTAATGGATACACTAATGATGAAAAAGAGTACCTTCGATTTTTAGAAGATGGTTTAAAAAACTTTAATATTAAAAAGATTAATTTTAATATCAACTAATTGTTTGTATGATTTCAAAACAGAATAAATATGATATTGCTTATTTAAAAATGGCTATTGAATGGGGTAAATTATCGTATTGCAAAAGAAGACAAGTAGGGGCATTAATAGTAAAAAATAACATGATAATTTCAGATGGTTATAACGGTACACCATCTGGATTAGAAAACTTTTGTGAAGATGAAAATGGTTATACAAAATGGTATGTTCTTCACGCAGAAGCTAATGCAATTACTAAAATAGCTTCATCTACTCAGTCCAGTGATGGCGCAACCCTTTATATATCTTTATCTCCATGTAAAGAGTGTAGTAAGCTTATACATCAGGCAAAAATCAAAAGAGTTGTATATCATAACGCCTATAAAGATAATTCTGGTTTAAAATTTTTAGAAAAAGCAGGGGTTGAACTAACTCAAATTAGTGACCTTGGTTAGTTATTAATTTTTCTTCTTTTTTTCTAGTTGTTGAATTTTTTTAGAAATTCTTAGTATACGCATAATCATAATACAGCATAATCCACTTACAATAGCAATAACAGCAATAATGCTTTGATCAACAAAAGGATTTTCCCAATCGACAATAGTTAGATTATAGATTACTATCAAAAGAGCAATAACTGTAATTATATTAGTTGCTTTAATCATTTATATTAGTTCTTTAATGTTAGACATAAATAACTTCACTGCAATCGCAAGTAAAATTACACCAAATACTTTTCTAATAATTTGAATTCCGTTTTTCCCTATTAAATTCTCAATCTTTTTAGAAGTTTTTAAGACAATATAGATAACAATTACATTAATAATAATTGCTATTATAATATTTGGAGTTGAATATTCTGATTTAATCGAAAGGATTGTTGTTAAGCTTCCTGGGCCTGCAATTAAAGGAAATGCTAAAGGGAAAACCGAAGCAGTTAAATTGCTGGCATCATCATCCTTGTAAAGAGTAATTCCAAGAATCATTTCTAATGCAATAAAAAACAGCACAAATGAACCTGCCACTGCAAACGAGTTTACATCGATTCCTATTAAATTTAGAATATTTTCTCCAATAAAAAGAAAGAATATCATAATCATTCCAGCGATAAGAGATGCTTTTTCACTTTGAATATGACCAACTTTTTTTCTTAAATCAATAATAATGGGAATATTTCCAACAATATCTATAACTGCAAAGAGTATCATAAACGCAGTAAATATTTCTTTGATATTAAAACTCATAAAAAATCTAATTTTTTTGCAAATTTCAAACAATTATATATAATTTCAATGCATAATAGTATATTTTTTATTTTAAAATATTTACTCGATGTTTCAAATCAACAATACACTTGTGTCAGAATCAATAATTGAAAATGATTTTGTTTGTAATCTTTCAGCTTGCAAAGGAGCGTGTTGTGTCGAAGGAGATGCTGGAGCTCCATTAGAACCAAAAGAAATTGAAGTTATCCGTAATAATTTTCCAATAATAAAGAAATATTTAAATAAAAAATCTTTAGCGGAAATAGATAAGCAAGGATTCTTTGTTAAAAAAGATAATGGTGAACTAGAAACACCAATAATTAATGGAAAAGAGTGTGTTTATTTAATTTTAAATAAAAATAAAGTAGCTCAATGTAGTTTTGAAAAAGCCTTTGAAGAAGGACTTATTTCATGGAAAAAACCAATTTCATGTCATTTGTATCCAGTGAGGACAAAAGATTTTAGTGAATTTACATCAGTAAATTATGATAAATGGAGTATTTGTAGTGATGCATGTAAATTGGGGAAACAATTAAAGGTCCCGGTCTACAAATTTGTAAAAGAAGCTTTGGTCAGAAAATTTGGTAAAAAGTGGTATTTTGAGTTAGAACAAATAGCATCAAATTTGAAAAAATAGCTTTCTCTTTTTTTAAATAATTTCTTTAATGTTTTTTTACTCTAAGAAGAGTACTTTTTTTTATTAATTTTTAAAATACTAACAATCAGGGTTTTAGTAAAATTTATTTCCTCTTCAAATTTTCAACTATTGCTAAAATTTTGTTAAAAACTTGCACTTAATGTTAATAAAAATGGCTTTCTTTTTCTAAAACAATTTTGAATATTTGTTAGTCCCAAGTTGTAGTAAATTTTACGTTAAATTTTAAATTAATATTAAGTATGTCAAATGCAGTCGAGCCTCTATTGAAGGAAAATAAATCAAGATTTGTTATTTTCCCTATACAACATCATGATATTTGGGAGTGGTATAAAAAATCTGAGGCTAGTTTTTGGACTGCAGAAGAAATTGATTTACACCAAGATCTTTCAGATTGGAATAATAAGTTATCAAAAGACGAAAAATATTTTATTAAACATATTTTGGCATTTTTTGCTGCAAGTGATGGCATTGTTAACGAAAATTTGGCGGAGAATTTTGTTAACGAAGTTCAATACAGTGAAGCAAAATTCTTTTATGGTTTTCAAATAATGATGGAAAATATTCACAGTGAAACCTATTCTTTATTAATCGACACTTATGTAAAAGATGAAAAAGAAAAAAACAATCTATTTAATGCAATCGAGACTTTTCCTGCAATAAAGAAAAAAGCAGATTGGGCTTTAAAGTGGATTGAATCTCCAAGTTTTGCTGAAAGACTAATTGCTTTTGCTGCTGTAGAGGGTATATTCTTTTCTGGTGCATTTTGTTCAATTTTTTGGCTTAAAAAAAGAGGTCTTATGCCGGGATTAACTTTTTCTAATGAGTTAATTTCAAGAGATGAAGGAGTTCATTGTGATTTTGCAGTGCATCTTCATAATCATCACTTAATTAATAAAGTTCCAAAAGAAAGAATTAGAGAGATTCTTATTGATGCTCTTAATATTGAAAGAGAATTTATAACTGAATCATTACCAATTAGCTTAATTGGAATGAATGATAAACTTATGGCACAATACCTTGAGTTTGTTACGGATCGATTACTTGGAGAATTGGGATGTGAAAAAGAATATAACACGTCAAATCCTTTTGATTTCATGGACATGATTTCATTACAAGGTAAAACAAACTTTTTTGAAAAGCGAGTATCAGAATATCAAAAAGCGGGAGTTTTAAACAAAGAAGAGGAGAAAGATAAATTTAGTTTTGATGCTGACTTTTAATAGTCACCAATAAAATTATTTCTTTTATCTATATTAAAATATTATAACTAACTAACTATTTCTAGCTATTAAGCTAGGATAAATTAATTACTACAAAAAATATGTTTGTACTAAAAAGAGACGGAAAAAAAGAGCCAATGATGTTTGATAAAATCACAGCTAGAGTTAGAAAACTTTGCTATGGTTTAAATCCTTTAGTTGACCCAGTTAAAGTTGCAGTGAGAGTAATTGAAGGACTCTATGACGGAGTTACTACAAGTGAACTAGATAATTTAGCCGCTGAAATTGCAGCAACAATGACTACTGCTCATCCAGATTTTGCAAAACTTGCTGCTAGAATTTCTGTATCCAATTTACATAAGAATACCAAAAAAACATTTAGTGAGGTAATGGAAGATCTTCACAAATATGTGAATCCACGAACTGGTAAAAAAGCCCCATTACTTGCTGATGATGTATATAAAGTAATAATCGATAATAAAGAGCTTCTGGACTCTACTATTATCTATAATAGAGATTTTGGATATGATTATTTTGGCTTTAAAACTTTAGAAAGATCCTATTTACTAAAACTCAATGGTCAAATAGCGGAAAGACCACAACACATGTTGATGAGAGTTTCAATTGGTATTCATTTAGATGATTTAGACGCAGCAATTGAGACCTATGAGTTAATGTCTAAAAAATATTTCACTCATGCTACACCAACTTTATTTAACGCTGGAACACCAAAGCCACAAATGTCTTCATGCTTCCTTTTAACTATGAAAGATGATAGTATTGAAGGGATCTATGACACATTAAAACAAACAGCTAAAATATCTCAATCCGCAGGTGGGATTGGATTGTCAATTCATAATATTAGAGCCACAGGTAGTTACATTGCAGGTACTAATGGCACAAGTAATGGGATCGTACCAATGCTTCAAGTATTTAATGACACTGCAAGATATGTAGATCAAGGAGGAGGAAAAAGAAAAGGAAGTTTTGCTATATATATTGAACCTTGGCATTCAGATATTTTTGATTTTCTTGATTTGAAAAAAAATCATGGTAAAGAAGAAATGAGAGCAAGAGATTTATTCTATGCGATGTGGGTCCCGGATTTATTTATGAAAAGAGTTGAAGAGAATGGAGAATGGACACTAATGTGCCCGAATGAATGTCCAGGACTATGCGATGTTCATGCAGATGCTTTTGATAAGTTATACCTCAAATATGAATCAGAAGGTAAAGGAAGAAAGACTATAAAAGCTAGAGAGCTTTGGGAAAAAATTCTTGAATCTCAAATTGAGACAGGAACTCCTTATATGTTATATAAAGACGCTGCAAATGTTAAATCAAATCAACAAAATTTAGGAACAATTAGGTCTTCAAATCTTTGTACTGAAATTCTAGAATATACATCTCCAGATGAAATTGCGGTTTGTAACTTAGCTTCAATAGCTCTACCTATGTTTATAAAAGATGGAGAGTTCGACCATCAAGAATTATACAGAATCACCAAAAGAGTTACAAAAAACCTCAATAGAGTTATTGACAGAAACTATTACCCAGTAAAAGAAGCTGAAAACTCAAACTTTAGACATAGACCTATTGGGTTAGGCGTTCAAGGTTTAGCAGATGCTTTTATAAACTTGAGGCTTCCTTTTACTTCTGATGGAGCAAAAAAATTAAATCAAGAAATATTTGAAACGCTATATTTTGCTGCAGTAGAAGCATCCATGGAAGAAGCTAAAAATGATGGTCCATATCAAACTTATGAAGGGTCTCCTATTAGTAAAGGAGAATTCCAGCACAACTTATGGGGTATTGACGAAAAAGATTTAAGTGGTAATTGGGACTGGGCTAAATTAAGAAAGCAAGTTTTAAAAAATGGTGTTAGAAATTCGTTATTAGTAGCACCTATGCCAACTGCTAGTACTTCACAAATTTTAGGAAATAATGAATGTTTTGAACCATACACATCTAATATATATACTAGAAGAGTTCTCTCAGGAGAGTTTATCATTGTAAATAAACATCTACTTGAAGATCTTGTAAATCTTGGTTTATGGGATGAAGGATTAAAACAAGAAATAATGAGAGCTAATGGATCTATTCAAAATATCGATATTATTCCAGATGATATTAAAGAACTATATAGAACCGTTTGGGAATTAAGTATGAAAGATATTATTGATATGTCTAAAAACAGAGGTTATTTTATTGACCAATCTCAATCATTAAACTTATTCTTAGAAGGAGCTACTATGGCTAAATTAACTTCTATGCATTTTTATGCATGGAAGAGCGGATTGAAAACAGGAATGTATTATTTGAGAACTAAAAGCGCTGTAGATGCAATTAAATTTACTATAGAAACAAAATCAAATAAAGAACCTCAAAAAGAATTGGTTAAACCTAAAGAAGAAGTTAGCCCTGAAGTTGTAGCAAGTAAAAAAGAATCAGCTGCAAAAACTGCAAAAAAGTTCGCTGCAAAAAAAGAATCTGAAGTAGAACCCATGTCTGCAGAAGAGATGAA
>Ga0213862_10000049_pt1 | contig 43332 bp, 38 predicted proteins | sample PICome_7_FD_160092 | JGI IMG/M metagenome (GOLD analysis project Ga0213862, IMG submission 160092) | Coastal seawater microbial communities near Pivers Island, North Carolina, United States - PICO266 | ecosystem: Environmental > Aquatic > Marine > Coastal | place: USA: North Carolina... | reverse complement strand
ATACCAATCGCTGCATATATTAAAGTCATAAATGGACTTAGCCAATTAAATATCGCATAAATAAAATAATCTGCAGCACTTACGCCTAATACTCCATAATGATATGCGCCACATGTATTCCATGGGATTAAGGCTGAGGTAACTGTTCCGGAGTCTTCAAGTGTTCTACTTAAATTTTCAGGACCTAAATTATATTTTTCATAAGCATTTTTAAACATTTTCCCTGGAATTACAATAGCTAAATATTGATCTGATGCCGCAATATTAATTCCTAAGCAACTTATAACTGTACTAGTGACTAGACCAAAAGCACTATTTGCCATAGATAATAATTTATTTGTAATTTTTGTTAATGCACCTATAGCATCCATACACCCTCCAAATATCATTGCGCAAATTGTTAAATTGATTGTCCACATCATTCCAAGCATTCCTCCAGAATTATATAGTTTTTCAATTCTACTATTATCAGTTGGTATTTCAGTATCAGTAAATACAGAATTCAGTAAACTTGTGTAATCTCCAGGAGATAAAATATTGATTATATTTTTTTGAAAAAAGAAGGTAAATATTATTGCTAAAAAAATTCCTGTGCTAATAGCTATAGTTGGTTTTACTTTAAAATAAGCCAACAATATAACTACTGCTGGAATGATAAATAGGACAGGTGAAATGTAAAAATCATTAGATATTGTTGTAGTTAGACTAGTTATACTCTCTAAATTTGCAAAATCTACAAGATCAATATTTAGGCTGATAATAATAAAAACAACCAAGGTAATAATGTAAGTAGGTACCGTAGTTAAAGTCATATATTTTATATGGGAATATAAATTTCCACCAGCCATTGCAGGTGCTAAGTTTGTGGTGTCACTTAATGGAGAAAGTTTATCTCCAAAGTATGCTCCAGAAATTACTGCTCCAGCAGTCATACCTGCAGGAATATTAAAAGCTGTTCCAACCGCTACGAGGGCTATCCCAACAGTTGCCGATGTTGTATAAGAGCTTCCAGTAGATAAAGAAACCACTGAAGATACTATTAAAGTCAATGGAAGAAATATAGATGGATCAATAATCTGTAACCCATAATAGACCATAGCTGGAATTACTCCGCTAACTTTCCATGTACCAGCCAGTGCGCCAACAAGTAATAAAATAATAATAGCACTAAATATACTTTTAACGCTTATGTATATTTTTTTTAAAATATATTTAAGTGAAACTCCATGTATAAAACCTATTAAAGAAGTAAAGCATGCGGTAATTAACAATATTAATTGATATGTATTAGGTCCTAGCCAATCATTATCAGTGAAGACTAATTGGTTGTAGGTTAGCATTATAACTAATAAAAATATAGGGATAAGAGATGTTGAAAGTTTGATTTCTTTGATATTATTCATTTTAGTTTATAAGTTTGATTTCTTGCATACATTTTTTAATTATAGAATAACTTCTTTCAATATCATTGTCAAGACCTATAGAAAACCTTATGAGACCTTCATTTAATCCCATTTCTTTTTGCTCTTCTTCTGGAATTTCAGAAGAAGTGGATGTACCTGGGGCGCTAAATAAAGTTTTATAGAAACCTAAACTTACAGCTAAATAACCAACATTATTTTTTTGCATAGCTTCCATTAGTTTATTTGCGTTATCCAAACTACCAGTATCAACGGTAAGAATTCCTCCATATCCATATTCGTGATTAACAAAATCACTGTAAAGTTTGAAAGATGGATGACTTTTTAGACCAGGATATACGGTTCTTAAACCTTCATTTTCAAACATTTTTGCTAAATACATTGCATTTTGACTATGTTTTTTAATTCTAATGTGTAGAGTTCTTAAATTTTTTAAGATAGAAGATGCTCTTAAGCTATCTAAAGTAGATCCTAATAGCATAGAAGCTCCATCGTTAACATCTCTTAGGCTATTTATAAAATCTTGAGATGCGCAAACTACTCCGGCAATTGTGTCACTAGTACCGTTAATAAATTTTGTTATACTATGAATAACAATATCAGCACCTAATTTAGCTGGTAAAATAGAAAGTGGCGAAAAAGTATTATCAACAACGAGTAATATTCCACGTTTCTTGGCAAGTTTAGCTATTTCACTAATGTTGGCTATTTCAAGTAGTGGATTACTTACTGCTTCACAGTATATAATCTTAGTATTGTTTTTTATACTTGATTCTATTGTTTCTAAATTAGTTATATCTACAAAAGATGTTTCAATATTTAATTTAGGGGTAAAATTTTTCATAAAAGCATAAGTTCCTCCGTAAACAGTTCTACTAGAAACTATGTGATCGCCTGCTTTGCATAATTGTAAAATTGTTGATGTTATAGCTCCCATTCCAGAACCAAATACAGTAGCAGATTCAGTTCCTTCCATTGCTGCCAAAGCTTCACCTAAATATAGATTACTTGGATTAGTATGTCTAGAATAAAGATAACAACCCTCCGTGTTACCTTCAAAAGTATCTGACATTGATTTCGCAGATAAAAAAGTGTAAGTAGAAGAGTCTGAAATAGATGGATTTACTCCACCAAACTCACCGAAATACTGTAAATCTTGAATTTTGTTCGCGGGTTTATTTTTCATCGAAATTTTATTTAAATTGACTGCTACAAGATATGGATTATTATTTTATTTAAAATTGAATTATTTAATGATTTATCACTTAAAAAAATAAAACATTTGTATTTTTACAATTCTAAAAATTTATTAAAATTATGGAAAAATTTGATGTTTTAGTAATTGGTTCAGGTCCTGGTGGATATGTTTCAGCTATAAGAACTGCGCAATTAGGATTAAAAACTGCTCTTGTTGAAAAGTATAATACAATGGGTGGTACCTGTTTAAATGTTGGTTGTATCCCAAGTAAAGCTCTATTAGATTCTTCACATCATTATGAAGAGGCTGTCAAAAATTTCTCAAATCATGGTATCAACATTAATGGTAATGTTTCAGTCGATTTACATAAAATGATTTCTAGAAAAAATGAAGTGGTTGATCAAACAACAAAGGGTATTGATTTTTTAATGAAAAAAAATAAAATAACTGTGTTTACTGGTTTTGGTTCTTTTGTTGATCAAAATAAGATAAAAATTACATCTGATAATGAAATTGTAGTTGAAGCAAAAAATATAATAATAGCCACTGGCAGTAAACCTTCGACATTGCCTTTTGTTAAAATTGATAAAAAAAGAATAATCACTTCTACAGAAGCTTTAAAATTGAAAGAAATCCCAAAACATCTGATTGTCATAGGAGGAGGTGTTATTGGTCTTGAACTTGGACAGGTTTATAAAAGATTAGGAGCCGAGGTAACTATAATTGAATATATGGATAAAATTATACCAACTATGGATTCTAGTTTATCAAAAGAATTATCTAAGGTTTTTAAGAAGCAGAAATTTAAAATACTAACATCTCACAAGGTTAATTCAGTGTCTAGCTCGAATGATGAGGTTATTATTAAGGCTGTAAATAAGAATGATGAAAAAGTTGAAATAAAAGGTGATTATTGTTTACTTAGTGTTGGAAGGTCAGCTTATACTAAGGGGTTAAATCTTAATGCCATTGGAATTGATGTTAATGATAGAGGTCAAATTAAGGTTAATGATCGATTACAAACCAAGTATAGCCATATTTACGCAATTGGAGATGTCATTAACGGTCCTATGCTTGCACATAAAGCAGAGGAAGAGGGAATTTATGTTGCAGAAACTATAGCAGGACAAAAGCCTCATATCGACTATAACTTAATTCCAGGTGTTGTTTATACTTGGCCAGAAGTTGCATCCGTGGGTAAGACTGAAGATTATTTAAAGCAAAATAATATCGATTATAAGCTAGGTCAATTTCCAATGAGAGCTCTTGGAAGAAGTAGAGCTAGTTCTGACTTAGATGGATTCGTTAAAATTTTAGCAGACAAAAATACTGATGAAATATTAGGTGTGCACATGATTGGTGCTAGATGTGCTGATTTAATTTCTGAGGCAGTAATTGCTATGGAGTTTCGAGCTTCTGCAGAAGATATTGCTAGGATTTCTCATGCACATCCAACATACTCTGAAGCTATAAAAGAAGCAGCATTAGCTGCATGTGAAGATAGAGCTATTCATATATAGTAAGAATTGATCTAGATTCTTTGTTATATTTGTTTAAAATCAATTTTGATGCTTGAAGATTTTAATAAATATTTATGTGATAATTTCCCTTTTCTGATAGATAGTAAATTTATAATTGCTATGTCATCAGGAGTTGATAGTGTTGTTTTGAGTCATTTGTGTTATAAATTAAACCTTAACTTCTCTATTGCGCATTGTAATTTTTCATTAAGAGGTAAAGAAAGTGATTTAGACTCTACTTTTGCTAAAGATTTAGCTAACAAATTTGATGTGCCTTATTTTTATAAAAAATTTAAAACAGAAGAATATATAAATGAATCTAAGCTTAACTTCTCTATTCAAATGGCTGCAAGAGAATTAAGGTATAATTGGTTTAGAGAATTACTGTTTGATACTAATTTTATCTTAACTGCTCATCATTTGGATGATCAGTTGGAGACTTTTCTAATTAATCTTTCTCGAGGTAGTGGTCTAAGTGGATTAATTGGTATTCCTGAAAATAATAAAAGAGTTCTTAGGCCTTTATTGAATTTTTCAAAAAAGGAAATTTTAAAATATGCTATGTCTAATAATATTAAATGGCGTGAAGATAGTTCTAATGAGAATAATAATAATTATTTAAGAAATAACTTGAGGAATAATCTTATTCCTATTTACAAGAAAATTGAGCCAAGTTTGTTAAGTAATTTTGATAAATCAATTAAGCTTTTAAAAAAGTATGATTCATTAGTCAAAGAAATTGTAGAAGATTTTCTTTTATATAATTCTCATAAAAAAGATAATTATATAAAATACTCTGTTCAATCACTCATTAAATTAAGTCAGCTAGATGTTTATTTGTATGAAATTTTCAATAAATATGGTTTTACCAATATTTTTGATATAAAAAACATACTTTCCTCTCAGTCGGGTAAGCAAATTATCTCTAAAACACACGTGTTGTTAAAAGATAGAGAATATTTGATATTATCCCCTCTAGTTAAAGTTGAAAATAAAGAAATTATTATTGAAAATATTAATCAGGACATTGGAGATTTAATTGATTTTAATTTTGTTTCGGATTTTGAAATTACATATGATAAATCAGAGATATTTATAGATTATGAAAAATTAATTTTTCCTTTAAAAATAACAAATAACAGAAGCGGTTTATATTTTTATCCATTTGGAATGAATGGTAAAAAATCTGTTTCCAAGTTTTTAAAAGACGAAAAAATATCATCTATAAATAAAGGAAAGATTAGTTTTTTGCTAAATGGTAACGGAGAATTAATATGGGTAATCGGTTACAGAATGGATGACAGGTATAAAGTTGATTCTAAAGTTTGTAGAGTGTTGAAGGTTAACTGTAATAAGCTTTGATTTCTTTTAAAAATATTGGTCCAGGCTCTGTAGTTGCTGCTGCATTTATTGGTCCTGGCACTATTACGATGTGTTCTATTGCTGGAACCAAATTCGGCTTTGATCTTCTTTGGGCATTATTATTTTCTCTAATCATTACAACTATTCTTCAGTTAATGGCTGTAAAAATTGGTCTAATCACTCAAAGTAGTTTGTCCATGAACTTGATTTCAAGTTTTAAAAATAGATATTTAAAATTCTTTTCAATCTTTTTGATTTTATCAGCGATATTAATTGGAAATACAGCTTATGAAGCAGGAAACATAAGTGGAGCAATACTTGGGTTGGAGTCTTTGTTAGGATATTCTAACTATGCTTTTTTGAGTACCTCAATTAATATCAGCGCTATAATTGTAGGTTTTATTGCTTTTGGAATTTTATTTTATGGAAATTCTAAAATTATTCAAAGGATATTAATTCTTTTGGTTCTTATAATGAGTGTTGCTTTTTTGTTCTCTGCAATATTAGTTTCTCCAAATTTCTATGACTTAATATATGGATTGCTGGTTCCTAAGATTCCTGAAGGTAGTTTGTTGACAATTATTGGTCTTATCGGTACTACAGTTGTTCCTTATAATATTTTTCTACATGCGACTTTAGTTAAAGATAAATGGAATGATTTAAATGAATATAGATATGTCAAAATTGACACAATTTTAGCTGTAATTCTAGGTGGAATAATATCAGTTTCTGTCATAATAACAGCTGCTGCATTTCCTGACCTTGATATCTCTGCTGCTTCAGATTTAGCAAAAGGAATAAAGCCTTTATTTGGGGATTTTTCAGAAATTATAATTTCAATCGGTTTGTTTTCAGCAGGATTAACAAGTGCTATAACAGCTCCTTTAGCTGCTGCTTATGTTACAAATAATTGCTTGTCACTAAGTTTAGATACCAAATCTATTGGTTTTAGGATTATATGGTTTTCTGTTTTATTTACAGGTGTTTTATTTTCAAGTTTAAATTTCAAATCAATTGAAATTATTAAATTTGCTCAAATAGCTAACGGTATTTTACTTCCTTTTGTTGCTTTTTTTCTTCTTTGGTTGGCAAATAAAAAGGATTTGTTAAAAGATTTTGTTAATAATAAATTTGAAAATGCAATTGCTTATTTTACTTTGTTTATAGTAATTATTTTAGGTTTAAAAAGTATTACAACAGTTTTTGGGATTATATAATGGTATGAAAAAATTAAAAATTAATTCAGATGTTGGAGAAGGTGTAGAGTGGGAGGCTGAATTAATGCCATTTTTAGATTCTTGTTCAATCGCCTGTGGTGGTCATTTTGGAGATGTTTTTACAATGAGAAATTCTGTTGAGTTGGCGATTGCTAATAATGTAAAAATAGGAGCGCACCCTTCGTATCCAGATAAAAAAGGCTTTGGAAGAAATAAAATTAATATAACTAACAATGAATTGAAAGATTCTATTGTCAGTCAAATACAAGGATTGGTGGATATTGTGAATGAGTATAATACTGGTCTTTCTCATGTTAAAGCACATGGTTCTTTGTATAATACTTGTGCTAGAGATTATGATTTATCACTATTATTTGTTGAGGCAGTTAAAGAATTTCAAGTAGATTCAATTTACGCTCCTTATAAATCTGTATTAGCTGAAGTGGCTAAAAGGTTTGATTTAAAGGTTGTTAATGAGGTTTTTTTGGATAGGAATTATAATGATGATTATTCATTAGTTGCTAGAAATCAATCAAATTCAATGATTTTAGAGCCTAATTATATGTTAGATAGGTATATTAGCGTAATTTTAAGATCTTCGCTTAAAACCATATGTAATTCAGAACTTTTTATTAAAGCTGATACTTTTTGTATTCATGGCGATACTTTAAATTCAAATAATACACTAAAAGAGATATATAGGCTATACGAAAAAAAATATGAACCATTTCAAAATTAATTACTTTCAATATAATTCAAATTCTATATTAATAAGTTGGCCGAATTCTATAGATAAACACACCTTAAAGGATGTTTTGCTATTCAAATATTCAATCGAAGAAAATATTAAACCTTTAGTTGAGGTTATATCTGCATATAATTCATTATTAGTAGTTTATGATTTCACTATAGATAATATCTATAGCTGTATTTCTGCATTAAAAGTGTGTTATAACAAGAAAAATAAATTTGTAAATAAAAAGAATTACGTTTGGAAAATACCGGTTTGTTATGAAGATCAATTTGCGATAGATATTAACCTAATAGCAAATCATTTAAAATTAAGTAAAAATGAAATAATCAATACCCATACAAATAATGATTATTTAGTGTATTTTATGGGTTTCATGCCTGGTTTTATGTATTTAGGTGGTTTAGATAAAAAAATTCATTTTAAGAGAAAATCAATTCCTTTACTAAAAGTTCCTAAAGGATCTGTTGCCATAGGAGGGAGTCAAACTGGAATTTACCCTTTAGAATCACCTGGTGGTTGGAATATAATAGGAAATTCCCCTATTAAATTAGTAAATATTGATAATTGTAGAATCCCTATCAAACCTGGTGATTATATTCGCTTTTTTTCTATTGATTCAAATGAGTATAAACGTATATTAAATTCAACAATTGAATATTTCATAGAAAGAGAGGTAATCGATGATTAAAGTTTTAAAATCTGGTTTGTTTACAAATCTTCAAGATGCTGGTAGATTAGGCTTTCAATCTTATGGAATTCCAATATCAGGTCCAATGGATAAATTTTCATTTGATTTAGCAAATAAAATTCTAAATAACTCACTTAATTCTAGTGCTTTAGAAATCACTATGACTGGTCCATTATTAGAATTTTATAAAAATACTCTTATTTGTATTACTGGTGCTGATATTAGTCCTAGACTAAATGATATTAGAATAGAAAATAATAAAATCATAGAAGTTAAGCCAAAAGATAGATTAAGTTTTGGAGCCCTAGTTAGTGGTTTTAGAGCTTATTTAGGAGTTTTAGGCGGCTTTAAGTCTAATTTAACACATAACAGTAGTAGTATGTGTTTTGGTGTAACAAAACATGTTAGATTAGTTAAAAATGATACTTTAAATTATCAGCAATACGATTTTCCATTTAAAGAACAATTTACACTTGATTTAATCGTAAACAAAAATGCTAATCATTTGAAAGTTTACAAAGGACCTGAATATGATTTATTAAACGATACGACTAAAAAGGTGTTATTTTCTAATGCTTTTTCTTTATCTAATACATTTAACAGAATGGCAATTCAGTTAAATGAAAAATTGTATAACCAAATTAACCCTATTATTACCTCACCTGTTTTGCCTGGAACTATACAGCTAACTCCTAATGGAACATTAATTGTTTTAATGAGAGATTGTCAAACCACTGGAGGGTACCCAAGAATATTGCAACTAGATGAAAGATCTATAAATACTATTTCTCAATATAAAAAAGATTCATCATTTTACTTTAGTTCAATAATCTAAGTAATCTTTTTAAACTTGAAAGCTTTCCTTTATAGGGAGAATAACGTGTTTTAATATCTAACCAATTTCCTTTTTTTACAATAGGTTTAAAATGTGAAAATAAATCAAAACCCGACTTACCGTGATAAGATCCTATGCCACTATGGCCTACACCACCAAAAGGCAATCTATGGTTACCAAAGTGTATCATAGTATCATTAATTACTCCTCCACCAAAACTAATTTTATTAATAATATTATCTGAAAAATTTGTATTAGTTGTAAATACATACAAAGCAAGTGGTTTTTCAAACTCGGAAATAATTTCATAGATTGTATCCTCATTTTCATATTCTATAATAGGTAAAATAGGTCCAAAAATTTCATCATTCATTAAATTTGAATCTAATTTAGGAGAATCTATTAATGTTGGAGATAAGTAATTTTCCTGTTTATTATATAATCCGCCATATAATATTTTTTGATTTTTTATTAATGAAATTAATCTATCAGTATTTGATTTATTGATAATCCTAGGGTAATCAGAAGATAAGAACTGATCTTTACCATATGCATTTTCTATTTCATTTATTAATGCATAAACAAAAGGAAGTTTAATTTGCTTATTAATTAATATATAATCTGGTGCTATACATGTTTGACCCGCATTAACAAATTTACCCCATACTATTCTTCTTGCAGCTAATTTTAAATCTATTGATTTATCAATAATGCATGGATTCTTACCACCTAATTCTAGTGTAACAGGAGTTATATTATTAGAAGCTGCTTTAGCTACAATTTTTCCAACTTTTACACTTCCTGTAAAAAATATGTAATCCCATTTAAACTCTAATAAATGAGCAGAAGTTTTGTAATCACCCTGAATAACTTTCACATAATTTTCATTAAAAACAGATGAAATAATTTTTTCAAGTAGAGTAGATGTATTAGGAGCGTGTTCACTAGGTTTGATTACAGCTGTATTTCCAGCTGCAATTGCAGAAATAAGGGGGAGTAATGCCAATTGAAACGGGTAATTCCATGGAGATATAATTAAAACTGTACCATATGGTTCAGAATATATATAATCTTTGGACGGAAAATTAGCTAAAGTTGATTTAACCTTTTTTGGTTTACTCCATTTTTTTAAATTTTTACATACAAGTTCTATTTCACTTTTTAAAACAGCAATTTCAGTTAAATAGCTTTCAAAATTTGATTTTTTTAAATCTTTATGTAAGACAGTGTAAATATTAGCTTCATTTAAAATAATTGTTTTTAATAGTTTTTTTAGAATGAAAATTCTTGTATTTATATCTTTAGTTTTACCAGAATTAAAATGGTTTTTTTGAGATTCTATAAAATTAAATGTATTCATATATTTTATTTTTAATGACAAGAATTCCAAATTGAACTATTTGGAGTATCAGCAATTAATTTAATATTTTTTTTGGTAACTGGGTGTATAAAATGAACTTCTCTTGAATGAAGACAAATGCTACCATCTTTATTACTTCTTTTAGCTCCGTACTTTAAGTCTCCTTTAATTATACTATTTATTGAGCTTAACTGAGCCCTTATTTGATGATGTCTTCCAGTTTTTAAATTAACTTCGAGTAAATAATAATTATCTAATTTTTTTAATAATTTATATTCTAAAATAGCTTCTTTACTTCCTGTAATTTGTTTTGAATAATTATAAGATTTGTTGTTTTTTGAATTCTTTTTTAACCAACTTATAATAGATCCTATATCTTTAATTGGTCTATTTTTTACAATAGCCCAGTATACTTTTTTTATTTTTCTCTCTGAAAGCATACTATTTAGTCTGCTAAGTGCTTTAGAGGTTTTAGAAAAAATCACTATTCCGCTTGTAGGTCTGTCTAATCTATGAACAGTTCCTAAATAAACTTCACCAGGTTTGTCATATTTTATTTTGATATATTTTTTTACAATTTCTGAAAGTGGAGTATCGCCGGTTTTATCTCCTTGAACTATATCACCTGCTCTTTTATTTACAATAATTAAATGATTGTCTTCATAAAGAATAATTAAATTCTTTTGATTGCTTCTGGTAAGCATATTTAGTATTGTTCTTTATCATTAGGGAAATCTAAATTTTTAACATCATTACTATATTGTGTTATAGCTTTACACATCTCATCATGCATATTTAAATATCTTCTAAGAAACCTTGGGTTAAATTCTTTTGTCATACCTAGCATATCATGTAAAACTAAAACTTGCCCATCAACTTTATTTCCAGCGCCAATACCTATCACAGGAATAGTTAATTCATCTGAAACAATTGAAGCTAGTTTTGCGGGAACTTTTTCTAAAACCAAAGCAAAACAACCCAACTTCTCTAACATTTTAGCGTCCTTAATTAATCTATTTGCTTCTGCTTCTTTCTTTGCTCTAACTGTGTAAGTTCCAAATTTATAGATAGATTGAGGAGTTAGTCCTAAGTGTCCCATTACAGGAACACCTGCGTTAATAATTCTTTTTATAGAATCTTTTATTTCTTTTCCACCTTCTAATTTTACAGAATGAGCTCCACTTTCTTTCATAATTCGGATTGCAGATCTTAAAGCTTCTTTAGAATCACTTTGATATGTACCAAATGGTAAATCAACTACGACTAAAGATCTCTTTACTGCTCTAATTACAGAAGATGCGTGATATATCATTTGTTCTAATGTTATTGGAAGAGTGGTTTCATGACCAGCCATAACATTACTTGCTGAATCTCCAACTAATATAATATCAATTCCAGAACTATCGACAATTTGTGCCATAGTAAAATCATAAGCTGTAAGCATAGATATCTTTTCGCCTTTAGATTTCATATCTATTAAAGTTTTAACAGTAATCCTCTTATATTCTTTATGAATTGACATATTATATATTTGAAGTAAATGTAATAATAATATAATACTTGATATTAATTTTAATCTTATTTTTTATACTTGTCTCTCTATAAAAATGACATATTGACATATTTATTAAAAAAAAATGACAATATCTCATAATAAAAAAGTATTGGCATAATACTTGAACAATAAATAAATGAATAAAAAATTAAAATAATTAAATACATATATTATGAGTAAAATTATCGGAATTGATTTAGGTACTACCAATTCATGTGTTTCTGTAATGGAAGGAAATGAGCCAGTAGTAATTCCTAATGCAGAAGGAAAAAGAACAACTCCATCAGTAATAGCTTTTGTTGAAGGAGGAGAGATTAAAGTAGGAGATCCAGCAAAAAGACAAGCTGTTACTAATCCTACAAAGACTGTTTATTCAGTAAAAAGGTTTATGGGTAATAAATTTTCAGAATCAAAAAAAGAAACTGGAAGAGTACCATATAAAGTAGTTAAAGGAGATAATGATACCCCTAGGGTAGATATTGATGGTAGATTATATACGCCTCAAGAATTATCAGCTATGATTTTACAAAAAATGAAAAAAACAGCAGAAGATTATTTGGGTTCATCTGTTAGTGAAGCTGTAATTACTGTTCCTGCTTATTTTAATGATTCTCAAAGACAAGCTACTAAAGAAGCAGGTGAAATTGCTGGATTAAAAGTTAGTAGAATTATTAATGAACCAACTTCAGCAGCGCTTGCATATGGCTTAGATAAAAAAGGGCAAGATCAAAAAATTGTTGTCTTTGATTTTGGAGGAGGTACACATGATGTGTCTATTCTTGAATTAGGCGATGGTGTTTTTGAAGTTTTATCTACGGATGGAGATACACATTTAGGTGGAGATGACGTTGATGAAAAAATTATTAATTGGCTTGCAGATGAGTTTAAGACAGAAGAGAATATGGATTTAAGAAAAGATCCAATGTCATTACAAAGATTAAAAGAAGCTGCTGAAAAAGCAAAAATTGAATTATCTGCATCTCCACAAACTGAAATTAATTTACCATACATAACTGCTACAGCTAGTGGCCCTAAACATCTTGTTAGAACATTAACTAAAGCTAAATTTGAGCAATTAATTGATGACTTAGTTAAAAGAACTATTGCTCCATGTAAGGCTGCTTTAAAAGCTGCAGATTTATCAACAAGTGATATTGACGAAATTATTCTTGTAGGTGGATCTACTAGAATTCCTGCAGTACAAGAAGCTGTTGAAAAGTTTTTTGGTAAAAAACCAAGTAAAGGAGTTAACCCTGATGAGGTAGTAGCTGTTGGAGCTGCTATTCAAGGTGGTGTGTTAACAGGTGATGTAAAGGATGTTTTGTTATTAGATGTAACACCATTATCTCTTGGAATCGAAACAATGGGTAATGTAATGACAAAATTAATTGAATCTAATACTACAATCCCTACTAAAAAATCACAAGTATTTTCTACAGCTGCTGATAACCAACCTTCTGTAGAGATTCATGTATTACAAGGGGAGAGACCTATGGCTGCTGATAATAAAACAATCGGTAGATTTCATTTAGATGGTATTCCACCAGCTCAAAGAGGAACTCCTCAAATTGAAGTGACATTTGATATTGACGCTAACGGTATAATTAAAGTGTCAGCTACAGATAAAGCAACCAATAAAAGTCAAGATATTAGAATTGAAGCTTCATCTGGTTTGACTGAGGCTGAAATAGAAAAGATGAAACAAGAAGCAGAAGCTAATGCTGAGGCGGATGCTAAAACAAAAGAAAAAGTAGATAAGTTAAACAGTGCTGATGCGATGATTTTTCAAACTGAAAAACAACTTAAAGAATTTGGAGATAAATTGTCAGATGACAAAAAGAAACCAATTGAAGATGCACTAACAGAACTTAAAAAAGCTTATGAAACTAAAGATGTAGATCTAATAGATCCTGCTTTAGAAAAAATTAATGAAGTTTGGAAATCTGCAAGTGAAGAAATGTATAAGGCTCAGGCTGAATCACAACAAGCTGCTCCAGAAGATAATTCTAAAAAAAATGACTCAACTTCAGATGATGTTGAAGATGTAGATTTTGAAGAAGTCAAAGAAGAATAGATTTGATTTTAGAGAAAAAAAAAGGAGAATAGTGACTATTCTCCTTTTTTTTATTTAATTATTTCTTTAATTAGTTTTTTATTGAATTCATGTTTTCCTTCAAAACAAATAATTTTTACATTTTTAAATAAAGACTTAATTTTTTTTAACTCATCATTTAAGTATTCACCATTTATATATTCATCTTTATTTCCATATATATAATATATAGTTGATTTTTTTTTTAAATACTTAAAGTTATTAGCGTGTAGTTCTTTAGGGATTCCTCCTGACATAATTAAAAGTTTATCAAATTGAATCTTTTTTTTAGCTATATATCTCATAATAACTGAAACTCCTTGAGAATATCCAACATAATTAATATGATTAGTATTAATTTTCTCTTCTTTGAATATTTTATCAAAATAATTAATAATATTATTAGTTTCTGTAAGTGTATTTTCTTTAGTTAGCCAAGAAGATCCAACATATTTCATCTTTGGAGCTATATAATATTTGCTCTGTGCTTGAGGTGCGATAATGTAATACCTAGTTGAGTTTAGCTCTTTAAAATATTTCAAAAAGTACCTGCTTAAATAACCCATTCCATGACATGTAAAAATAATTTTTTGAGTTGCACTAGTTAATTTATTTAAAGTAGAGTAGGAGTTAATAGTTTTATATGATATTTCTTTTTCAGATAAATTCATTTTAATCTTGGTTTTGTATTTTTGAAAAAAAATAAAAATGTTTGATAATAAAGATAAAATTTTAAAAGAGGCCAACAAAATATGTGAAAACACTCTTATGGAAACTCTAAATATTGAAATTGTAGATATAGAAGAAGACTATTTAATTTCAAGAATGCCAGTTAATTCTAGAGTATATCAACCTGATGGAGTTTTACATGGGGGTGCAACAGCAGCTTTAGCTGAATCAGTAGGTAGCTTTGCAGCACATATTTTGTTAGATAAAAAAGATTTTATAATTAGAGGAATTGAAATTACTGCTAATCATATTAGAAGTGTAAAAAATGGATTTATCTACGCTAAAGCAAAATTTATACACAGAGGAAGAACTACTCAAATTCTTTCCATAGATGTTACTGATGAATCAAATAATTTAATATCATACTGTAAACTAACTACTATTTCTCTTCCTAAAAAGAAATAATCCATGACTCTTAAAGAAATTTCAAACGATGTAAATGAACATTATAAAAAGAAATTACCTTTTATAATTTTTAGCAAACCAAAATCTAATACTGTTGATTTTTATTTTCAATCAGACTCGACCTTGTATGATAATTTAAAAAAATTTAAAGATAATATTTTTGTTTTTTCACCATTTGACAACAAAAAAAACAAAACAATTTATACCCCTTTAAATAAATGTATTTCACATAAGATTGATTACAAACCTTTTGAAAAAAGTATTAATAGGATTAATATTAATTCAGAGAATTTATTAGAGAAGAATAAATTTATAAATCTTGTTGATAAATCAATTAAGTTGTTAGATAAAGGAATTTTGAATAAAGTGGTTTTATCTAGGGTTGAAACTATAAAAAAACCTAGAATTATTTTCAATGAATTGCTGAAGAATCTTTTCTTATCTACCAATAATTCATTTAGATACATTTGGTATCATCCAAAGATTGGATTTTGGATTGGTTCAACTCCAGAAAAATTATTAAGTATTAAAAATAATATGATTGAAACTGTAGCTCTTGCAGGAACAAAAAAAATAGTTAATGGAATTAGTAGTATATGGAGTAATAAAGAGATAGAAGAGCAAAAATATGTAAAGGATTATATCTTAAAATCGCTTAGCAAAAATGTTAATAATATTTCTTACAAAGATACTGACAATGTAAAGTCTGGTGAATTATTACATCTAAATACTTTAATTTCAGGTAATTTGAAATCATTTTCAGATTATAAAAATGTAATTCAAGCTTTACACCCAACTCCAGCTGTTTGTGGCATCCCTTTAAATGAATCAAAACAGTTTATTGATAATAACGAATATTATAACAGAAAATATTATACTGGTTATCTTGGTATAATTAATGAACAAAAACAATATTTAAGTCTATTTGTAAACCTCAGATGTGCTGAATTAACTCAATCGAAGATTAATATTTTTGTAGGTGCAGGAATTACTAGAGATTCAAATTCAAATAATGAATTCCAGGAGACATTTCACAAAACTCAAATAATTAAAAAAGTTTTTTTTTAAATATTTAAAGCATTCATATTTATTATCTTTGTAGCTAATAATTTATATGTTATTTCCAAAAAATATACTAGCCCAAACAATTATTGATCTTTGTTACAAAAAAGGTCTAAAGAATGTTGTTATATCACCTGGTAGTAGAAATGCCCCTTTAACACTTGGATTCATCAATAATAATTTTTTTAAAACATATAGTATTGTAGATGAAAGATCTGCTGCATTTTTTGCATTAGGTATCTCACAACAAACTAAATTACCTACAATACTCGTATGTACTTCTGGAAGTGCTTTATTAAACTATTATCCAGCTATTTCTGAGGCTTATTTTAGTAACATTCCTTTAATTGTATTGTCTGCAGATAGACCTAGTAAATTTTTAAATATAGGAGATGGTCAAACAATTAATCAAAAAAATGTTTTTAGAAACAATATAGGATATAGCACAGAGCTTGTTGATTATAAAAAAAGCTTTTTTAAATTTTTTTTTAATTTTTCAAAAAATAATAATTTTCGAATAAATAAAGCTATTAATATTTCATTAGAAAAAAATACCCCAGTTCACATAAACATACCATTATCTGAACCTTTATATGAACTAGTAAAAAATAAAACAGTTGAAACTCATAACGTTAAGCGAAAGTCGGTATTTAGGGGTAATGTTAATTTTAAAAATTTAAAAAATAAATGGTTTCTTTCAATTAAGAAAATAGTATTAATTGGAGTTTTAAATCCTAACTCATTATCAAAAAAAACAATATTAAACCTAGCTAATGATCCATCTGTTTTAGTATTAACTGAAAATACTTCAAATGTTCATCATACTAGTTTTTATAATAAAATAGACCATTTAATTGCTAGCTTAAACCAAAATCAAATTTCAAAATTTAAACCTGACATTCTGGTTTCAATTGGAGGAATGATTATTTCAAAAAAAATTAAAAATTTATTTCGAGATTTTAATAAAGTTGAACATTGGCACGTTGGAACAAATAAGGCCTTAAATACATACTTTTCTTTAAAAAAACATGTTAATGTTGATGTGAATATATTTTTTGACAGAATTTATGCAACAAAAAATAAAACAATTTCAAAATATCAATCATATTGGGATAATATAGTAGAAATCAGATCAATCAAGCACAAATCATATTTATCAACATTAGAATTTTGTGATTTTAAAATTTATGAAGCGATTTTAAGCTCTTTACCCTCTGATTCTATATTACATTTATCTAACAGTTCTACAATTAGATATTCACAATTGTTTGATATAAATCATTCGATAAATGTTTTTTGTAATCGTGGTACAAGTGGTATCGATGGGAGTACTTCAACAGCAATTGGTGCTTCAGTTGTGTCTAACAAACAAACTACAATTATTACAGGTGATCTAAGTTTTTTTTATGATAATAATGCATTGTGGAATTCATATATCCCCTCTAATTTTAGAATTATTATTATTAATAATAAAGGTGGTGGTATTTTTAAAATTTTAACTACAAAAAACGATACTGAAGACTTTGAAAATTATTTTGAAACAAAACACAGCTTATTAGCTAATAACTTATCAAAAATGCATGATTTAGAATATTATCAGGCTGATAGTTTAGCTAATTTAAAATCAAGTCTCATACAATTTTATAAAATTTCAAAAAAACCAAAAATATTGGAAGTAGTTTCTAATAATAAAAATAATCATAAGTTATTATTAAATTACTTCAACAATCTTCAATAAGCCTTGAATATTCGTACCTTTGAATTATGATTGAATTAGGTGTAATTAATAAATTAAAGATTTTACGTCATACTCCTCCAGGATTATTTTTAGGAGACGATGATGATAATGAAGTTTTGCTTCCCAATAGATATGTTCCTAATGAATATGAAATTGATGATTTTATTGATGTTTTTGTTTATTTAGATAATGAAGAAAGAATAGTTTCTGTAACCGATAAGCCATTTATTCAAAAAGGTCAATTTTCATTACTTAAATGCAATGAAGTTACAAGTTTTGGTGCTTTTTTGGATTGGGGTCTAGTAAAGGAACTCTTTTGTCCATTTAAAGAAATGGCTTTTAAGATGCGAAAAGGGGACTGGTATTTAGTGCATTGCTATTTAGATGAAGAAACAAATAGATTACTTGCTTCTAGTAAAACTAATAGATTTTTAGACAATAAGATATTAACTGTAGAAAAATTTCAAAAGGTTGAATTAATTGTTTCTCATCCATCAGATCTAGGAATGAATGTTATTGTAAATGGAGTACATAGTGGATTAATCTTTCAGGAAGATATCTTTCAAGATCTTTCTGTAGGAGATAAATTAAATGGAATTGTAAAAAAAATTCATTCAAATAATAAACTAGATATATCCTTGGGTCAAATTGGTTTTAGAAATATTCAACCTAATTCCAAGATATTATTAAGCAAGATTCAAGACAACGATGGGTATATTAGTATAACAGACAAATCCACCCCAGAGATGATTAAAGATGAACTTCAAATGAGTAAAAAGTCATTTAAAAAGGCACTTGGAAGTTTATACAAACAAAGATTGGTTTATATAAAATCAGACGGAATATATTTAAATATTAAATAGTTAAGTATGAATAAAGATATTAATTGGATTAAAGAAAATAACTATTCTGATATCACCTACCATAAATGTGATGGAGTTGCTAGAATAGCATTTAATAGACCTAATGTTAGAAATGCATTTAGGCCTCAAACAACAAAAGAATTATATCAAGCATTTTATAATGCTCAGGAAGACACTTCCATCGGAGTTATTTTGCTCTCGGCTGAAGGACCATCTGATAAAGATGGTGTCTATTCTTTTTGTAGTGGTGGAGATCAGAAATCTAGAGGAAAACAAGGATACGTTGGAGAGGATGGATATCATAGACTAAACATTCTTGAAGTTCAAAGGTTAATTAGAATGATGCCAAAAGTTGTTATTGCTGTTATTCCTGGATGGGCTGTAGGTGGAGGACATAGTCTTCATGTTGTTTGTGACTTGTCTATAGCAAGTAAAGAAAATGCTATATTTAAACAAACTGATGCTGATGTAACAAGTTTTGATGGTGGATATGGTTCTGCATATTTAGCTAAGATGGTTGGCCAAAAAAGAGCAAGAGAAATTTTCTTTTTAGGAAGAAACTATAGTGCTCAAGAAGCATTTGATATGGGTATGGTAAATAAAGTAGTTAAACATGAAAATTTAGAAAATACAGCTTATCAATGGGCGAAGGAAATATTAAAAAAATCGCCAACATCCATTAAAATGCTAAAATTTGCTATGAATTTAACGGACGATGGTCTAATGGGGCAACAGGTATTTGCTGGCGAGGCTACTAGACTAGCATATATGACTGATGAAGCAAAAGAAGGAAGAGATGCTTTTTTAGAAAAAAGACCTCCAAATTTTAATAAAAAATGGATTCCTTAATCTATTATGAGTAAATCAAAAGTTTGGATTTCTAGTTTAAGATTAAAAACACTACCCTTATCAATTTCAGGGATTTTAATTGGTAGTGCTTTAGCATATACAAACCAATTCTTTGATAGTACTATTTTTATTTTTGCGTTATTAACTACTATTTCTTTACAAATATTATCAAATCTTGCAAATGATTATGGAGATGGAGTTAAGGGTACAGACAATAATAATAGAATTGGACCTGAACGAGCAATTCAAAGCGGGTTAATTTCTCCAGAGCAGATGAAATATGCTATAATAATTAATGTTCTAATTCTAATAATTTTGATTTCTTCATTATTGTATTTTTCTTTTGATACAAATGAATATTTTAATCTTTTTACTTTTTTCTTATTAGGTATTTTGAGTATTTTTTCAGCAATTAAATATACTGTTGGTAATAAAGCATATGGTTATTATGCATTAGGAGATTTATTTGTTTTATTATTCTTTGGGTTTCTAAGCGTTATGGGTTCCTATTATTTGTATTCAAAGACTTTAGATCTTAATTTAGTATCACCATCCTTATCTATTGGGCTTTTAAGTGTAGCTGTAATAAATTTAAATAATATGAGAGACTTACTTTCAGATAAATTATCTAAAAAAATTACAATAGCTGGAATACTAGGTTTTAAAAATTCAAAAAAATATCATTTTATAATTTTAATTAGTTCTATCATTTTTTCTATACAGTTTATCTTATTTTTTTATTATAAACCTATCAGCTTAATTGTTATTCTTTCTTATATTCCAATTATTAGTCACCTAAAAAAAGTTTATTATATAGCTCAGCCTGAACTTTATGATAGTGAATTAAAAAAAGTTGCTATTTTGACATTTATTTTTTCATTACTTCATTCTTTAATTATTATAATTTAATTTTAATGATAGCATATTATAAAAAACATAAATTTTCATTTAAAGTTCCTAGTGGAACTTCAAGAGGAGTTTTATATGAAAAATATTCTTGGTTTTTAATTTTAAAAAACAATTCAAATATTGGAGTAGGAGAGTGTAGTATAATTAATGGATTAAGTATTGATGATCCTTTAAAAATTGAATCTAAATTAAAATGGGTTTGTTCTAATATCAATTTAAATCCTTCTTATTTATTTAAAGAATTGATTTATTTTCCAGCTATTGCATTTGGTCTGGAAATGGCTTTAAAAGCACTAAATTCTGTAAAAGAGAATGTTTTGTTTTCGTCCGATTTCACTAAAGGTAAAAATAGTATTCCAATAAATGGTTTGATTTGGATGGGTGATATAGATTTTATGAAGAGTCAAGTAGAATTAAAACTTTCAAAGGGGTTTAGATGTTTAAAGTTTAAAATAGGAGCATTAGATTTTGATAAAGAATATTCTTTACTAAAAAATATAAGAGACAAGTATTCTCCTTTAGATTTGGAAATTAGACTTGATGCCAATGGAGCATATTCTTATAAAGATTCTTTAGATATTATAAGTAAACTCTCAGAACTAAATATTCACTCTATTGAACAGCCAATAAAAGCAGGTAATGTTAAACAAATGTCTGAATTATGTATTACTTCACCGATTCCGATAGCATTAGATGAAGAGCTGATAGGAATCAACAGTATTCAAGATAAAATTAAATTAATTGAAGAAATTAAACCCCAATATATAATTCTTAAACCTAGTTTAATTGGTGGTTTTAAATCTTCATTGGAGTGGATTAATATACTACCAAAAACCACAAAGTATTGGGTGACTAGTGCATTAGAAAGTAATATTGGGTTGAGTGCTATTTCTCAATGGACATATACTTTAAATAACTCATTACCACAAGGTTTAGGAACAGGGTCATTATTTTCTAATAATTTTAACTCTCCTTTGTTCATAAAAAACGCTAAATTGCATTATAATAAAATTAATAATTGGGATTTAAATTTTTAATGTATGTATATAGAACAAGCACAAAAAAACTTAACTAATTGGTGGAGATATGTATTAGGTATTATAATTGTTTTTCTTGGAACTCAAATTGGATCGTTACCACTTTTAGCAGGAATTTTTTATAAAACAATGTTTTTTACCGCTAATAATAATGATGAAATGTTATCTAAACTTCAAAAAGCTGCAGAAAACAATGACATACAATTTATATTAAGCTTATTTGATTCTAATGTTGGTTTTTTATTTTTGTTATTATCTTTTTTTGTAGGTTTTATTTTTTTTATTTTAGTAATCAAATATCTTCATAAACAATCATTTAGGAACATATCAACTTCTAGAAATAAAATTGACTGGAATAGAGTATTTACATCGTTTTCTATATGGGGAAGTTTTACAATTATTTTTAGCTTTATTGGTATTTATTTTTCACCTGAGGATTATGTCTTTAACTTTGAATTAAATAGATTTCTAATTCTTTCATTAATAGCTATTTTGTTTTTACCTATACAGACTAGTCTTGAAGAATATTTTTTTAGAGGATATTTAATGCAAGGAATTGGAAATATTGTAAAAAATAGATGGTTTCCCTTAATATTCACATCAGTTGGTTTTGGTTTAATGCATTATGCTAATCCTGAAATTGGTAAAATAGGTAATATATTAATGGTCTATTATATAGGAACAGGTCTTTTTCTTGGAATTATTACTTTAATGGATGATGGTTTAGAATTAGCACTTGGATTTCATGCTGCCAATAATTTATTTGCCGCTTTATTAATCACGGCAGATTGGACAGTCTTTCAAACCTATTCAATATATATTGATGTTTCCGATCCTTCAAAAATGGGTGTTTCAGAAATAATTGCTCCAATATTTGTAATTTTTCCAATTCTTGTTTTAATTTTTTCAAAAATTTATAATTGGACTAACTGGTATGATAGATTAATTGGTCCAGTTAAAAATATTTCAAATTCCGAAGTAAATTAAATAGTATTAATTAGATATTTTGATGTTGAAAGACTATTTAAAAATTTATATTACAGGACTATTCTTTATTTATGCAGGTATAGCGCATTTTACTAATCCGGATTTCTATCTTGAATTAATACCATCATATTTACCATTTCATAAGTTTTTAGTAGACTCTAGTGGAGTTTTGGAAATTATTGGAGGTATGCTGTTGTTTTTTAATAAAACCAGGTTTCTTGGAGTTTATATTATAAATATATTACTTGTTTTATTTTTTGTAATACATATTGATATGTTTTTAAATTTTCAGTTTTTTGAAAATATTGTTTTAAACAAACTAGCAATGACTTTGAGATTAATAATTCAGGTACTTTTGATTTACTTTATAAATAGTTTTAAAAGGATTAATCTCTAACTAATTCAATTTCTATTTTATTAAAATCTGCAGCAGCATTTATCACATTTCTGAAATCTGCATATTTGTAAATATTATATGTTAGAGAATTATAATATTCACTAATAGTAATATTTAGAATGTTTTTATTTTTTATTCTTAAAATTTTATAATCTGACTTAAATCTAGCTTCAATATTTCCATTTACAGACATAAACTTTTTATCAATTCTAATTTGTTCTAAATTATTTAATTTGTAACCTCTTGGTATTTGTATGTTAATATCATATGAATAAGAATTAGGGTATCTTATTTCAATCTTGTTTTCTCTCTCTGCTTCATCATATAGCTCACTTTGAATTCCTAGTATTTTACCTAATTGAAATTTGTAATTATTTTTTTTTATTTCCGAAATTAGAATTTCCGAACCAATTTCAGAATTTACAATAAATGGGGTATTATAAATTGGTTGAAATAAATCGTCATTTTCTATAGAGTAATCTAAAATGATTTTATCTTCAATACCAGATGTTGTTAAGTAATCTTTAAAAAAATTTTGATCTAAATTTTGGGACTCATTTAAAATAGCACGATTGGTTGTAGACCAATGACCGGTAAAGCTTTGTCTTTCTTTTATAATAACCTGTTTTAATTTTTTAAATTTAATATTAATATTTCTATTTATTTCACTGTAATTATTGTCATTTTCTAAGATAGGACTAAAGTAAAAATCTTTATTCTCATCAATGAACATTCCGTAATTTCCAAGTAAATTAAAGGGTGCTTCACCAACTCTATATTCTGATATATCAGGTGCGATGTATTTTTTTTCTGATGGAAAATAAAATAACAATTCTCTTAGGTTATCAGGATTAAAAAAATCTGGATCAAATTTATTAAAATATCTATTAGAAGTAATTACTAATTCGTATTTGATATCATTTAAAGTAAATAAATTTGAGTAAACTTGAATGATTCCAAATTTACTAGCTTTTTTAGTGCTGAGTATATAATCTAAATTTGAAAGATTTTTATCTCCATTTTCGGTAATTTTAAAATTTTCTTTAATGTAATCATCAATTATATTTAATATTTTAAAACTAATGTTTGATTTGGTAGAGACTTTAATTTTTTCTTTTTCAATAAAAATATTATTGTTTAATTCAACTAAGCTCTTTGAGATTACATTTTTATCTTTAAATACGATAGGATATATACTATTAGTAATGTTATTCCAATAATCATTATGGGAAAGTTTATTACTTTCTTGAAAACACTGGTAAACTATATTAATTCTATTAGCTTGTCTGTTAGAATACTCTTCAGCTTTTAGAGGCTTTGTATTTTTTAATTTTATTTTTTTTACTGCTATATTGTTAAGTAATTCAGAATTAAAGCTGTTATTTGTATTGTATGCCTTGACTCTAGTTTTTCTTTTTCCTGGGATTAGTATAAATTCTGTATCAACTATGAAGTAATTTTCTTGCAATGTTTGACTTCCATGTGTATCGGGTACTTGTTTAACAGTATACATGTATTCTAATATAGCATTCTCAGTTATGCCTTCAATTAAGTAAATCTTAAAATTTTTAGAAATAAGTTCATTTTCAATTTCTTTTAAGTTCGAACTATTAATCTGTGTAATACTATCATTATTTATTATTCTAACTTTTATATCGCTTATCTCTAATACATCATTTAAGGGAATATAAATCAATTCATGATTTTTAATAGCTGAAGAATCAATAATCTTAATTTGAGTATGTCTGGTTAAATATTTTTCATATGATAAGCTGTCTGATAATGCAAAATATTCTACATAATATTTATCGAATAAACCTATAGATTCCTTGTCTTTATATTTGTTAAATATTTGATCATTAGAAATCTCTTCTTTCCAATTGTGGGTCTTATAAAATTGTGCATTTGTTATAAAGTGTGATAGAGAAAAAAAGATAAAAATATATACTTTCATTTTTGATAATAGATTTATTCAAATATATTTATTTAAAATAAAATTTAATTAGATGATCAGTTAAATTAATTATAAATTTAACTATTTTAAAATATCATGTCAGAATTAATAATTAATAATAGTTTTAAATTAAATGGTCTTTCATACAACAAAGAAAAGCTAATATCTTATTCTAAAATATTAATTAATTCCAATAAACGTTCATCAAATATTCTTGGTAGTTTTATTAAAGAACTATTTAATGAGCATGATTATATTGTAGTTAATACTTCTGGTTCTACTGGAAAGCCAAAAGTTATAAAACTTAAAAAAAGTACATTACAAGATTCAGCAAGAAAAACACAAAAATTTTTCGACTTAAAACCAAATAATACTGCAATTTGTTTTCTACCACTAGATTTTATTGCTGGAAAAATGATGCTTGTGAGATCGTTGATGTTTGGTCTAGAATTATCTTTATATGATCCAACTTCAAAACCTAAAGAACTTAACAAAAAATATGATTTTGCAGCTATGACTCCAATGCAAGCAAGTAATTGCATTGATCATTTATTTCAAATTGAAAAATTATTAATAGGAGGTGGGTCAATATCAAAATTATTAAATGATAAAATTTTAAGAGTAAAATCTAAATATTATGAAAGTTATGGAATGACAGAAACTGCTAGTCACATAGCGATTAAGACTATATGTGAAAATTCAGATTTCATGACAAATTACTTTAATACTTTAGAGGGGGTTTCAATTAATACAACTGAGGATAAATCCCTAATTATTATTGCTCCTTATATTTCTAAAAAGAAAATAGTAACAAATGATATAGTAGAATTGATTTCTAATAAGAGTTTTAGGCTTATTGGAAGATCTGATAATATTATTAACTCTGGTGGTTTGAAACTAAACCCTGAAAGCATAGAAAATAAATTGTCAGAAAATATTCCATATAGATTTTTTATATCTTCAATTAAAGATGATAAACTTGGAAACAAATTAATTTTATTAATTGAATCTAAAGAGTACCAAATTCAACAAAAAGTTTTTCATAAATTAAATAAATATGAAATACCTAAAAAAATTATTTTTTTAGATTACTTTGTTGAAACACATAATAATAAAATTGATAGAATTAACACTTTATTAAAAATTAAACTATGAATAAATTAATATTACTCCTTTTTTTTACTGTAAATCTCCATTCTCAAGAAATTCTTCTAGAAAGACAACGAGCCCAGGTTATTAATAATATACTAAAAGACAGATTAGATAATGTTCTTCCAATTGTTATGGATAAGTCAAATATTGATATGTGGATTTTAATATCCAGGGAGTATAACGAAGACCCAGTTTTAAAGACTTTCTTGCCAGCAGAATGGCTTAATGCAAGAAGAAGAACAATACTCTTATTTTATAGAAATATAAATAATAATACAACAGAAAAGTTAGCAGTAGCAAGGTATAATTTTGGTGATAATATATTATCTGCCTGGGATAAAGAAGTCCAACCAAATCAATGGAAAAGATTAGTTGAACTTATTAAAGAAAGAAATCCTAAAAGAATTGGAATTAATTATTCTAAAGATTTTAATATTTCAGACGGTTTAGATAAAACTGATTATGATGAATTTATGAGTCATTTACCAGTTAGTTTAAAAGATAAAATTGTTAGTGCTGAAACTTTATCTAATCTGTGGATCGAAACCAGGACTGAGAAGGAAATGAATGTATATAATACTATTATTGATTTAACTCATAATATTATAAAAGAAGCATTTTCAAATAATACAATTAAAGTTGGTAAAACATCAACAACAGACTTAGAATGGTGGATGAGACAAAAATTGACAGATTTAGGTTTGAATACTTGGTTTCACCCAACCGTTGACATTCAACGTAGTAATGAATTTAATAATGATCATCTTGATTCTTTTTCTAATAGACCAGAAAATAAAATTATTAATTATGGTGATTTACTTCATTGTGATTTCGGAATCAATTATTTAAGATTAAATTCTGACTGTCAACAGATGGCTTATGTTATGAGGGAATCAGATAAAGAAGTTCCTAAATTCTTACAAACAGCATTTGATAAAGGTAATCAACTTCAAGATATATTAACAAATAATTTCGTTGAAGGTAAATCTGGAAATGAGATACTTTTAAAATCACTTGGTGAGGCAAAATATTTGGGCCTTAATCCATCAATATACACTCATCCTCTTGGATCTTATGGTCATTCTTCTGGACCTACTATTGGTATGTGGGATTCACAGCAAGGAGTTGCTGGAGCTGGTGATTATCCTTTGAATTATAATACCGTTTATGCAATAGAATTAAACATAACCACTTATGTTCAAGAATGGAAAAGAGATGTTAAAATTATGCTTGAAGAAGCAGGTTATTTTTCTGAAGAGGGATTTAAATATATAAATTCAAGACAAACTAAAATTTTAGAAATTCCATTTATTAATTAATAATTTCATTAGTTTTGAATTTTAATAGTTTTTATGAAAAAAATACTTTCTACATTTTGTTTTTTATTTCTCACTAATTTAGTTTTTTCTCAACAGCTAAATAATATTCAAAGAGGTCAAAGGGGGTATGCTCCAATGCCTAAATATGATAATTCTGCTTATGTTTCAAAATTAGATATTTATAAAGAATTATCTAAAATCTTACCTAAATGCCAAGTAGAATTTAATTTAGATGAATTTGAAATGCAAATTATTAAAGGTTTATTGATAAAAAAAATGGAGAACTATAATGCAATTGTTGAAAATGAAGATTATTCTAGAGATATTAGACAGAACAAACTTAAGGCAAATGAATTTCAATATATAAAATCATTAAGTTCGATACTTGATTCAAAAGAAATAGCTAGATATATTGAAATGGATTTTGAGAATGAAAAACAAGTTAAAGTCAAACGAAAAAAAAATAAGAAAAGTAAGAAAAATAAGAAAAATAAAGATAATTATGAAAATGATGAATAAAAATACTGTTTTAGGATGGGCTACATTTCTAATGATATTAATGGGTTTTATTTTAGTAGCACTAGGTGCGTTTAAATATAAAGAAGTTGCAGGCTGGGGTTTTGTAACAGTAGGTATAGGTTTTTTTGCTAATGCATGGGTTTATTTTGCTCTAAAAGGAAGAGTTTAATGAGTGATGATAAAAAAATTATTTTTTCTATGTCAGGTCTTTCAAAGACCTTTCCTGGAGAAAACAAGCCGGTTTTAAAAAACATTTATTTAAGTTTTTTCTATGGTGCCAAAATTGGTATTTTAGGATTAAATGGTTCTGGAAAATCTACATTACTAAAGATTATTGCTGGACTTGATAAAAACTTTCAAGGAGATATTACTTTTTTGCAAAATTACTCAGTTGGTTTTTTAGAACAAGAGCCAATATTAGATGAAAATAAAACTGTTCTTGATATTGTTAAAGAAGGTGTTTCAAAAACTGTCGCTATACTTGATGAGTATAATTCTATTAATGATAAATTTGGCTTAGAAGAAGTTTATTCTAATCCAGATAAAATGCAAAAATTAATGGATCGTCAAGCAATACTTCAAGATGAAATAGATGCATCTAATGCCTGGGAGTTAGAAACGAAACTTAATATTGCTATGGATGCATTAAGGACTCCAGATTCCGATAAAATAATAAAGAATCTTTCTGGAGGTGAAAAAAGAAGGGTAGCGTTATGTAGATTATTATTAAAAGAACCTGATATTTTATTATTAGATGAACCTACAAATCATTTAGATGCTGAATCAGTTCTCTGGCTAGAACAACATCTATCTAGATATAAAGGAACTGTTATAGCTGTTACGCATGATAGATATTTTTTAGATAATGTAGCAGGTTGGATATTGGAGTTAGATAGAGGAGAAGGTATTCCTTGGAAAGGAAACTATTCCTCATGGCTTGATCAAAAGTCAAAAAGATTAGCTCATGAGAGTAAAACAGCTTCTAAAAGACAAAAAATACTAGAAAGAGAGCTAGATTGGGTAAGACAGGGTTCTAAGGGAAGACAAACTAAACAAAAAGCTAGGTTAAATAATTACGATAAATTATTAAATCAAGATCAAAAAAAGTTAGATGAAAAACTTGAAATATATATTCCTAATGGTCCTAGACTTGGAACTAATGTAATTCAATCAATTAACGTTAGTAAAGCTTTTGATAATAAATTACTTTATGATAATTTAGAATTTAATTTACCACAAGCTGGAATAGTTGGAATTATTGGACCTAATGGAGCAGGGAAGACAACTATTTTTAAAATGATAATGAATGAGTTAAACCCTGATAAAGGTGAGTTTGTAATTGGTGATACTGCTAAGGTTTCCTATGTTGATCAATCACATTCAAATATAAACCCTGAAAAAAGTATTTGGGAAAATTTTTCTGATGGTCAAGAGCTTATTAATATGGGTAATAGACAGGTTAATTCTCGTGCTTATTTAAGCAGATTTAATTTTAGTGGTAGTGAACAAAATAAAAAAGTTAAATTACTTTCAGGAGGTGAAAGAAATCGATTGCATTTAGCTATGACTTTGAAAGAAGAAGGTAATGTCTTACTCTTAGATGAACCTACTAATGATTTAGATGTTAATACATTAAGGGCACTTGAAGAAGGTTTAGAAAATTTTGCAGGTTGCGCAGTTGTAATTAGTCATGATCGTTGGTTTTTAGATAGAATTTGCACACATATTCTTGCCTTTGAGGGTAACTCTGAAGTTTACTTTTTCGAAGGAGCATTTAGTGAATATGAAGAAAATAAGAAAAAACGTCTAGGAAAAGAAGTATTGCCAACAAGAATCAAGTATAGAAAATTAATCAGATAATTAATTCCATTTTTATATTTGCTCTCTCATAGGGTGAAAATTTGTCCACATCAATCTCTTTAAAATTAAATTTTTTATATAGATGTATTGCATTAATTAATTTACTATTAGAGTACAAGATTAGTTTATTAATTTTTTTAACTTTTGCTAATTTAAGTACTTTAGTCATTAATTTTTGTCCAATTTTCTTTCCTCTTAGGTTAGGTTTTATTGCCATCTTAGTAAGTTCATAAATGTCTTTACTAAGAGTTGGCATTAAAGCTACAGTACCTATTACCGCATTATCCAGTAGGACAAACAATATTACACCCCCTTTATCAATTATATATTTTTTTGGATTATTAAGAACCTTTTTATCATGATCTTCCACATAAAAGTAGGTTTCAAGCCATTCAATATTTAAATTATAAAACTCACTAGTGTGATTAACATTTTTAATGTTAAACTCATCAAAAGATATTTTCATTATTGAATTATTTAATTATTTAATATATATATTTAATTATAAATAATTTAATTAAAGATATGCAATTAATAGAATGTGTTCCAAATATTTCTGAAGGAAGAAATGATGTTATCATTAACGATATAGTTAGTGTAATTAAAAATTATGATGGTGTTAAACTTTTAAATGTTGATCCGGGTAAAGCTACAAATAGAACTGTAATAACATTTGTTGGTGAGCCTGAATTAGTTATTGATGCTGCCTTTCTTTTAATAAAAAAATCAAAAGAGTTAATTGATATGAGTTCTCATAAAGGAGAACATCCAAGAATGGGTGCAGTAGATGTATGTCCTTTAATTCCAATTTCTAATATATCTATGCAAGATACTGTCGGTTATGCTCATCGTTTAAGTGAGAAAGTAGGAAATAGCCTTGGAATTCCAGTATATTGTTACGAATACGCAGCTAAAGAAAGTAAAAGAAAAAATTTAGCTAATTGTAGATCTGGAGAGTATGAAGGGCTTAATAAAAAAATATCTAATAAACATTGGTATCCTGATTATGGACCTAAAGAGTTTAATCAAATTGTAGCTAAATCTGGCGCTACAGCCATATCAGCGCGTGACTTTTTAATCGCTTATAATGTAAATCTTAATTCCACATCATCTAGAAGAGCAAATGCAATTGCATTTGATTTAAGAGAAGCAGGAAGAATTAAAAGAGAAGGTGATGTGATTTCTGGAAAGATTATTAAAGACAATAAAGGTAAGCCTATTAGACAACCAGGAATATTTAAAAATTTAAAAGGAATTGGATGGTTTATTGAGGAATATGGTATTGCACAAATTTCATATAATCTTACAAATATAAATACAACATCTTTACATGAGGTTTTTGAAAAAACATGTGAAAGAGCTAACGTAAGAGGGCTCAGAGTTACTGGTTCTGAATTAATTGGTTTAGTTCCAAAAAAGGTTTTAATTGATGCCGGTCAATATTTTTTAAGAAAACAAAAAAGATCTTTAGCTATTTCTGAAGAAGCTACTATTCATATAGCTATTAAATCACTTGGTCTTAATGAGTTAAAACCTTTTAATGTTAATGAAAGAGTTATTGAATATGCTATAGATTCATCAAAGAACTATTTGGTAAATATGAATTTAAAAGAATTTGCAAATCAAACTTCTAGCGAGTCACCTGCACCAGGCGGTGGTTCAATTTCAGCATACTGTGGAGCTTTAGGTGCAGCTTTATCTACAATGGTTGCTAATTTATCTGCAAATAAGAGAGGATGGGATGAAAAATGGGAGTTTTATTCAAAATGGGGACAAGAGAGCTTAAATTATCAAAATAGACTTCTTATGTTAGTAGATAGCGATACAAAGGCCTTCAATATGATTATGGACGCTATATCTCTACCAAAAGATACCCAAGAACAGAAGCTTATAAGATTGAATGCTTTAGAAATTGCTACAAAATATGCTATTCAAATACCTTTTGAAATCATGACTACAGCATTTAATTGTATGAAAAGTATCGAAATAATGGCTGTAAAAGGTAATCCTAATTCAATTTCTGACGCAGGTGTTGCAGCGCTTTGTATTAGAACAGCTGTTTTAGGAGCTTTTCTAAATGTTAAGATAAACTGTAAAGATTTAAATGATAAAGAATTTGTAAAATCTATTTTAATAAAATCAAAAGAAATAGTTGCAAAGACAGAGTTACTAGAGATTAAAATTTTAAAAATTGTAAATAATCATTTAGATTAATTAATAATTTTACCATTAAGAATAACTTTATCAATTTTTGATATACCAAAATTGTAAGGTATTTCATTAATACTTTCAATTTCCTTGGTAATTATTAAATTGGCAATTTTGTTTTTTGTAATACTTCCTAATTTATCACTCAAACCCATAGAGTAAGCTCCGTTTATGGTAGCTGCATTAATAGCTTCTTCTGTTGTTAGTTTCATTTTTGTGCAAGCTGTACTTATAACAAAATTCATGTTTCCACTTGGTGAAGACCCTGGATTATAATCACTAGCAATTGCTATTGGTATATTGTTAGTAATTAATTTTCTACTGTTAGCATAATTTATTCCTAAAAAAAATGAACATGTAGGTAATAAGACAGCCATTGTTGAGCTGTTTTTTAAATATTTAATATCATTTTCAGTTAGAACTTCTAAATGATCTACTGTTCTTGATTTATGTTCAACAGCCAACTTTATACCACCAAATGAATTAAACTGATTCACATGAATTTTAGATTCAATTCCTAGTTTATTAGCAAATGATAATATTTTTTTTGTTTGCTTTAAATTAAAGTATCCTTTTTCACAAAAAACATCTATAAAATCTATTAAGCCTAAACTATGAAAATCTGGAATCATTTCATTAATAATTAGATCTAAATAACCATTTTTATTATTTTTATATTCTTTAGGAAAAGCATGAGCGCCTAAAAAAGTTGATTTAATAGATATTGATTTTTTATTTTTTAGTCTTTTTATTACGTTAAGCATTTTTCTTTCAGATTCATAATTTAATCCATAGCCAGTTTTTATTTCAATTGCGCCTGTTCCACTTGCAATAATTTCCTCAACTCTATTTTGAGATTGTTTTAACAAATTAATTTCTGATGTATTTTGCAGGAGTTTAGCAGAGTTTAGGATTCCTCCACCATTTTCAGCAATTTGTTCATAACTAAGACCTTTAATTCTATCCATATATTCTGTTGATCTATTCCCAGAAAATACTATATGGGAGTGAGAATCACACCAAGAAGGTAAAACCATCCTGTTACTACAATCTATTATTTTAAAATTTTCATCAGATGAAGGACAAGTATTCATTTCTCCAAAATCAATAATTAAATTATTTTTAATAATTAAAAATGCATTTGTAATAAAAGGAAGAGTTTTCATTTCTATACCTTTTACAAAATGAATTTGTGAATCTCTAACTTGGTAAAGTTTTTTTATGTTAATTAGAAGAATTTTAGGCATAATTATACCATCTTTTCCGGTTTAACCCATTCTTCGTATTCCTGTGCAGTTAAATAACCAAACTTTACAGCTTCATGTTTGAGTGAAGTACCATTTTTATGTGCAGCATTAGCAATTTCCGCAGCTTTATAGTAACCAATTTTAGTATTTAATGCTGTTACTAACATTAATGAATTATTTAGTTTATTATTAATTACATCATGATTGGCTTTAATACCAATCAAACAATTATTATTAAAGCTTAAACAAGCATCTGATAATAATTTTGCAGATTCAATAATATTTTTTGCCATCATTGGCTTAAAGACATTTAATTGAAAATGACCTTGAGTTGCGCCAAATGAAATTGCATTATCATTACCAATGATTTGAGCACATACCATAGTCATAGCTTCGCATTGTGTTGGGTTCACTTTCCCAGGCATTATAGAACTTCCTGGCTCATTGGATGGTAATGAAAGTTCACCAATTCCACTTCTTGGTCCAGATGCTAGGAATCTTATGTCATTGGCAATTTTATTTAAACTAATTGCTATTCCTTTTAGTGCGCTGTGTGTTCTAACTAAAGCATCGTTAGCAGCAAGAGCTTCAAACTTATTATAAGCACTAATAAAAGGGAGTTTAGTCGAATTACAGAGAAGCTCACAAACTCTTTCTGAATATCCATTTGGCGTATTCAGTCCAGTTCCCACGGCTGTACCACCAAGTGCTAGTTCACTTAAGTGAAGTAATGATTCTTTTAATGCAATAATCCCATGATCTAGTTGTGAAAAATAAGAAGAAAATTCTTGACCTAATGTTAGGGGAGTAGCATCCATTAAATGAGTTCTTCCAATTTTTATGATATTTTTAAACTCATTAGATTTGTCGTTAAAACTATTTTTTAGTTTTATTAAAGAAGGTATTGTATTATCATTTAAAATTTTATATGTAGCAATACTAATAGCGGTTGGAAAAGTATCATTTGAAGATTGTGATTTATTTACATCATCATTTGGGCTAATTTCTTTATCTCCTTTATTTAAATCATTACCTAACAGTTGATGAGATCTATTAGCAATTACTTCATTGACATTCATGTTAGTCTGAGTTCCAGATCCAGTTTGCCAAACCACTAGAGGAAATTGATTATCATGTTTACCTTCAATTATCTCATCACAAACAAGAGAAATTATATTTTTTTTATTTTCTTCTAAGATTCCTTTTTCAAAATTTACTATTGCAGCAGCTTTTTTTAAATGAGCAAATGCATAAATTATTTCAATAGGCATTGATGCTTTAGGACCAATTTTAAAATTATTTCTAGATCTTTCTGTCTGAGCGCCCCAGAGCTTATCAGCTGGAACTTTAACTTCGCCTAAAGTGTCCTTTTCAATTCTGTACTCCATAATAATAAATAACCAAATTGTTATTACACAAATTTACGAATTTTAGATCAATTATTTTTTTATTTTTTATTGTGTAGAATAGCTAAACATTATATCTTTGTGAAAACAAATTATATTATGTTCGAATTTGACCAATATTTAGGATTTTTAGCTATCGCAACAGTGATTACAATAGGTTTTTGGTTAATGATTTTTCTCTTGACTTTTGTTATTCCTTATTGGGTAGGAGGGTCACTAATTGAAAGACTTAAGGAAATTAGAGAAGAAAAAAAGAATAAATCGAAATAATAAATTACTCTATTACATTACTCATCTTCGTAGAAAAATATTAATTTATATATATAATTATATATTTTTTTTGTTATTTATTTTTCTTTTTGCTAGACTTTGAGTTAATCCAAATGTTCCATAGTGTGAAATACATATATGCTATCCAAATAATACCACCTACAATAAACATTTCTGTACTCATGATGTTCTTCTTTGTCTTATTGCAATAGCAAATAATAATATTGTTGCTGGCCAGTGAGCTGAATATTGAGCTGATTCAAAATCTCCCGAAATTCCTAAGCCAATAGAATATAACATAGCAATAAATGCTATAATTATTGGGTAATACTTTAAAGTGAAATTTTTCATAATTTTATTTATTATCATTTATATATTATCCTCCAAACTCTTCACCACCGCCTTGATATGACTGTTGAGTTCTGCTGAATCTTTTCTTTTTCTGGTTAATTCTGTATGTCATGTTTAATGTAAAACTTCTTGAGCTCCATCGATATTTAGATTCAGAGTAAAAAGTTTCTCTAAATGCTTCACTAATTCTTCCGCTAGAATCAAATAGATCTCTTACATTTAAAGACAATGTTCCTTTTTCATCTAAAATATCTTTACTAAAGGCTAAGTCTGTAGAATAACTAGCTTTTGTCTTGTTAATTGCATCTTCCCTTGGTCCTCTATAATTCATTCTTGTCTGCCATTCAATTTTTCCAGGTAAAGTCAATTTATTATTCAATCGCATGCTCCAACTTAAATTTTCACTTCCATAGTCAATATTTCTATACTCTCCTTCAACTTTGTTGTTATATAGATTAAAATTTGAATTTATATTCCATTTTTTTGATGGTCTGTATGATAGATTAAACTCAAATCCGAATCTTGAATTTGTTGCTAAATTTATTGGAAATCTTTCTAATATTGGGACATCTGTACCTCCTAAATTAACTGTTTCTCCAGTATCTTGAGTAATAAAATTAAAAGTATTAGTTGATTTTTGATAATAAATAGATGAGTTTATCGAAAATGAAGATTCAAATGTTTTTAAATAACCAAAATCAAAATTATTTGAATATGTAGGGTCTAAATTTGGATTACCTCTGAAAATACTAGTTGGACTATTCTTAGAAGGAAAAGGATTGATAAATCTAGACCAAGGTCTCCTAAGCCTTCTGCTGTATCCGAAAGTTATGCTTTCATCATCAGAAATCTCAATACCAAAATTAAATGTAGGAAATATGCCTGTATCATCTTTTTTAATTAATTCGTCTGTTGTGATCTGGAAGATGTCTTTTATAGTTTGTTCTAACCTTACACCAAAAAGAAAAGAATATTTATCTTCAACTTTAAAGCCATATTGAGAATATATCGCATTAATCTGTTCCTTGTACTGAAATACATTACTTTGATCAGTATCTAATATTAGACTACTATTTAAATTAGAATAAACTTTATAATCTTGATTTAAATCTGATTCTTCTATTTTAAATCCAGCTTCAAACTGTTTGTTTTCTCCAATTGGAAATACATAATCGGCTTTAATAAGTTTATTATCACTTATTTCATTTGATGTAATCTGCTCAAAGTTTATTAGATTTTGGGTTAATAAGGAATTTTCAATATCCTTATTTTCTCCAATTTGAAAATCAATTACTAATTTGTGACCTTTATCATTAAATCTTTTATCAAAATTAACAGAATACTCGTAATTTTCATCAATAGAAGACTCGTTTTCTAACCTAAAGGTTTCATTAATTATATTTTGACTACTGTCTAACTCTAAAGTAGTATTTTCATTTAAGTTATTTCCATCAGAATTACTTAAGAGTAATGATGTTGTTATTGATGTTCTATCATTAATATACCATTCTACACCTGTATTTGTAAATAAACTATTATTTTCTCTTTCCCAATCTCTATTATCTCTAATAAAAGAACTTTCTTCATCTCCATTGTAGTATTCCGAATAAGCATAAGAATCTCCGATTCTAAGTCTATCACTTATACCGGTAGAGTTAAATATATTAACATCTCCGGTTCTGTAATTAAGACTTGTAGATAACCCTGAACTTTTAGGATCTCCAAGATTTGCATTCAATGTTCCGTTAAATCCTAATAATTTATTTCTTCTAAGTATAATATTGATTATCCCACCATTTCCTTGTGCATCATATCTAGCAGAAGGTGAAGTAATTACTTCAACCTTTTCAATGGATTCCGAAGGTAATTGTCTTAGAGCTTCAGCTGAATTTAATCCTACAAGACCAGAAGGTTTACCGTTTATAAGAATTCTTAAATCTTCACTTCCTCTTAAAGCTATATTACCTTCGACATCAACTGAAATAGATGGCACATTGTCCAATACATCACTTACCGAACCACCTTTGACAGTAAGATCTTTTCCAACAGTATATATCTTTTTATCTAATCTTATGTCAACAGTAGTATTTTCCGCAATTATTTCTACTTCTTCTAAAGATTCATAATCTACTTCTAATTCAATATTGTATAAATCAATATTTCCATTAATTTCAATATTATTTAGACTTATTGTTTTGTATGAAATATATTCAACTAGTATATTATATTTACCCCTTGGTAAAAATATGTTGAATTTACCATTAACATCTGTTAGGCTTCCATCAACAACACTATTGTCAATAGAACTCATAACTGTTATTGTAGCATACTCTAAAGGGCTTTTTGTCTCAGACTCTATTACAACTCCACTTAGATTTGATTTTGAAAGATCATATTGTGCAGATAGATTTAAGTGAAAAAATAATAGAAATAGGTAATAAAATTTATTCATAGTTAAGTATTTAAGACAAAAATAACTTGAACTATTGTTTTACGGTGTTAAATGTGTGTTAATTAAAAACTTAATTATTTATTAAAAAATTCTTTTAGATTATCAATTGGTCTTGCAATTACAGCATATTTATCATCTTCAACAATTGGTCTTTCAATGAGTTTTGGATATTTTATTAATATGTCAATTAAATTTTCTTTAGAGAAATCATTTTTATCTTTAAAATTCTCTTTCCAAATCTTCTCATTTTTACGCAAAATATTTTCCGGCTTATAATTTAACTTGTCTAATAGATTAATTAAAGTTTGTTTTGAAATAGGATTCTTTAAATATTCAATTACGGTATGCTTAATATTATTATCTATTAGAAAGTTTAGAGCCTCTCTTGATTTTCTGCATCGATTATTGTGGTATATTTTTATCATTATAGTTTATCTGTTTTTTTTGGTTTATTAGCATGCATTAAATACGATTTTAAAAAAGGTTTTAAATCTCCATTTAAGACATTGTCGACATTCCCAGTCTCATAATTTGACCTTACGTCTTTAATTAACTTGTATGGGTGAAGAACATAATTTCTAATTTGACTTCCCCATTCAATTTTCATTTTTTCGGATTCAATATCAGATCGTTCTTCTTGTTGTTTTTTTAATTCAATTTCATAAAGCTGTGACTTAAGCATTTGTAGAGCTCTAGATCTGTTATCATGTTGTGATCTAGTTTCCGAGCAAGATATTTGAATTCCAGATGGTTTATGAGTTAGTTGTACTTTAGTTTCAACTTTATTAACGTTTTGACCTCCAGCTCCGCTAGATCTAGCTGTAGTAATTTCTATATCAGATGGATTTATGTCAATTTCAATAGTATCATCAATCAAAGGGTACACATAAACTGAAGCAAAACTTGTATGTCTTTTAGCATTACTATCAAATGGAGATATTCTAACTAGTCTATGAACTCCATTTTCTCCCTTAAGCCAACCAAATGCAAAATCTCCGTCAATTTGTATTGTCACTGTCTTTAATCCTGCTACATCTCCATCTTGACTATTAAGTAATGTAGTTTTGAATTTATTTTTTTGACAATACATCGAGTACATTCTAGAAAGCATTTGGGCCCAATCACAGCTTTCTGTACCTCCTGCACCTGCAGTTATTTGTAATATAGCACTCATATTGTCACTTTTGTCAGAAAGCATATTTTTAAACTCTAATTCTTCGATAAAAAATATACAAGAATTTAACTTTTCAGAAATCTCTTTATCTAAATTTTCACCATCCTTATAAAAATCATTTAATACCTCTAAATCATTAATTTTTTCTTCTAAATTTTTAATGTCATTTAGCCAGGCTTTTTTTTCTCTTAATATTTTTAAGATACTTTCTGCTTCTTTTGGCTTATTCCAGAAGTTAGGATCGTAGGATTTTTCCTCTAAGTTTTGTACATCAATTATTAATGACTCAATGTCAAAGATACCTTCTTAACGCACCTAGGCGATCGTGAAGGTTACGAAATTGATCTGATGTAATCATGAGTTAATGTATTTGTACAAAAGTAAACATATCTTAAATATTTTTATTTCAGTTTTATTATTTTTTACATACTTTTTTATTCATTAGATTTATATCAAAATTTAAACACATGAAAATTATTCTTAAAATATTAATCTTTTTCAGTTTTTTCAATAGTTTCTCTGAATCTATATTAGACAAAGATTTAAAAAAGTATAATGGTTTTTTTAACTTTTATTACGACAATTCATCTGATAAAATATATTTGGAGGTGAGAAATCTTGAAAATGATTTCTTATATATAAATTCACTTGCAACTGGAATTGGATCTAATGATATTGGATTAGATAGAGGGCAGTTAGGAAATGAAAGAATTGTTCATTTTAAAAAAGTTGGAAATAAAATATTATTGATTCAACCCAATTATTCATTTCGTGCTAAATCTGAAAATATTGCGGAAATAAATAGCATTGAACAAGCCTTTGCAAAATCTGTAATACATGGCTTCAAAATTATTGAAACAATTGGAGATAAATATTTAATTGATTTCACCCCATTTTTAATGATTGATAGACATGGTGTGGCTAGTAGATTAAAAGTTCTAAAGCAAGGTACTTATAAAGTTGATTTGACAAAAAGTGCGTTAGCATTAGATAGAACTAAGTCATTTCCAAAAAATTCCGAATTTGAATCATTGCTAACTTTTTCTGGAAACCCAACTGGTAGGCTTATTTCCAGCGGGGTATCACCTGATCCTGCTAATATAACTGTAGTTCAGCATCATTCCTTTATTCAATTACCTGATAATAATTATAAACCCAGAGAATTTGACCCGAGAAGTGGGGCAATATCAATTTCATTTATGGATTATGCTTCTGCAGTCCAAGAAAATATTGAAAAGAAATATATAATTAGACATAGGCTTGAAAAAGTTAATCCATCACTTGAATTTAGTGAAGCAAAAGACCCGATTATTTACTACTTAGATCCAGGTACACCTGAACCTGTTAAATCAGCATTACTTGAAGGTGCTAAATGGTGGGATCAAGCTTATGAAGCTATTGGTTTTAAAAATGCATTTCAAGTTAAAATGCTTCCTGAAGACGTTGATCCCCTGGATTGTAGATATAATGTCATACAGTGGGTACATAGATCGACTAGAGGATGGAGTTATGGTGCAAGTGTAGTGGATCCAAGAACTGGAGAAATTATCAAAGGTCATGTTAGTTTAGGAAGTCTTAGAATTCGTCAAGATTTCTTAATTGCTCAAGCCTTATTAAATAAACCTTTTGAAAATGATGATAATTATCAACCAATGTTAGATATGGCTATTGCAAGAATCAAACAATTAAGTGCACATGAGGTAGGTCATACAATCGGATTTGCTCATAATTTTGCTGCAAGCACAAATAATAGATCTTCAGTTATGGATTATCCACACCCTTTAATTAAACTAGATAATGGGACGATAAATTTAAATGATGCTTATGCTACAGGAATTGGCGATTGGGATAAAGTAACCGTTGCTTACAGCTATTCAGAATTTACATCTGGAAACGAAAAGAAAGAATTAGATGATATTTTGGACCAAGCATACAAGTCTAAATTAAGATTCATAACGGATTATGATGCAAGATCTGTAGCAGGTGCACATGTAAATGCTCACTTATGGGACAATAGTAATAATATATATGATGGTCTAAATGAGATTTTAGAAGTAAGAAAGGTTGCAATTAATAATTTTTCTAAATACAATATCAGATCATTTGAGCCATATTCAAAACTTGAGGATGTTTTTGTTCCTCTATATTTTCTACATAGATATCAGACTGAAGCTACTGTAAAGTTGATTGGTGGATTGGACTATAATTATGCAACTAGAGATGATAATCAGCTAGTAGTTGCAGATATTCCATTTAAGGATCAAAACAAGGCATTAATTTCAATATTAAAAACTTTAAGTGTAGAAAATTTAGCAATACCTACTTCAAAATTAAATTTATTCCCACCTAGAGCATTTGGTTATCCAAGATCTAGGGAATCATTTAAATCTATGACAGGTGTATCATTTGATCCACTAAGCGCTGCATCAACATCAAGTGAATTTACTTTGTCTTTATTATTAAATGTTGAAAGAATGAATAGATTGGTAGTTCAAAGTAGTGTAAATAACTCAGTTTCAGGTGTAATGAACTTGAAATATTTATTTAAAACACTAACAAAAAATACTTTTGAAAACAAAATATTAGAATTTTCTATGGATAGTGATTATTTAGTAGAAATTCAGCAAACAATTAATAATAATTACTTAAAGTTTTTGTTCAATCTTTCTGTAAATGATAATTCTTTTTTTCAGGTTAAAGCTGAAGCAAATAAAGAAATTTTAAGAATTTTAGCATTGTTAAATTCAAAAAAATATAGTAAAATTAATAATAATTATAAGTCTGAATATTTAAATATGATTAGAAAATTTAAATTAGAACCAGAATTATTTAAGATTATGAGTAGTCCTAAAATACCTGATGGCTCACCTATTGGAACAGATTCTTGTAATTATATACACTAAAGATAATAGATTATGTTAATCGATTTAAGAAGCGACACTTTAACAAAACCATCTAAAGAGATGTTAGAATTTATGATTAATGCAGAAGTTGGTGATGATGTGTACAAGGAAGATCCAACAATTAATAAATTAGAGACTCAAATAGCTGAATACTTTGGAATGGAAGAAGCAATGTTTTTTCCCTCTGGAACAATGGCCAATCAAACTGCTCTAAAATTACATACAAACCCAGGTGATCAAATAATATGTGATAAATATTCACATATATATAATTATGAAGGTGGAGGTGCATCCTTTAACAGCGGTGTGTCTTTTAAATTAATTGACGGGGATAATGGTTTGTTTAATTCGAAACAGTTATTGGAGTCTATCAATCCTCCAGATTTTTATCATAGTCCATTAAGTAAGTTAGTAAGCTTGGAAAATACTACAAATAAAGGTGGAGGTTCATGTTGGGATTTTGAAGAAATAAAGAAGATATATAATGTTGCAATAGATAATAATTTAAAAATGCATTTAGATGGTGCAAGAATTTGGAATGCAATAATTGCTAAGGGATATAACCCTAAAGACTTTAGTAATTATTTTGATACAATTTCTGTATGTTTAAGTAAAGGTCTTGGATGTCCAGCTGGATCAGTTTTATTAGGCAATAAAAACTCGATGAAAAATGCAATGAGAATTAGAAAAATATTTGGTGGTGGTATGAGGCAAATTGGTTATTTAGCTGCTGCAGGTATCTATGCTTTAAATAATAATATAAGTAGATTAGTTGATGATCACAATAAAGCTAAAGAAATAAGTGTTTATATCAATAAGTTACCATTTGTAAATAATGTTTCAATTGTAGAAACTAATATTATAATTTTCGAGTTAAATAATGATTATGATGATAAAGAGCTAGTAAAGGAATTTCAACTCAATAATATTAAAATTTCAGAAATGGGAGGTGGTAAATTAAGAATTGTAACACATTTAGACTATACTAATATTATGCATGAAAGATTCCTCTCATTTTTAAAATCTTTATCTTATTTGAAATAAAAACTTAAATTCTTATTTTAAATGTCGAAGAATCCTCCTGTTGCAAAAAAAATTCCTAAAAAGTTAGTTATTCATAATGATGTTAGAGTTGATAACTATTACTGGATAAAGGATAAAGAAAACCCTGAAGTTATAGATTATATCAATCTCGAAAATTCTTATTACCAAGATCAAACGAAACATTCAAATGTATTCAAACATTCTTTATTTGAAGAAATGAAATCAAGAATTAAAAAAGATGATTTTTCAGTTCCTTATAAGTATAATGGGTATTGGTATTTGACTAAATATAAAAAAGGTAAAGATTATCCTATTTATATTCGTAGAAAAAATAATATAAATTCAAAAGATGAGGTTTTATTTGATTGTAATGAATTATCTAAAGATCATTCGTATTTTAATTTAGTAGGTATTAGTATTAGCCCTAATAATTCTTTGGTTTCTTATGCTGTTGACACTGTAGGTAGAAGAAATTATACGATTAAAGTAAAAGAC
>Ga0213862_10000048_pt1 | contig 43934 bp, 48 predicted proteins | sample PICome_7_FD_160092 | JGI IMG/M metagenome (GOLD analysis project Ga0213862, IMG submission 160092) | Coastal seawater microbial communities near Pivers Island, North Carolina, United States - PICO266 | ecosystem: Environmental > Aquatic > Marine > Coastal | place: USA: North Carolina... | reverse complement strand
AACTGTAGGTGTTGTTGTAACTGAAGGAGTAACTGTAGGTGTTGTTGTAACTGAAGGAGTAACTGTAGGTGTTGTTGTAACTGAAGGAGTAACTGTAGGTGTTGTTGTAACTGAAGGAGTAACTGTAACAGATGGGGTTACTCCAGTATACTCTTGTCCTTGACAACTTAGTCTTGACACACTTTCAGATACTTGATAGTCGTAACAATTAATAGAACCGAATATTTCGTCTAAATTTACTAAATACGGAAAATCAGAATAAGTTAGACCTGTTGCAATTGTAGTATAGTTTGAATCGGCACAATCTTTTATATTTACACTAAAAAAATTAGTAGAACCAGTTAGGTTGGTATTTGTAAGTGATATTTCCGCGAATTGGGCCATTTATATAACTTTATTTTATAAATACATCAATTTTATTAATTGACAGTGCCTAACTGATAGTATTTATTACCGTTAATAGTCACTGCCGATAATGATGAAAATCCAGGTTCGTAGTGAACATCTACATTTAAAGTATCACTATAGTTAACTGTTTGACCGGTAAAAGCACTTATATTTAATTGTTGTGAAACTCTATCTATCCTACAAGCCCTTGCAACTGTAAAATAACCATCAGGACTTCCTGATGTTGAACCAGCAAAACTAAGACCAATTATTTTAAGAGTACCATTAAAATCCGCGAGTAAAGCAGAGCCTGAGTCACCACTATTAATTGGGTAAAAACATGCGTCACCGTCGGTAGTTGTTGACGCACTTGCGACGTATGAAATAACATCATCGTATCTACAAATTCTATCATTGGAAGATGTTAAATTGTTGTTTACGTAAACAGTATTATAACTTAAAAATTTTAACTTTGTTAAGCCTTCACCTTTTGCACCTGTTGTTCTCCCAACACTATAAAGATTATAATCATTATTTATTAAGTCATCTATTTCTGCAGTTGTTGCGAATTCAGGTGCCCCTGTAAAAGAAAGCCCATAATACTTAAAAGACTCATCTTCGTCAACTACCGACGAATCTAAAGTGAATAATGCACCATCAACATAGTTTATTCCACCTGATGAATCTCCTTGTACAGGAACATACCTTTTTGTTACTCCGACTCTTTGAACTACCGTATCACTTGGTTGACCGATATTATCGGAGTAAACGTTTTCAACTCCTCTTCCTGACTCATTCGCTCTAAAAAATATTTCAGTCATTACGTGTGCGTTAGTGACACCCACTAAAGAATCGTTCTCATTATCCACTGCGACAAATCCCATAGTACCGACCCAACCTTTCGTTTGATTTCTAACCTGTAGACCGCCTTTAATAGGTCTTATTTGAGATTGTTGTGACGGTGTAGTTGCTCCCGTAGGATTTAAGGTTGAATTTGAACTCCATGAGTAAAAACTTGATGGACAGGCTTCATATACCACAAATTCGTCTTCACCTTGACTTACGTCAGTCTTAAATGTTTCATCACCTATCGTAATTGATGTTGGAATTATTTCGTTCGGTTCTAAGTCTTCTATTGGTTTTTTTTCTTTAAACGTGAAAATTATGGCTTTTTCTCTAGTTAATTTTCCGTTGACTTCTTTAAATCCATAACCGATAGAAGTACAGTTATCAGAACTATTATCGGCTAATTCACTTATTTTATCTTTTATTTCTTTAGTATACAACATTTTTAATACTTTAACTTCTATTAGGTCGACAACACAAATCAGGGTTAGCAAACGAGTCAATTATGTTAATAATAATTTCATTTTCTATCGGTAAAATTTCTGTACCATTAGAGTTTGTAATTTTAAATTCACCTAAAAAACTACCAATGTTTTTGGTTTCTTTTGATGTGAATTGTGTTTCTAAATAGTAACTTTTTAATGGACTGTCACCTGTAGAATATTTCTCTTTAATTGAGACACTTTTACCAACAATTCTATATATATCGGTTTCGACGTCTTTCATATTAAAAGTTATTGTAGAAGACGAAAAACTTTCGTTTGTATTACCAAATGTGTTTCTACTATCAACCACAACTTCTACGGTTAATACAGGTAAAGTACTATTTTTCTTTATATAAAAATTCATATTACCACGCGGACTCTACCGTAAATCTTTTCCAAGTATTTTCTAAAACACATATATAAACATGTGTATTATCATATCTAATTTCACCCTTAACTCCTGGGTCATTTGGTGTTGTTGGTACTGCTGAATCACTCAGATAAGACCTACTTAAATAATCTGACTCACTAATTGTTGTGTCCCCAAGAAATAGACTATTACTACTCAAATATAAATGTCTTATTTTATACTCTGCCGACCCTAAATCATATTGAGAGTTTTGTGTTGGAATAATACTTCCTGTTAAATTATGTTGTGTGCCATCTGACTGTATACTTGTAGAACCCGAAAATATTTTTGTAGATAAATCTGAGTATGTAATTTTTTTAGCGTTTGAACCATCGTGAATAATAAATAAATCACTATTACTTGGTACACCTGTGAACCCGCTCAAATTTGGAATTGTTACTTGTGACATTTTATTTTATAAATATTAGTTTATTGTGTTGGACAACTTGTTTTATATGGGTGACCTGAAGGTAATAATGACTGTAGTCCCCACTTACAAGCTAGGTAACCTTCCGCCTTTTCTAAATCAGTTAAGTCGGTACCACTAACTCCTGGTATATCTGCAACCGCAAAGAACTCGGCCATACGACCATCCAGTTCTACTGATGCCCTATTTCTCATTAATCTTAATTCCTGAGATGTCTGTATACTATTGTCATAATCATTAACAGGTGTAAATGCGTTATTACCATTAACTCTTGTACCTATTTGATTACCCGATTTGTTAAACCAACAAGAAACAATCGCCCATGTATTTTGAGAAATACTCTGAGAGTCCCAAATTTGTAGATTACCGATTGTAGAACTAATTCGGTTAGAAGATAAACCATCTAAATCTAATTCACCTGGCCATGTATTATTAGATGCGCCCGCACTTATTGCATAATCTCTTTTTGGTGTCTGGTCTGTTTCATAACTCCAAAAAGAATTTTTAGTGTTATTTGTTGTATGGTATTGGAATACTCCAATAGACCAATGATTACCTGACGATACCTGTGTTTCAAAAGATGAACTTTGTATAAACTCATTATTACCATCAAAATCAAATACACTTAAACCATTTAATCCATTTGTAACTATTGTTGGTGTACCATTAACATTTAAGGTACCATACGTTCCTGTTTTATCATTTACTGAGGATAATGTACCGGTAGACGGGCTGTATGAAGTGGTGTCTGAAGCGTCAACCCATGCAACTATATTTACATCTGTAGGTGACCAATCTACGGGTGGGGATGTTGATGGAGTTATTGTTGGAGTTACTGAACTGGTTGGTGTTGGTGTTGGTGTTACACAATCATCGGCGACATATCCTGAACTACCCCCTCCATTATTTTGGAAAATATTTCTTAGTGTTGTAAAACTAGGTTTAGTCAGTACTGGTGCAAAGTAATTATTAAACAATGTATATCCTGAAATGTTATTAGTTTGAATTCCTGATGGAGTTCTCATACTATCATTCCATTCTGGAGATAACGACCCACCATCCCAAAACTCGGACATTTCCCACATACCGAAGTTTAATAAGTACATATACTCTTTATATGCCACTTGAGCTTGACCTGTATCCCCACTCCAATTAGGGGCGTAGTCAGTTGGGTCATACATACCATTCTCGATGGCTTGTTTCATGGATAAGTGTAGGTCTGTTGTTTGCCAATCTGGATTTTCTTCTGCCATCCAATTTACCGCGGTCGATGAGCCGGGAACCGCACCCATTATCCCAAATAGATGTACGGTATGTAAAATATGTTCAAATACCTCAGTTATTACCGTATCACCACTTGTGGAACCGCTTTGGTACCATACCATGTCATTAACTGCATGAGTATCTAAGAATTCTTGATATCCTGTGTATCCTGATATACCCTCATCTGTTAACCAATTAGGGTCATAGTCATCCCCACTACCGTACCCGACTCTTTGTGCCGTTGGTAACCCTGCATGTATAGTACCCTCATCACCTCTTAAAGTTGCTACTAAATTATTTTGATATGATAAGGTAATTCCTGTGGCTAATGGGTCCATTATTAATTGGAATGAACGAGCGACTTTTTTAGAAAATTCATCAGGTACCGCTGCCTGTCCTCCAACAGCGCCCGCAATAACCTCTAATACTCCACTAACGTTAATACTTCTATCGAATACCGCTCCGTTAGATGTGTCGGCAGTTAATGGACCGGCAACATAACAACTAAGTAATGAGTTGATTGATGGAGTAGGTGTCACAGAGTTAGTAGGTGTTATTGTATTGGTTGGGGTTACTGAATTAGTTGGAGTTACTGAATTAGTTGGAGTTACCGAATTAGTAGGTGTAACTGAATTAGTTGGAGTTACCGAATTAGTAGGTGTCACAGAGTTAGTGGGTGTTATTGTATTGGTTGGGGTTACCGAATTAGTAGGTGTAACTGAGTTAGTTGGTGTTACTGAATTGGTAGGAGTGACTGAATTAGTTGGTGTAACTGAGTTAGTTGGTGTAACTGAATTGGTTGGCGTTACTGAGTTGGTTGGTGTAACTGAATTGGTAGGAGTGACTGAATTAGTTGGAGTTACCGAATTAGTAGGTGTAACTGAGTTAGTTGGTGTGATAGAACCGCTTGGGGTGGGTGTTGGGGTAGGACATATCCATTGTGAAGATGAGTTGTTATATAAGTTTGTTATCTGCAACTGAGATAATGCTGTGTTGTAGACTTCAAACGTACCCATTCTACCAACACCATATGGCTGACCACTTGTAAAGTTAGTCAGAGTACCATACGCTAATGCATAATGTAATGGGGAATTAGTTCCGTTATTATATGGTGTAAGTCTACTCTTTACTAAGTTACCTACATTAGTTGAATCTACATAACCCTTAAGTGTTGTACCATCATACGTAAATCCGACATAATACCACTTATTAAATGGATAGGTACTAGTCGTTGTTATAACTTCAGTTGAAGTTGGGGCACCTATAGTATATTGCCATACACCAAACATAAATTTATTATTTAACATTTGAATTTGACTATCAAACCAATTTGTATCAGGTGATGTTGAACCTTGTTCTGATACAATCACACCGTCCGCGGTTGGGTACACCCAAGTAAATAGTGATATTACTGTAGATGTATTTGCGGGTGATAATCTTGGATTAAGGTCTGTATTTGTTATTACATATGAATTAGTTCCGTTGAATTCTATCGATTGATAACAATCGTTAAATGGTAGTGAGTTAACTACCGTGGCGTTAGAATTACCTTCTAAGTCTGTGACTGTTGCACCTCCATTATATGAGTTAACATCATTAAAATCGAAGTATAGTATCCTACTTGATGGTACTACATTACTTGTTGATGGTGTAATACTATTTGTTGGAGTTGTTGTACTTGTTGGTGTAACACTATTAGTCGGAGTAATAGTATTTGTTGGTGTTATTGAATTAGTTGGTGTTACTGTATTTGTAGGTGTAATGGTATTTGTTGGACTTATTGTTGGTGTTACTGTTGGAGTGGATGATTGAGTTGGTGTTGGTGTAGGGCTTACACATAAATCTTTTAGTACAATTAGATTACCATCATCGTCAGTTATATAATCTCCATTATCGTCGACTAAGTATTCGAAACACGGAGTTAATGATGGAGTTGGGGTTGTGGATGGTGTCGTAGTTGTAGATGGGGTCTGTGTTACAGATATCGATGGAGTTACTGAATTCGTCGGTGTGACTGAGTTAGTAGGTGTTAATGTGTTAGTAGGTGTAATAGAGTTCGTCGGAGTTATTGAGTTCGTCGGTGTGACTGAGTTAGTAGGTGTTAATGTGTTAGTAGGTGTAACAGAATTTGTAGGCGTAATAGAGTTCGTCGGTGTGACTGAATTCGTCGGTGTGACTGAGTTAGTAGGTGTAACAGAATTTGTAGGCGTAATAGAGTTTGTCGGAGTTACTGAATTCGTCGGTGTAATAGTATTTGTAGGAGTAATTGATGTTGTAGGTGTAACTGAGTTAGTTGGAGTTACTGAATTCGTCGGTGTAATAGTATTTGTAGGAGTAATTGATGTTGTAGGTGTAACTGAGTTAGTTGGAGTTACTGAATTCGTCGGAGTTACTGAATTCGTCGGTGTAACTGAGTTAGTTGGAGTTACTGAATTCGTCGGAGTTACTGAATTCGTCGGAGTTACTGAATTCGTCGGTGTAATAGTATTTGTAGGAGTAACAGAATTAGTTGGTGTAAGTGTTGGTGTTATTGTTTGTGTAGGTGTCGGACTAACTGGTAAATCATTAAAACTTAATTCATAACTAAAATTAGTTTTAAAGTTACAGTTAAACGGTGTTGTTGTTGCCGATACTGTAGTGGCCGACAACACATAATTACCTGTTTCAGTTAACGCACTAAATTCATAATCATTTAAAGTTTTTATGCCCGTAGAACCTGTTGTATTTCCCTTTAATATTGTTATGTTCTCATCAAAAGTAATTGTCCCACCCGTTACAGTATCGAGTAAACAAGTAAAACTAATATTATAATCTTCGTTACAAATCGTAGTTGCAGACGCATCAAATGAATAAACTATAGAACCAGGATTAAAAGACCCACTAATATCGATTTCTTCGACAGTACAATCCTTACAGTTATCACACCAAAAATCATATAAGTTAAATTTATCTTTTAAAATTCTAAAATTATGTTGTATTTGTGGTGAGGACAAAGGTTCAGTGTACATTCTAAATTGTGATATACCCCCCATAAATGTACCACCAAATGTGGGTTCCATAATAATGTCCGTAGTTAATCCTGATAAACTAGTGCCTGATAAGGTTTGATTTGGCATAAGTTCAGGGTCTTGAATGTATGGACCCTCACGATTTGTACACCCACTAAAGACCAAACTTTCCCTTAACCCTTGTGTACCACCTCCAATCGAGATATTGAACGGTACTCCTAACTGTTTTTCTTTTTCGGTGTTTAATTCATGAGGTATTATTTCTTCGAAATCCGCAATTTCCATGAATAGATACCCATTAACGTAAATTTTTAGAACACCTAATCTTTTAATTTTATCCTCAAACCATTTTCTATTTAGTTCAATATATGAACGTAACTCTTCTTTAGTGTCACCACTGTGTGTTTGTGGAGGCATAATCATATTATATGACGCACCATTAATCTCAGATGGGTAGAACAGTTCCCTAACATCACCTAACCCACCCCAATTCAATAAGTCGCAATCTTCTAAGGTGACATACCTTTCGAAAACAGTACTAACCATAACCCAAGACTCGTCTTTTGTTAATGTACAACCACTATATAAACAATCATCATAAATTCCGTTAGTTGAACATGTTTCTACTATTGTGTATCCCGAAGAATATGTGACACCTGTACTTTCACAAGTACCTGTTGTAATACAGTCTCCTGTAAATTTAATATATTTTACACAAATTCTTGGATTTTGGGGGTCACCCGAAAAACGTATGGACAAAGCATTTGAAAATAAATCTTCGTCGGGGTCTTGTAGTTTTGTCGGGACTGATTCAGTGTAACTACCACAACTACCTGTTCTATGTACTTGAGTTGTTGCGGTCTGAGGATAAACTTTAAAGCAATCTGAGTTAGTTACACCAGTATCGGCACATGCACATGTTTTAATACATTCAGTAAGTCCTGAAGTCACTCTAGTATAACCAGTATCACTTACAGGTGAACCTGAAGCGGGGTGATAGTACTTGTTTTCAGCTCTTGTACCCATAAAAAAGAAAGTACCTGAATTACCTGAATAAACATCATTTAGGTAAGTTTGACCTGAAGATGGAAAATAAATTTCTTTTAATCTTGGCTTTAGTAGTAATTCTGATGTCCACCCTTTATTAACCCTTTCAGGGAATACTTCATAATCATAACCAAATAACTTATAAAACCCTTGGTAAAATCCACCATACAATTCATTATAATACCCTACTGTATTACCACTTTTAGATACTATGTTGTAAAGAGTGTCTTTTGAATTACCTGAGAATCTTTGGTTGGGAGAATTCGTATAACCTGTTACAGGGTGTAACTTAAAACGTCTATCATAATAATGTGGGTTAAACTGCTCAAAGTCGTTAATACCCATAGTAAAAGTTATACTTTCACCTGACATTTTATCATAAAGTCCATTATCTGTGGCGGTTAAACCAATATCACATAGTGTAGTTGCGGTTTTACAACTTAAATCTTCATTGTTAGGGTTATAATACGTTTTAGAAATAAGAGTATTACCTGAATAAAAATTACCCCATACTAAAGTATCTTTTTTATTAGATAAGGCAGAATTTAAATCGATATTAATAGGTAATAGAGTGCTATTATCCTCACCTATTAGTTTTTTTGAGAATACGACCTCTGAGTCATAACCTTCCTTATCGGAGGATAAAGTTATGTCAAAATATTTTTGTTCAGAAAGTCTGGCGTCTAACTTATTAAAGTTATAATTGTTTATATTCTGACCAGGCATACTCTTTTTTATGATAAATACTTCAAACGATGTATTTATAGAAAAAAAGTAAATATGAAGTCACATCTTTTCAGAACAAAAGAAGAAGCTTTAGAAGCTGCAAAAGAACTTGGTTGTGAGGGATACCACAAAACCAAGAGAAAGTCATTCAAGCCTTGTAATTCACAGGACGAATTAAATGAATTAGAAAAAAATGTAGAAAAGAGTGAGATTGATGAGTTAGTTGACTACGATGGGACCATGAATAACTCTAAAATACCTATTCTTGACCCTATGACTACAGCACCTGGGTTATCAACAATGGACAAGAGAGTAGCCGCGGGTCACCAAACACAGGACCCACTAACTAGAGGTTACAGAGTTTATTATGGTGAGTCAATAGTTAGGGAAGAAGACATGTCAGGAGCTTTTGGTCGTGAAGAAACTGAAGACATGAATTTTGATGAGACTGTTAACGCATACATCGAAGAATTTGGTTTTGATAAAACTGAAGCGGAGGAAAGAGCTAAAGAACAAGGTAAAGAACCGGACTCTAAATTACCTGATAATAAAAAATTAAAAAAGAAAAAAGGGTTTATCGATACCTTACGTTTAGTAGAAAAATCTTTCACTAAGGAAGATGTTCAAAAAATGGCGGAAGAGATACTATTACAAAAATCAGACGATAGAACAATTTCATCAAAAGATGACGAAGTGCCACCAATTATTAAGAGAAATATTAAAGCCCTTAAAAACATGGCAGATGCTGAAGGTATATCAATACCTAAGTTATTAAAAATGTTTAAAGATGAATAAGGATTTATATCATAGAAAAGCCAAATTACCTGAATCACTCAAGAATCACTTACAAAAATCTTTTGAGATGGTTGAGGGGGATAGTAATACTGAAGGATATAATCGTAATAAAGAATTACGTGAAACAGGAATTGTATCTTATCCGGTGATTAAAAGGATTAAGAATTGGTTTGATTCTTATAATGGTGATGGAAAGGATAGTCCGTATATCTTAAATGGTGGTGATAGAATGAGTAAATGGTGTGACCATGTTTTAGATGGGTGGAGAAAGGGATTAGAACAGGGTAAAAATGTTAAGTCTAATACAGGAATGGAAAACCAATACATTAAGAATCACGAGAAAGAAGGTATTGTAGTGAACCCACATGATAAGCATGAAAAAGGGTCAAATAAATTCGATACCGCAATAACAGAAGAAATAAAAAAAATAAATCAATTATTTAAAACAATAAAATAATGGCTACTCAAAACGATAAATTAGATTTTGTACAACCTAATAATCAGTTATCTTCGATTGCTGAAGCTGAAAGAGCGAAGTTGTTCCCTAAAAATGACTTTTCACCTAAATCAGATAAATATTCTACAGTACATCCAGACGCGTTAGCAGATGGTGATGAAATAGGTAGGGGTACAGGTACATTCTTAGACGTATATAATGAAAACGTAGGTACGTCAACAGATGTGTTTGAAAGAAAAGATGAAATAAAAATCAATAAGTATAACTCAAGTCAACCATATACCGTAGAACAATGAAACTACTGACGGCATTTAAATCCTTATTAAATGAAGTTGCGTCTTTGAATGACATTCAAGACGCGATAAGGAAAAAAATTGTCGTTACTGTTTATTATGATGGTGATGAACCGGGTGGTAAAGGTTATAGAAGAATCGAACCTGTTTGTGTGGGTTATAGTAAGGCGGGTAATTTAGTTATAAGGGCGTGGGATTTAGATGGTGCGTCTCACACCGCATCAATAGGGGAAAAACCATTACCAGGATGGAGAATGTTCAGAGCAGATAAAATATTTACTTATCAACCAACTACAGATAATTTTACAGAGGTGAGACCAGGGTATAATCCTAACGGTGATAACAGCATGGATAGGGTTATATTAAACGCACAATTTAATACAGAAACAGATGAGTGATTTAATGCAAAAATTAGCAATGTCCAAAAAAATTATGGACAAACATAATGAAGTACCAAGAGGTCAGAGTGAAGGACTATCTATGGTTAATGAAAATACTAATGCAACGTATAATATACCTTCAGAGATGGCGCAACAACCACCGGTACAACAACGGCCAAATATTCAAGAAACAATTTCTACTAAACCCATAACAAATGATGCGGTATTAAACTCTAAGTTACCTGACGAGATTAAAAAATTAATGCTTGAAAACCCCATCGTTCAACCACAAATGTCAGGCCCCACACTTTCTAATGAAATTGTAGAAGGCGCTGCTAGATTAATGAATACAAATCAAAAACAAGTGGTTAACGAAAACCCTGATAGTGTACCTTACAATAGTGATTTAAAACAAATGATTAGGGACGTTGTTAGAGATACTGTAAGAGATGTGGTTAAAGAAGAATTAGGTAAAGCGGGTTTAATTAGTGAAGGTAACCAAAAGACAAATGAAACATTGTCACTTAGAGTAGGAAAACATATTTTTGAGGGTAGGGTTACCAAAATCAAAAAAGTAAAACAATAACTTTTCTTAATAGGTATTTTTTCGTATATTTTTTCTAAACTGAAAAAGTATGTCAAAAATTAATGTCTTAGTCTTACCGTCTGACCGTACAGGAGTTGGTAAATTTAGGTCTGTAGACCCTCATGTATATCTACAAAATAATTATTCAGAAGAGTTTCATGTAGATATTGACTATGAACCTAAAATCAACGATGAACAATACTGGAAAAAATATCAGATAGTCCACTTTCACCGTGTTATTGGTAAGGATTACAACACTTCACCTAAAATAATTAAACAACTTAACGATTGGGGAATTGTTACCATCTGTGATATTGACGATTACTGGCTGCCAGGAAAAGAGCATCCTGCATATGAGTTAGTAAAATCAAATAACTTAAGTTTTCACATACAAGAAAATCTTAAGGCTGCTAGATTTGTGACAACAACTACTGAATTATTTGCACAGGAAATTAAAAAGACTAATAAAAACGTATTTGTATTACCAAATGCGGTTGACCCAAATGAAGAGCAATTTAACGAGGTGACTGAAAACTCCGAAAAACTTCGTTTTGGTTGGTTAGGAGGTTCTTCACATTTACACGATTTGATGTTAATTAATGGAACTGTTAGTAAATTGACAGAGTTTAAGGACGAATATCAGATGTACGTGTGTGGATTTGATATTCGAGGTAATGTGACTGAAATAAACCCTCAAACAGGTGAACGTAAACAAAGACCAATTAAACCTGAGGAAACTGTTTGGAAAAAATATGAAGAAATATTCACAGATAATTACAAGACTATCAGTGAAGACCATTTTAATTATCTAATGAAGTTTGAAGTTGATGGAGATTACACAGATAAAAACGCCTTTTACCATAGGGTGTGGACTCAGCCAGTTACATCATATGCAAAAAACTACTCAAAATTTGACGTTTCATTGGCTCCGATTAAAGATACCATGTTCAACAGAATGAAATCACAACTTAAAGTAATTGAAGCAGGTTTTTATAAAAAAGCGTTAATTGCTTCAGATGTTGGACCGTACACGATAGACTTAAAACACGCACTAAATAAAGGTGAATTTACTGACGGTAATGCGCTTTTGGTTGACAAGCACAGAAATAAGTCTGATTGGGCGAAGCATATTAAAAAATTAATTAAAAACCCGACTTTTGCTGAAGATTTAGGTGAAAGACTGTATGAAACTGTTAATGGAACATATGATATGGATACGGTCACTAAAAAAAGGTCAGAAATTTATAAAGAAGTTGTAAGATGATTGACGTACCATTAAATAAATTACTGTTTTTCGATTTAGAGACTGTCGGAGTTGAAAAAGATTATACTACTCTAAATAACAAAAATCCTGAAATGGGTAGACTTTTTGAGAGCTACCGTAATTGGTTCGAGAAGAGGTATCCTGAAGATGTTGGTAAAGACTTAGATGAGATTTTCACTAATCATGCGGCACTAGTTTCAGACTTCTCAAAAATAATTGTTGCGTCATTCTCGTTTATTACACCTAAGGGTGAAATACATACCACAACATTCGCTGAGGATGACGAAAAAAAATTACTCCTCGGAGTGAAAGACTTACTTAATAAAGTTTTAAAACTAGACTTTTATCTTTGTGGTCACAATATAAAAGGATTTGATATGCCAATGTTATCAAAGAGATTTGTGGTCAACGGTATTAAACCACCAAAGATATTACCTTCATTAGGTACCAAACCATGGGATTTAAAAGCGGTAGACACTAAGGAACTGTGGCAATTTGGTTCATTTAACTCACCTGCATCATTGGACCTCATGTGTGTTGCTTTAAATGTTGACAGTCCTAAAACGGGTGAAGTTTCAGGTAATATGGTTCACGACACTTATTGGAATGCAAATGGACTAACCCCTATTGCAGATTATTGTGAAAGAGACGTAAAGGTATTAGTCGATGTAATGAAAAAAATATACGAATTAAAATGATAGGAAAAATTAACGAATTTAAAGACAGTTTAAAAACACTAAAAGACCTTGAGTCTAAACTAACTAATATAGACATGTCCAACCCGGATGAGTTATTAAAAAATTTAGGTGTAAATATGGAAGAGTTAGAATCTAACTTTAACGAACAATATGAAAACCCTAAAATAACTTTGAATTATGTATATAAGTCTGACAATCCTGAACCTGAGTACGCATATTCTACGGACTCAGGATTTGATTTGAGAGCGAATGAATCGGTTACTTTAGAACCTTTTGGTCGGGCTTTAATTCCAACAGGTCTATACCTGGATGTACCCGAAAGATGTGAAATTCAAGTCAGACCTAAAAGTGGTTTAGCAATTAAAAGGGGACTTTCAGTTCTTAACACACCTGGTACAGTTGATTATGGATATACGGGAGAAATTAAAGTAATAGTCTTTAACTTTAATAATGAATCTCAGACAATTAATGTCGGTGATAAAATTGCACAAGCAGTTGTTTGTCCAGTAGCACAAGGTAATCAAATTGATTTAGTTAAGGTGAACGAAATAAAAACAAAAGATAGAAACAACAATGGATTTGGTTCTACAGGAAATTAAAAAGTCATGAAAAAAGAAATAACATTAAATAGTAAAATAGACGATGAGGGATATAATACAAGTCCCACACTACCTAATGGAATAAAAAATTATCTCATAGATATTGACGGAACTATTACAGACGATGTTCCAAACGAGGAGCCTGATAGAATGAAACAGGTTATTCCATATGATGGAGCGGTTGATATTTTAAATAAATGGTATGATGAAGGTAATATTATAACTTTTTTCACGTCTAGAACTGAAGAAGTAAGGGAAATTACTGAAGAGTGGTTAGATAAGTGGGGATTTAAGTATAGTAATTTACTTATGGGTAAACCTCGTGGTGGTAACTACCATTGGATAGATAATCATATAGTAAAGGGTACTCGGTACAACGGACAGTGGACTGAATTGGTAAAAAAGACATTAGAGATAGAAGTATTTGACGACTAATGATTACTATCGGATATTGTACTAAAGAGATTGACCCGAAATATCGTGATTACTTAGAGAAGTCATGCGGTCTACATAAGGTTGAAATAATACCTTTTGAGAATCCTGGAACACATTCTTTAACTGAGGCGTATAATATTATATTAGAACAATCGACTAATGATATTGTAGTATTATGTCATGATGACATTTATTTTGAAAAGAAAAATTGGGGTAGTAAATTATTAAAACATTTTAAAAGAAATCCAGATTATGGTATATTAGGAGCTGCCGGAAGTAAATATTTACCAAAATCGGGAATGTGGTGGGAGATAAATACTGAAATGTTCGGTATTGTAAATCACGAAAAGGACGGTAAAAAATGGACATCAAAATACAGTGAGTCCAAAGGGACAAAGATAGACGATACTATAATTGTTGATGGTTTATTTATCGCGTTAAATAAAAAAAATATAAAGAAGACCTTTAATGAAGATGTGAAAGGGTTTCACTTTTACGATGTTGATTTTTCGTTTAGAAACTTTATAGAGGGAGTTAAGATAGGTGTATTTTATGATATTAGGATAACTCATTTATCGGTTGGTCAAACTAACGAACAGTGGAATATAAATAGAAGCGAGTTCGTGGAGAGATACAAGGACAATTTACCTGTTCTGATACCTACAGAATTTAAAAGAAAACCCATTAAAAGTAATGAGCCCCTGGTTACGATTGCGATGCCAATTTATAATTACGCTAAAAGACTTAACCCCACACTTTTATCAGTATATAATCAAGAATATACTAATTTTGAGATAATAATAGTTAATGATGGTTCTACAGATGATTATTGTTTAATGAAGTTAGATACACTAGAGGAACAGGACGGTATTAAAGTCATACATAAAGAAAATAGTGGAGTATCCTCAACACGTAATAGAGCGGTTATGGAAGGTACAGGAGATTATATCCTACCATTAGATGCTGATGATATGATATTACCTGAGTACCTTAAAACTGCGGTAAATATCATAAAAAACAACCCTAATGTAAGCCCAGTTTATTGTGATACACATCACATAGGTGAAACTCAGGGTTTGGAAAAAAGACCTAAATGGTCTAAAGACCAACTGATGAAGGGTCCTTTTATTGTTAATAGTTCACTATACAGTCGAGAGTCATATAACTATGTTGGTGGATATGATGAGAATTTACAGGGATGGGAAGATTACGATTTTTGGATAAGAATGTCTAAAGAAGGTTACATAGGTAAAAGAATACCGAAAGGGTTATTTGTTTATTTTCACCACGAAAAAGACGGTTCGGTTTCTACAGAAGCTAATAAAAACCAACAACAATTGTATCAAACAATAATGAAAAAAAACTTTATGTCTAAGCCTTCTTATGTATTTAATGACCGAACAATAACTCCCGACAACACTCATAATTGGGGTGATTTAGTTCCTTATAAAATTATAGATGAATTATTTGATACCGATATATCAGAAAAAGATGTATTCAACGTAAAACAACCTAACGGAAACTATTCAGTATACTCCACCGGTAGTGTAATGCTATTTACTAAACCTAATAGTATTGTGTGGGGTACTGGATGTATAGACCGAGGTATGATAGGTCAAACACCTAAAAGAGTATACGCGGTTAGAGGACCGCTAACTAGACAAGAACTATTAAAAAAAGGTATTGATTGTCCCGAAGTATATGGAGACCCCGCTTTACTTTATCCAAAGATATATAATCCTAAAATTGAAAAAAAATATAAATGGGGTATTATTCCTCACTATATTGAGTTTGAATCCGCAAGAGATAGGGAGTCAATAAGAAATTTGGAGAAAAAAGGATTTAAAGTAATTGACATATGCTCAGGAGAGAAAGAGTTCATTAATGAGATTCTTGAAGTTGAGAATGTACTATCCTCAAGTTTACATGGTTTAATTATGGCGGATGCTTACGGGATACCAAATGCCAGAATTAGAATATCAAATAAGTTAATAGGTGGAGATTTTAAATTTAAAGATTATTATTTATCAGTTAATAGAAAAGAAGATTTAGGGTTACAATTAACTAAAGAAACGACAATAGAAGAAGTTGAATCACTATATCTTAATAAAGACATTAATATTGATTTGAATTTATTAATTAGTTCGTCACCATGGTCAGTAAAACAATGACATATCTTCAACCGAATATGAGCGATTCTGAAGTCGTTATGTTATTAAAAGATAAAATTAGTACAAAAACTCCGTTTTCACTTACTAGATTTGGTGATGGTGAAATTTTTATATTAAAAAGAAATGGAAGTAATAGTTTTTTATCTCGCGGTATGAGCAACTGGGGATTTAAATATCCGAATGAGATAAATTATTTCTATGACTCTTGGGGTGAGGTATTAAAAAATGCGTTTACTAAATCAGATGTCGTTGGAGTAATGAATAAAAATCATAATATACCAGGTTTAAATTTTTCAGACTGGATGATACCTAAAGATTTTTTTAGTTCTGTAGGATACAACTGTGACACATTAAAAATATGTAATCATTTAGTAAGTAGGTCTAAGGATTTGGGTTCGGTTGAAGGAGTAAAGAACCTTATACAAGGTAATGATTTTCACATTATTAGTACTAATGTTTCAATAATGAAACGAAATAAGTTAAATGAGGTTTTTGGAGTTAATATCGGTTATACTGAACACTCTAAGAATGTAAATTTCGAAAATCGGTCAGACTTTATAAAAAAATTTAAAGACATAAAAGAAGATATTGTTTTTTTAGGGGTCGGTTTACAAAAAGATTATGGAGTTATATTAAGAGATGAGTATGGTAAAATATGTATTGATATGGGTGCCACTATGGACGCATGGTCAGGAATAATTAGTAGACCGTGGTTTAGGAAAGGTAGTATACAAGACCATCTACTCATTTAAATTAGTGAGTTAATCATCAAACATTTAGTTTTACACAAAACCTGTTATTTTTAAAAAAAAAATTTATGCCATATAAAGTTATAAAGAAAGAAGAAATCAAAAGTATAATAGGTAAGGTATCACGTAAAAAGTTTTTATCTGAAAATCAAAAACACTATTATAATACATTAATAGATAATGAGATAACTATATGTTCTGGACCCGCAGGTGTTGGTAAATCCTACGTTGCTATGAGAGCCGCGATTGACTTGTTATTGGATAGTGATAACTCTTATGAGAAGATTATCATAGTAAGACCCGCAGTTGAAGCAGAAGAAAAATTAGGTTCCTTACCAGGTAATCTAGAAGAGAAACTAGACCCGTACATTTTCCCTTCTTACTATCTATTAAATAAAATAATAGGTAAAGAGTCGAGAGAAAAATTAAAAAATAACGATGTTATTGAAGTATTCGCCTTAGCTTATATGAGAGGTATGAATATAGATAATTCTATACTGATTTTCGAAGAGTCTCAAAATTCCACACCGTCTCAAATGAAACTATTACTTACAAGAATTGGGTTTAATTCTAAGTTTTTTATTTCGGGTGATGTTGACCAAACAGATAGATATAAAGATAAAAGACAATCAGGATTATACGACGCATTAAATCGTTTTCGTGAAATAGAAAAAATAGGAGTATTTGAATTTGAAAATGAAGATGTAATAAGAAATCCTCTTATCACTAAAATATTAGATAAGTACGACTAATGAAGATTGCGATAGATTTAAATGGAGTTGTACGAGATGTGTTTACCAAAACTGAACAGGTATACACTAAATTTTATTTAGAAAATGAAAATGAGGTTGAAGAAACAAAAGAGTATAATGAGGATGAGGAAGAATGGGTAGATACTGAAGAAGAAAATGACTTTGAGTACGGATTAAATTTACCTGTCACTTCTTTAGATTTAATCAATCATTTTAAGTTTAAGGATAATGATGAGTTATATGATTTTTTTTATGTTGATTTCCCCATGAATATATTTGGACATAGTCCCTCTGTAAGTGGTAATACATTTAACATTTTAAATGATTTTTATATAAATTATAGAGACGAAAATGAAATAACTATAATATCTGACGAAATAGGTAAATCAAAACCGGCGACCTTATTTTTCCTCTCAAAGTACGGGTGTTTAATTGAAAATATTAAATTTTACTCTAAAATTACTTTAGAGCATACTTTTAATCGATTTGATGTTATTATTACATCGAATCCTGATATTTTATCTTTAAAATCTGAAGATAAAATATTGATTAAATACGAAACAACATACAATAAAGAATATGAGTCCGATTATACTATTAAGTGTATATCGGAACTCGAAGATACAATTAAAACATTAATCTAATGATAGAAGTTTTAGGTGAAATGTATTACGTAGACTTAGATAGTATAACAGATGCTGTTAATATGTCTGTTGATGGTAACTTAAGTGGTGATACAGAACAAACAATTAATTTAGTCTCTTTTGAAGTCGTAAAAATGATGTTAGAAATCATCATGATAGAAAAAGAAGAGGTCGATAATAACTTAGGTGTACATAGTACAAGAGACTTAAGTATACCCTTTAAAATTGCATTTAATACATTATTAAAACATCAAATATTAAAACATTTATAAAAATGAATGAAGAAACTATTTTGAAAGTAGAACAGTCAGTAAAAAACTTGACTGAAAAAAATCATAGAATTTACTTTTTAGTACAAGACACTAAAGGTAATGCTAAAGCGGGTGTTAGATTTATTTATGACATGGCATTAACGCTAAAGAATAATGGATTTAATTCCATGATTATGCACGAAAAGAACGATTATTCAGGAGTCGAGTCTTGGATGGGTAGTGAATATATGGATATACCTCACGTATCTATTGAGGGTCAAGACTTAAAGGTCTCACCTGAGGATTTTATTGTTATTCCTGAAATTTATGGTCACGTTATGGAGCAAGTATCTAAATTATCATGTGCTAAGATTGTGTTATGTCAAGCATATGACCACATGTTAGAAACTATAAAACCCGGAGAGTCATGGACAACACACGGATTTATGAAATGTATTACTACAAGCGATACACAAAAAGAGTATATTTCTGAAATTATGAAAGGTGTTAGTTTTGACGTAGTTGAACCATTCATTAATGAAAGGTTCAACCCTAAGGAATTACCATCTAAACCTATTGTTTCTATCCATACAAGAGACCAAAGGGATAGTATGAAAATTATTAAGACATTTTATCTAAAATACCCTCAATATCGTTGGATAACATTTAGAGATATGAGGGGGCTATCTCAAGACGAATTTGCGGAATACCTCAAAGACTCCTTCGTTTCTGTGTGGGTTGATGATACTTCAGCTTTTGGAACATTTCCTATTGAGTCAATGATAACTAAAACACCTGTTATTGGTAAAGTCCCACATATGAAACCTGAGTGGATGTCTGATGAAAATGGAATATGGACTTATGAATTAAATAATATTCATGACATTCTAGCAGAATTTATACAGAACTGGTTAGAAGATAATATAAGTGATAATTTACACCAAAAAGGTTATAATACCGCAACTCAATATAGTGATAAAGAAAAGTTTGATAATAAAATAATTGAATTGTTTTCATCCTATTCTACAGGAAGAAAAGAAGTATTTGAAAGTCAATTAGAAAAAATAAAAGTTGAAGAAGAAGGTTAATTAAAATGGAAAAATTAAATATATCTATCGTTTTACCAGTCGAGTCGTCAAAACATAAGAATTTCGACACATTATTTACGTCATGTATAACATCAATTAAAAATCAAGATTTAAAGAACAATGATGATGAAGAAGTAATTGATGAAATAGAATTAGTTTTAGTACATTCAGGTGAAGAATCACTATTAACATATATTAATAATTTCGATTTTAGTGGTATTACCACTAATATTGTTCATAACGAAGGAGATACGGACTTCTGTAGTCAAGTAAATTTAGGCGTGGAAAAGTCTACGAATGAATGGGTTAGTTTATTTGAGTTTGACGATGAGTACTCCAGTATATGGTTTAAGAATGTACAAAGATATTCAAATGCGTACCCTGAAGTTAAAGGATTCTTACCATTAGTTATCGATACTGATGAAAAAGGTGTTTTCGCCGGATTCACAAATGAAGCCACATTTGCGGCAAATATGAATAGCGAAATTGGATACTTAACAAACGAGGTTTTATTAAACTATCAAAACTTTCAAACAAGTGGTATGGTATTTAAAAAATCAATTTTTAACGACTTTGGAGGTTTTAAGAAGTCAATGAAGTTGACATTCGTGTATGAACTATTACTTAGGTTGACATATAACTCGGTTAGTATTATGACAATACCGAGAATTGGGTATAAGCATTCAAATATGAGGGAAGGGTCAGTTTTTTGGAAATATCGTTTTGGGGAGAATCCGTTAACTCAGGATGAGGTTACTTTTTGGTTAGACTCTGCGAAAAAAGAACATTTCTTCAAGGAAGATAGGAACATAAAATATGAATTAGGTGAAGTTTAATGAATCTTACAGGAGAAAGTAGTAACTCCGAGGTCAAAAAAAAACGAGGTAGAAAGGCGAAGTCTCAAAATTATTTTGATGTTAGAGAAGAAAAAGCGGTTAGGATGTTTTTAACCGCTTCAACTTGGACGGAAAAAAATGAGATTTACAATGAGTTTTTAAGGGCTCCTTTGGATAAAATGATTGAGTCTATTATTAGACGATATAAACTATATCGTAAAAATATGGATTTTATCGATATACATAACGACACACATTCGTTTTTAATGACCAAAGTTGATAAATTTAAACCGGATAAGAATAAAAAAGCGTATTCTTATTTTGGCACTATTTGTAAAAATTACTTAATGGGTCAAATAATAAAAGACCAAAAGGAACAAAATAGAAAAATATCTTACGAGGATATAAGCTCTAAAATTGAGAGTCGTCCCGACATGATTTATTATTTAGAGTATGAAAAAGTTACTGCGGAACAAATAATAAAAGAATTTTTAAAAGAATTAGAGAAGTTTATAGAGGAAACTAATTTAAATAATAACGAGATAAAATTAGGATACGCACTTTTAGAGTTATTTGAAAACTATGAAGAAATTTTTATAGGAACGGACAATAACAAATTTAATAAAAACATAATTTTATTATCCCTTAGGGAAATGACCAATATGAGTACCAAGGAAATAAGAACTTCTATGAAAAAGTTCAAAAATCTTTATTTTGATTTAACAGTAAAGTTGAATAATCTATAAAATCCATTCTTAAATATTTATAGTATTATGGGAAGGCCTAAGAAAAAAGAAATCGTTTTAAGTAAGGATTCAGTACTGAGTTTAATGCAGGAAATTTACAATGAACTTGTGGAACAAAGAGCAACTGCAATAAGGATTCAAAATAAGATGTTGAGTTTGTTAAAAGGTGCCGAAGATATGGCGGTTATCGGTCCTGTAATAAAAGAACAACAAAAGATAATAAACGACACTATCGAAAAAAAGTTATCTCTTTCTAAATTACAATCATCTATATGGGAGAAATCCTCAAATACGTCAGATGAGGAGTTTAATTTAGCGGAAATGGATGATGATGTTTTACAATCCCTAATACAGAAAGATTTAGACAACGAAAAAAAAGACGATGGTTATAAAATGGGTTAACTATGTCTATAGATAAGAATAAGGGGTATAGTGACGCAGCAAATAAGATTAATTCTTATAAGACTACTATTGAGACACAGGCAACTGAAAAAGTTTTAGGAAAACTATCTTTAGGTAACAATTTTGAGTTATCTAAAAGTGAGTCCATGAAACAACTTAACGAATTAGGGGACGCTAAACAAAGATTACAAACTGAAATAAAGAATCAATATGAAGAATTAATAGACTTAATTAAGTCTTCTATGCCAAGTAAACCAACGAGTAATTCAAAAACTATAGATTTTTTGATAAAACAGGTTCTTACCGCATCTCAAAATACTAAAAGTAGAATTTCAGAAATAGTTGTAGATGAAAGTTTAAAAGTTGCGGGATGTTCCCAAGAACAAACGTTTGAAGGGAACGAAAGTAGTTCAGGTTCTAATAAAATATATGTCAGGGTGAATCAGATTGACCTTTTTAAATTACTTAAAAAGGACCCTACGGAGGGATTCAACAGTATTTTATACGAAAAAGAAAATCCCGTTACAGGTATGATTCCTTTTCCGATGGATAAGGAATTGTACAATCGTTTACAAAATGAGGGTACTTCATTAAACGACGAGTTTAATAGTGATTATATAGGTGCATCAGGAAGACAAATAATGGACATTAAATACGTCACTCAAAACGGTAACGGTGACTTTGGTGATTATTATGAAATAACTCTTAGAAATAGACCTAACTTAAATAGAATATCTGATTTTTTGGTAGATTATTATAAATCTATCGATATGTTAAATTTTGATGGATTAATGCCAAAAATAATGAATTCACTAACTGATTTTATTGATATCTCAGGAGGTCTATCAACGTCAGATAAAGAGGAACAAACAAAATTTGAAAAGATAATCCAGAGAATTTTAGGTTTGTGTTTTGATAGTAATAAAGAAATCGATGTTTCAGGTACTGCTAAACTATCCGCGTTGGATACAATAGACCAGTCGTTTTTTGAAATGACTCCGTCAGATTTAAGAAATATTGAAAATCGTGTTAATAATATGGTTTTAGGTGTGACCGAGTTTGAGGATTGTGGTAACATAAAATTACCTGTCGATACAAAGTCAATATTTGAGGATATAACACAAATAAGAGAGTTACCAGACAATCAGAAAGTTGATGCCTTTATTCAAAAAATCGAAAAAACCGCTAAGAATGAAAATTGGAAATTACAACTACCTGATGGTATAAATATTGATATAGCAATAAAAGATGGTCTATTAAAGATAATACCTATGTCGGTGGTAGCTACAATTTTATCACCTAAGGTATTATTAGGATTAATGATTGTGTTAAAATCTTTGGGCACCTCAGTGGGTAATACAATCGCGGACGCTGTTGAGGATTTCGCAACATTTATAGAAAATTTTAAAACTTATTTAATAAATTTAGTTAGTAGAATATCATCCGTCTTTATTGAAGAACTATTCAAGTTACTCAAGAAAAATATTAGATTACTTGTGGAAACTTTAATGGTCGAGATAATAAAGGAGTCAAAAAATGCGCAGCTTAAGGTAATTACAGGAATTTTATATGTATTATTACAGTTAGCATCTGCCGTTATTGATTGGAGACAATGCAAAAGTGTTGTTGATGAAATATTAAATCTATTAAATTTGGCAATACCAGGCGGTAGTAGACCTCCTACATTCGCTTTGGCGTCTTCTGGGCTATTACCAGGTAGTTCACCTACAAGGTCAATGGCTAAAATAACAGAAAATTTACAGGGTTTAGGGTTACCGACCGGTGGAATGCCTGACGGTTCACCTAATTTGGTATTACCGTCAATATTTCAACAAATTAAAGGTGTTAAAGATGAAGAATTAGAAAATGGTTCAGTACACACATGGTGTGCTCCTGTTGCTGTCGGATTAGTGGCCACAGGACCAATAAGATGTACAGGTAAAAATATGTAATTATGGAAGAAAAGATTAAAACAATAATTAATGACTACAAATCTTTACCTAATAAAGATTTAGAATTTGGTTTACAAAAAATCAGTGAAGATTTTGAAGAGACTAAAAAATTACTTGTTAAACTTACTCGTCATTTAGATTCTTTAGAAGACAGTTATAATAAAATATTAAAGGAATACAAATCAAGAAAATAAATGATTGGAACTGAAGATAACAGTAGAGAACAGAGGAGGTCTCAAATTATCTATAAAGGTCAATGTATAGATAGTAACGACCCTTTACGTCTTGGCCGTATTCGTGCAATTTTAAAAACGGAAAATCAAAGAGACCGTGAAATTGCAAATGAGAATAATGGAAAACAAACTTATAAAGAATGGGACGACCGTGACCCTTTCTTATTCAAACCCTTACTTCCTTTTTTTATTAATACACCACCTAAAGAAGATGAGTTTGTACATTTGTTTTATAACAATATTACAAGAAAGGGTGACAGAGACAAGTTTTATATAGGTGGAGTCTATAGTTCTCCGACAACCGCCGATTATGAAAGGTATGAATCTGCGGTGGCCAATTTTGACGAGGGAACTCGAAATAAGCAATACCCCAATCTACTAAATGAAGAGGGTGAATATTTTTATGAAGATGTAAAAGGTGTATACACAGAACCTGAAGATATCGGGTTATACGGTAGGGGTAGTTGTGATATTGTAATAAAAGATAATACTGTTTTACTCAGAGCCGGAAAAAATAAAAAGTATAATAGGGGTCAAGTACCTAGAAAAAACGAAAAAAGAGCCTTTATACAGTTATCTAAATTTGATAGTAGGACAGTATATGGTCAACCACAAAAAAAGTATATTTTTAATTTTCAGCATCAAAACATTAAAAAGGTTGTGGAATACAATATAATAAATCCTGAAAATAGTAATGATTTATTTACAGGAAATATCTACATCTACAATATTGCACAAAAAGAGGGATTAGAGATTACTACCGCATCTATGAACGTAGACACAGTAATACCACAAACTTCCAAGTTATTACAAACCACAGTCTCATTTACTAATAAGTCAATGTTACAAACTATAAAACTCATTAACGATGTTTTAGAAGGTTTAGTTAAAGGTAGTATTAGTGGTGTTGTTAATGAAGATATTGAAGGTGTTACCATAAGTGAGCCACAAAGATTTGACCAAGGAAGTACATTCCCGTTTTATTTTAGACCACAAAAAAATATTTTTGACAAGTACGGTGGTGTAACACCAAGTACAAATATGCAAGAACAATATAACTTAGGTCTATTATTTTCGGGTGTAAAAATAACAACAATAGACTTAAGTCCGGGTTATGGTTTGGTATATGATAAAGAAAAGACAAGTAACGTACCATTTAAACCGACTAAACAAAATATAATTCCTAAAACAACTAAGAGGTTTGATAAATCTGTCGGGGTTGTAGGTGGTGATGAAATTTATTTATTGTCCCATCTTTCACAAAAAAAGAGTTCGGGTAAAATTGACTTAACAAATACACTTTATGGTATTAGTGAGAATACGTTTGCCGATGAAATAGAACCAAAAACCTCATCGTTAGTAAGAGGGGAGGAGTTATTGGAATTAATTAATTTAATAATAAGATTCTTAGTTGGTCACGTTCATGCATATCCTGGATTACCTCCTGTACCACAGAGTGTGGATGGGGTTAAAGTTGATGACTTACTAAAAGAATTGTTAGACGCTCAAGATAAATTACTTAATAAGAATATTCGGATTAACTGAATATTTATTATAAAAAGTAACTATGTCTCTCCACAGGTCTTATTTTAGTAAAAATGATACTTTAATATATAATTCGTATACAAACACCGCGAGAAACCCTGTTGTAGAATTATTTTATGGTAATGTAGACAACGTAATTTCTAATAAAGGATTTACTCGTTTTATATTTGATTTAGATATCGACGATTTAAAAAATAAAGTAACTGATGGAGAAATTGCGACGGGGTGTAGTTATAACTTAAAACACACTCTAAAGATGACTAACACATCATCTTTTGATAAAGAACTACTTAATACAAAATGGTCAAACGGTAGAAGAAGAGCAACCTCATTTGATTTAATATTATTTAGAATACCAAAAGTGTCAGGTTCAACTGGCGACCTTCAAACATGGGATGAAGGTGTTGGTCAAGATTATTACAAAGGTAATGCGTTGGGTTCTTCAGGTACTGTGTCGGTCAGAGACGCTTTAGAAACTGACAATTCGTTCTCAGATAGACCTGTAAACTGGTTTGAAAGGTCAACAATACACGATTGGAGTGAAGATGGTATCTACGACAACACAAACTCATTAAGTGGTTTAACGGGTCTTAATTACAGTGCACTGACTATAGTAGATACTCAACACTTTGAATTTGGAAATGAGGATATCGAATTCGATATGACTAATGAAATAAATGATATTCTCACAGGTTCAACAACAGGTTATACCGGATGGGGTATTGCATTTGTACCCGATGTTGAAAATATAACAGGACTCACGGAAAACTACTCAGTGGGATTCTTCTCTCGTCACACACAAACATTTTATGAGCCATTCTTGGAAACGTCATTCAATGACTTAATACAAGATGATAGAAATACTTTCTTCGAAAAGAGAAATAATAAACTTTATTTATATTCATTCAAATACGGAGTCCCCCAAAGATTTGATTCAAACCCAACCGTAGATATTTTAGATTCAAATGGTGACCCCGTAGATGGATTTACAGGTCTAACGACATGTGAGATTCAAAAAGGTGTGTATGAAGTAACTGTAAGTGGATTAACATCTGACTCAGTACCTTGTATCTTTTATGATAACTGGAAAGGTATTGAAATAGACGGTGTTTCCCTTAACACAGTAGAGAACCAATTCGTCATGAATCCTCTCTCTGATTTATATCAAATCGGAATGGAGGATAATGAGCCAAGTATCTACGGATTTGATTTCTATGGAATCAAACGAGACGAAAAAATTCTCAACACAGATACAAGAAAAGTTAATGTAGTCCTTAAAAAGGCATACACCACCAATGAAGTATTAACACAAGTAGACGCATATTACAGAATATATGTGAGAGAGGGTAATACCGAAGTTCAAGTTGAAGATTGGACTTCAATTAATAGAACCCCTAATGGTTACTACTTCATTTTTGATACAAAAGATAAAATCCCGAATGAATATTTCGTTGATATCAAAGTCGTCACAGACAGAGAGGTTAATACCTATAAACGAGAACTAAAGTTTCAAATAGTTAATAAAAAATGAGTATATTAAGACTAACAGAAGAACAACTTGTTGAAATGATACAACAGGTTATCCTAGAGAAGAAAAAGAAAAAGAAGAAAAAGTCTAAGAAAAAAGACACTAAACTTTGCTCTCGTGGTAAAAAAGCTGCTCAGTCTAAATTCGAGGTTTATCCATCAGCATACGCTAACGGTTACGCAGTACAAGTATGTAAGGGGACTATGCCAGGATTAGACGGTAAAAAAAGATGTTCAGGAAAATATTGTTCGGGTAAGAAATAAACCTTATCTTTGTAACAAACTTCCTGAAAATGATTCGAGTTAACTACAATACGTATCAACTTTTTAAAGAAGACAGTCTAATTGCGGAAACTGAAGCAGCAACATTCGATAGAGCAATCGATTATTTTTTAGAGACTCACCCTAAAGCTTACAGTGACTCAACTTACTCTTTTAAAAAAGTTAAAATGCCTCACGAACGTTAATACTCTTCTATAAGTATTATCAAGTCCGTAGTACCTTTTATAACTCTGTGAAAGGTCTCTTTCGGTATATCAAATGTGACCCCTTTTTTCAAGGGAATGGGTAATTTATTATCCATCTGAAAGTACCAATCGGTATCTTCGAGAACTTCAACTAAACGGTTCTCTTTATCTCTATGCCAAACGAGTTCTTTCTCAGGTATATCTTGAGAAAAAACTCGTTTGAATTTATTAACAGTAATGTTTTCTTGTGAGTATATCATTACCAAAATCTACCTGATACATTCTTACCAAAATCTTTATGTGCTCTACACGCCCAATATCCAGCCTTTGTTTTATCTTTTTTCTTAGCACACTGATGTCTAGCAGCAAATGATTTCCTTGCTTTAGGGTCATTCCACTTAGCAGTCATAGTTGGAGAGCCATAACTGACTTTTTTAATTTTACCCGTTTTTGGGTTTCTTACGTACACATACCATTTTTTCGAACCTCCTGACTTAGGTTTGTTTAGAGAAACCTTTTTACCTTTATACTCAGCCTCATTTAATGATTCATATTCAAAAGGGAAGTCTAAAGCTACGGTTTTACCACTTTTTAATGTTACGAAAGTTCCTGCTTCAGACTCTAAAATTTCTTGGTCGAAATTATTAAATCTGTACCCGTTATTATAAAGTTCTCTAGCTTCGTTTATAATGTCAAAATATTTTTCACTTCCGTGCCTAAACGCATTATCTGTAATAGATAAATTATTATCAAAGTGATATTGTAGTTCTTCAGAGATTTGTATTTCATTTAATATCGACTTATTAATACTTTCTCTAATAATGTTTTTAATATACATAGATTCGTTCTTTTTAGACTTTTTCTTTTTATAGTTCTTAATTTTAATTCTTGTTGGTTTTTGACCCTTTCCTGACTGAGGGTCTTTCTTTTCTTTTTCTCTCTTTCTCCTACAAGCGGAATCTTTAGCTGATTGTGACATTTTAGAAGCAACTCCAGCAGCCCTACATACTGGATAAGCACCTTTATCTGCGTCTTTTCTACCACAAGATGGATGTCCACCACCTTTCTTTTTTCTACAAATATTAACCCATGGTCCCTTAGGTTGTTTAGAACCCTTCTTTTTCTTCTTTTTACCGAACCATACTGCTAAATCTTCTGATAAAATGTAATTATCCATTTGACTTTCTATTAGTTATTTTATAAATATTAGGTAAATATCATTTATTATGGAAGAACAAAACGAAAACGTAAATACACTATTTAATACAATTAATTACAAAGAACCTCACGAGTTGAATAAATTCATCGATGATATGAATATTGACCAAGCCCTTTTCTGTTTGGTTCATGCAACTCGCCACGCACACAATAGAGGTCTATATGGTATTGAAGAGTCTGAAGTCGTATCAAAAGCGATAAGAGTCTTAACCACACCTCAACCACTACCAAAGGAAGAAACGGGAGATGACCAAGAGTGAAATTTCGAGTAGAATCATTCTTCTACAATCCGAAATAACATCGGCCATATTAAATGGTCACAAGGCTCATGATGATGACCAATTTAAAGGACATAGAATAGAACTTACAATTTTAAGATGTATGTTATACGGTGAGAATTCTAAGATATGTAAATCTGAAAGGGCTAATTGTAGAAAATGTAAGAAATAAAAAAGGGAGACCGAAGTCTCCCTTTCTTGTATGTTTAAGATAACTATTATCTTAACTCTCTTAGGTCGAATGTTCTAACACCATCAACTGTAATCTTACCGTAGAAACGGTTGTTCACCATCTTCTTAGCGTATCTTGTCATGATACCCTTGATTGGTGTAAAGTTGAATGGGTTGTACATTGTTGGTGTCAACTGTAGAGGTACGTATGGAGCATATACATATCCTGTGTCAAGTAATGATGAACCCTTGTGTCCCAACAATACTGTGTTTGGTGGGAAGTATGGGTCACGGTAAACTTGATATCTACCTGATAATGTACCAACTCTTTCGATACCCATGTTGTAGTTGTCCTGGTCAGGAGCCGCGTTTGAAACGTGGAAGTACTCAAGGTCATCGAAGATTGCTGAAATCTCTGAAGATACAACAATCCAGTTAGCACCACCTCTTAGAGTTGATTTATGGATTTGTGCAGAAATCTGATTGATTGCAGTAATCAACGTCTGATTCCAATCCTTTTGGTTGTAGTTGACAGAACCGTTGTTCACTCTCTTCCAACCGTTGTAGTCCCATCTTAATGACCAAGCCGCACCTTTTCTTAAGTCTCTTAAAATCTCACGGTCAATCTCTGCCGCAACCTGCTCTGACAACAATGCTGTCAATTCAGCTTCCGCGTCGATGTTGTGGAATGCAGAGACGTCTTGTGCGAGTTCTGGTGACCACTGAGCTCTTAACTTTCTTTCTGTAACAGAAACAGTAACAGCGTCTAGGTCGAATGAAACTTCACCGATAGCGTCTTCAAATTCTAATGTCTCGTATCTTTTCCAGTGTGCAGTAACAGTAGGTTGAGAACTAAATGTAGTACCTGAGTAACCGTCGATTGAATCGTTAGTTCCAATACCAACTGTTGTTGTTGTGTCTAATTGTAAGTAGATAACACCTGTTTCGTCACAGATATCGTCATACTTACCACCAGGACCTGAACCTGGGAATGATGCAGTAGCCTTCTGACCGTACTGAACAATACCCTTACCGTAAACCTGAGTAACAACTCTAAAGTTCCAGTATGTTGGGTCTGTAGGTAGCTCAGTTTCTAACTCCAATGAAGCTAAGAAGTCTTCAGTGTCCATTTCTTGACCGTCAGGACCGATTAACTTACCAGCACCTGCTGAAGAGAATCCTGAAAGTGCGACAATGATTGACCTTGTCTCACCTGTGTAATCACCAGAAGTAGCGGCACTTAATGTACCATCACTACCCCATACTTTTAATGCACATTCAGCTGTTAAAGCAGTGAAAGCACCTTTTGAGTAGTCAAACAATCCAGCTGGGTCAGAGTTTGGTGTATCACCCTCGTAGAAACGGTCATACAAGTTCTTACCTGTGTCGTAGTTTGAATCTGCAGTCGTAGGACCGTTAGGTGCTCCGAATGGTTTTACGTGAGTACCATCAGTGTTTCTGTTCTGAATCTTTGGTACAAAGTAGAACAACTTACCGATTGGTAGGTTCATAGCCTGTACTGAAACGATATCGTTAGCCAACAACTTAGAGAAAACTCTTCTTACGATTGGGAAAACAACTGTTTCGAAAGAACCTGAACTGTCAGATGCAGCAGCTTCGTTTATCAAATATGATGCTTGGTTCTCATATAACTGAGCCATATTTTCTTTAACGTGTCCCTTAAGACCGTCGAGGAACCCTAACTTGTCCCACTTGTTGATTGTGTCCTCCTTGATAACCTTGAGGTGCTTAAGACCGATGTTACCAACTAGACCTGATTCTAATAATGCTCCCATTTTAATATTTTTTAAGGAATTTTATTTTTATTTTAATTTACTCATTAAATCTCTCATTCTTAAGAACTGAGGATTTTCATAAGTTTTACTCTCGATAAGATTGTTCGCAGAACCCTTAGTTGGAGTTTTAGTAACCTTAGATTGTACTGATTCAGTAACAACGTTAGTTTCTTTTCCACCTAAGTCTTCTTTGATTGTCTTATAAAGAGACTTTGATTCTTTAAGAGTCTCGACACCATCGAAACGTCTTAAAATATTTATTTTCTCTTGCTTCGTAGTAGAATGCTCAGTAAACAAACGAGTAGCGTAAGCTAAATTAGAATTGAAAACTGCAACTTCATTCAACTTAGTTTTGAAAACGTTAAGTGCCTTACGGTACTCTTCGTTCTTTTCTCTTAGTTGTTGAACTTCAACTTTTAATTCTTTATTCTCTCTCACCGCAGGTCTGAATCTATCAGAAGCATACTTTTTAGTAGTTTCTGATTCATGCTTTGGTGGAGCCTTTCTTAACTCACCGTGAGTTCTAGCCTCCTTAGTTTCACCTTCTTCGGTTTCACCTTCGTGTGCTTCTTCACCTTCACCCATTTCTTCATGAGTTTCTTCTTCGTGAGCTTCTTCTTCCTCACCAATCTCGATTTCGTATACTACTTCTTCTTCCAAGTGGTCTTCTTCTTTGTATTCACCTTCCATGTGGTCTTCTTCTTTGTATTCACCTTCTTCCATGTGGTCTTCCTCACCTAAGTGGTCACCCATAGCTTCGTCAGTTTCTTCAGACTCACCCAACTGAATAACATATTCAGCGTCGGTTTCAGCATCAGATAAATGAACATCGTCACCGTCTTGTTTTACGATAATTCCGTCATCTTCACCCATAGCTTTGAATACCTTTAAGATTTCGTCGTCAGAAGCTGCAGTTAAATCGAGAGGTAAAAGAACTTCTTCTTCATCATCGACTTCTAAGTCGTCACCAGGTAAGTCAGTCATTAACATTTCTTCATCACCCATTTCCAACTCTTCGTCGTTATCAGATTCCATGTCACCACCCATATCAAGACCTAAGTCTTCAAGGGTGTCTTCCATGTCACCTTCTTCGTCTTCAACATCAACTTCCATATCAACGTCGACCTCTTCCTGTTCGGACATTTCAACGTTTTCTTCTTCAGTTTCTGTTTCAGACATTTCAACCTCTTCTTCTTCGAGAGATTCTTTTACTAGTTCACTGATTTCTTCCTTCATAGTAGAAGCAAGTATTCCTTTTGCATTATTAGTAATGGCTTCTTGTAGATTTTCCATCTGCAATAAAGCTTCTTCAACTAAGTTTTTTTTGTCTGCCATTTTATTTTTTTGCAAAAAAGTTTATTATAGTTATCATATAAATATGTTAAACATGAAAAAAGTGTTTTTTTTGTAACTTTAAGCAAAAAAAAATCGGGTATTAACCCGATTTTAATTTTTTTCGTCTCTACATACGATATTATTCGTAGACCTCGTCAATCTTACTTTCAACACACGCGGTGATTCTCCAATCGTAAACAAAGTCTTTAAAGTTTTGAGTAACTTTAGATTCCACATCTGTTACATTATAACCTTTAACAAGTTTCTCCTCACGTACCTTTTTTATTTTACCTGAGTTCTCATCAGGGAGGTCATACTGAACTTTTGCCACAAAATACTTTTCGTCCATAATTTTTAATTTAAAGTTTTAATACCCTAAATAATCGGAAAGTCTTTTCATTAAGTCAACACTTTTACCTAAACCACCATCAATCTTTGGTTCTTGAGCCCTTAACTGAGTCTCTTCTTCTAAACTTTCTTCATATTTACCCTTATCATTTTTATCTAAGAATAGATACGCACCTGGTGTAGACGGAGATGAAACTAAGTCAAAACAAATTAATTCAAAGTCATCCTGTACTTCGTTTCTTTCCCCCTTCTTTACAAGTGAACCAACACCACGAGAAGAAACACCCATAGTTACTCCTTGTCTCATTAGATTAGCTGCTTGGTCACCAGGACAAGATACCACACCTTTTTCATGAAACCCTGGTGAGGTCAATAATTTAATCTTACCCATAAGAGTATTACCTTCCCACCATATATCAGTTATCAAATGTGATACACGGTCCAAATCAATTAATGAAGATTCGGGGTGATTAAGTTCAGAGATTGATAAACCTTTTTCGATGGCTTTCTTATATACGTCAGCTTCTCTACGTAAAATCTTTTCAGGGTATACTCTACCGTTTCTATTCGGTGTATCGTATTTCTGTAACGTTGCATAAAACTCAAAAGGTTTTGAATGGTCTAATTGACCATAAGATTCTTTTATAACTTGTGCATTACGACTGTCGTTAGGATTTACAAACCCCGCATCCCACTCTACTAAAATCCCTTTACCTGAATCGTTTGGTCCTAAAATCTTCATGTTTTTTTCTTTATAAATATGTCAGACCACTTCTTTTGTCGTTTTACTCTTGTGTATTTCGAAATATCTCATACCTCGTAAACAATCAGTATAAACCGCTTGTATTACTTTTTTGACATTATCTCTTAATGTTGGGGACTTAAATTCGAGATGATTTTTGAGGTATAACGTAATTTCAAGATTCATAAAACTTCTCTTACCTTTCTGTATTCCACTACTCCTCAAATCCAAATCCACTATATTGTGTTTTTCAAATATTTCGGGGTTCAATACCTCTAATAGTACGTGTTTTATATTACGTTCCATTGTTCCTGTCGCTCTATCCCAATTTTCAAACTCCCTTATGGGTTCTACCCATGACTGTAAAACTACGTATACAGTTTTTAAATTTTTAGCATCTACTGTACCGTAATGGCACTTAGCATCACTGAATAATTTTAATTGTGATGTTTTTCCTTTTTTCATATAAATCCATACTTCTAAAGTTTATTGATTTAAATAAAATATAGTATATTTGTTGTTATATGTCAAAACGTATATTTATTGATAGATAAATACTCTGAATGTTAATTATTAAGGTAAAAAATAAAAATATCGAAGCCGCTTTGAAGAATTATAAATACAAGGTTTATAAGACTAAGCAGATTCAAAATCTTAATGAAAATAAGGAGTACACCAAAGATTCAGTGAAAAAGAGAGAGGAAAAGAAGAAAGCAATTTACGTGAACAAGAAAAGGAACGACCTTTAAGAGTTAGAATACCACTGGTCGAAGATGTCCAAGTTTTTTCTTATTTCAGCATCACTTAAAACTCTGTTGTAAATTAGTAGAGCTCCCATTCTTATATCACCACCTCTACAAACTGAAGGTGGGGAACAATTTCCTGTAGATGTGGACCCTAATCTACTAATATTATGAGATGTTGCTGAACCTAGACTGTAGGTGTTCGAATTTTCAACTCCGTTATACCAGTTACTTGCGGTTCCACTGTCAAATATAGAAACCCAGCTGTTCCATTCACCTACATCAAATACTGCACCATCCCCGTCCTTCGCAAAGTAATCATGGTTACCCTCAGGTTCACCTATACCGTTCGTTTCCGCCTCGGGCCAGTACTTTGTAGTACTACCATTTAAAGACCTTAACGCCATATAGTCGACATATGCCCCTCCGAAAAATGCTTGAGAGTTAGAATACTGACTCCCTCCGTTATAGTCACTCCACCAATAAAATAGAATTGTTGAGTCCCCATTTCCCGCTCTCGATATTTGACTATCAAAGGTTAATACCCTTATGTTGGATGAATCGTCAGTCTCAACTCTAAAGTAAGCAGGTGAACCTCCACCGGGATTAACCCACATTGATGCGTTAGTTAAAGTTCCATCAATATTGTTAGTACTACCTGATGGTGCAATGTTTGTTACTGCAGTACCGGTACCAGGATAAGATGAAGTTTTGTTTGGGTCCATATACAGAAGTAATCCGTCTCTTACTACGTCACCATCTAATAATTGATTGTTGTTCTCTGCAATTGCGTCAGCAACTTGAGGTACGTTTGAAAACGATGTACCCATGGTTGCATTATAAAAATTTACTAATTGTGTGTCTCCTGAAGGACAATTTATCCACGGACCATTTCCTGACGTATCATATCTATACCATGTATATCCACCTACTGGAGGGTTGATACCTATGTACCATCCTCCTAAATCACCATACGGTACGTTACCGATATTATTGGCGGTCCAAACATTACCATACTGGTCAGCGTCATTTAACGTTGTGTTTGACCACTTAAGATATTTTCTGTCTGACATTATTCTTCGACTCCTTTACTTCTTGAAAATTTTTCAAGTGTGGTGAATCCTAAACCCGCTCCTACAATATACATCATACCGTCCCATACGTATTTTTGTAACGGTATATCCATAAAAATGTTAGCGACGAAGGCAATACACATCATGAAAAATGCGATTATGGTAACAAACCTTTTTGATGATTTTTGACCATCAACGTCACCTAATAATGAGGTAAAGAATCTTCTCATCATAACCCCCTCTCTAATTGCTTAAGTCTGTAAAGCGAAGTAAGGGTATAGTTGGTTTCGTTTATTTTATTCAAAGTCTTTTGAATCTTTTCTTTTAGTTCACTATCGTTAGACTCAGTCAAGGTAACGTTTAGTTTTTCGGTTACAAGACTCTTCGACTTTTCAATCTCTGTCTTTAAATCTGTTTCACTCAATGAAGTGAAGAATTTAAACTCTTTTTTTTCTTCCTCATTAAGATTAGAAAACTCACTATTAAATGTTTTTGTTGCGATTTGTAACATCGATGATATCGGTATGTTAAGTGTCGATTCATTTACCTCCACAACCTCAGAACTAAGTAGATTTTTTTTAATTCTATTTTTTGACTCAAGTAATGACTCTAAATTTTTAGTTACATTTTTTGTATAGACTTGTAAATCAATATCTTCATAATCATTAGTAGTTTCTAAAACTAACTCATCAATCCAATTTTTTAACGACTCAATTTTATTCTGATTAGTATCTATTAGGTTCCTTAATTGCTCAAAACTTTCTGAAATGTATTCATCGACAATATCCTCACTTAATCCTTTTTTAGATGATAATTCATCGTAGATGTAGTATATTTCACCTATGTTATTATTTTCAAGAACCATTTTTTTGAATGACTTCATATGATTCTTAAATTCAGGTTTCCCGTAAGTGGATTCAAATAACCTTTCTATCTTAGTTTTGATTGTACCGAATGATGTCATGATATTTTTTTAAATAAATATCATGTAAAAGGTATTATTCTACCTTTAATCTCCTAAAAGTGTGTTCAACTCTTTTTCAATCTCACCTAAAGATGTTCTTCCTTTAGATAAATCTAATATACTTTTACCTTTAATTAGGTCGTCTTCCACTAATAGGTCTAAGTCTTTGTTTCTCACTAATCTTTCAACTGGCGCTTCATCTGCAGGTGCTTCACCACCCCCTTCATCTCCACCGACATCACCACCGACATCACCACCGAGGTCACCACCTAAGTCTCCACCGAGGTCACCTCCGAGACCACCACCACCAAAGTCACCACCTAAATCACCTGTTCCTGAATCTGTAGTTTCACCACCTTCGGCGTCTCCACCCTCACCGGGTTTGTTACCATATAATTTGTCAATATTCGCAAATACACCAGTCTTACTGATTACTTCCGCAGTTTTTTCTAACTCACCTGCAACCGCCTTTTCAATTCGCTGTTGTTGTAAATCTAACTTTATTTCCTCATCACTAAACCCTAAGATATGTTTCTTAGCCCATGATGATGAAACAGGTAGTATACCATTACCAGGGTCACTGACGGCATCTCTATATAATTGTATCTTTTGTTGCCACTGTTCAACCTTAAGTAAGTCTGCTTGTGTAGATGGATTACTTAGACCTAAAGTAAAGTTACCTAATTCATCCTCAAAACCTAAGAGATATAAGTGTATGATAGCAATCTTATTCAATTCCTGAATCATAGACTTTTGTATTCTATTAATGGTTCTTGCAAAACGAATGTCTTGTAAAGAAAGATTTTTACCGTCACCAACAACTTCTTCAAAACCTAAGAATGCCTTAGGTACTCTTAGGGATGTTAATAGTTTTTTCTGAATATACTCTATATCTGCAATTTCAGATAGGTTTTGAGCACCTGGCAATGTATCAATCGGATTAGGTGCGTTAGGGTCTCTAACAGGAATAAAATAGTCTTGGTCGACTGCCATCTGATTATATCTCAAATCAACATTACCGTTGTTTGAATCGACCACTTGGTCTCTCTTAAACTTATTCGCGACTCTATTTACATATGGTTCAACATCCTTGTCGTCCATATTCCCAACAAAAACTTTAAAGACCCTTCTTTCAGGTGCTCTCGACGTTCTGTAGATTAACATAGCATCTTCTGATAGTATCAACTGTTTCCAAATTCTCCTACCCTTTTCCAACATAGAAGTTCCGTATGGTAGTTTTCTATCGTCACCTAATAATCTAAAGTGAGCAATCTCCCACGTATTGAACTCCATATCTTTGTTTTGCCATATGAACTTCAACGCATCATTCTCTGTGTCTGTAGAATTACGTTCAGGCTTCATCTTCATACCCCTCTCCTGTCTCGTAATTTCGATGTTTGGAAGCTGTTGTGCACCCATAATACCTTTTTCAGGGTCTAACTTTAAGTAAACAAAGTTATCACCATACTTACATGTGTTTCTTGTCCACATAGGAAGGTTGGTATTAATATCTAATCTGTTATTAAATAAATCACCTAACACAGACTTAATTCTTTTACTCTCAGAGTAAATTTGTAACATATAACCATCTTCATCAGGTGTGGTAGATTCTTCTGAGTATATATCTAAGGCGGCAGAAATCTCAGGAGTGTATTCCATACTTTCATAATCATAGAAAGAGGCTAAACGAGTCGGTTCATAGTAAACGGCTTGAGTATAAAGATTGTTCTCAATCTTTTGCCATTGTTGTCCTAAATAAAGTGTTTGTTGTGCTTGTAACTTCTCTCTCTCATACTCTTTTTTATCAGTTGTTTTGAGTATTTGTTGTCTATCGAAGTTATATACTGGGGCTTGTTGGTCAAGAGTTGAATCAGGACCAAAAACTTTGGTTAGTCTTTGCCAAATCGTAAAGTTATTGTTTTCCGCCATAGTTTTTTAGATAAATATAAACTTTACCCGAATTAATTAAAGGTTATCTTCTCCTACCACCAAATAACCAACTATATTCGTTATAATCCTCTCTCGTTACACCATTAGGTCTGTGATGACCTGTGTTGGGCATTACAGGTAAACCGGGATTAAAGTCTTTAGATGAGTTCTTAACAGGAGTCTCATTAACCATCCAACTTTCCATCATTGCTTTTGTTTGTTCGGTAACCTTTTCAAGTTTAGTAAATGAACTCTCCCCGACATATATCGCCATCGCCATAGCCATAATTAAATCATCGTGTTGACCTTTGATGTGGTCAGGTCTTCCGTTTATATATACAAATGTATTTAACTCGTTTATTAATCGAGAAGACCTTACTATAAAATTATGTCTTAACGACTCTTCAAAAGCGGCAACAATCTGCACCCTTTTTGAGTTAAAGTTTAGTCCTGGTATCTTCTCAACTGTTTTAGGGTTGTACTTCCACTTATCAGCAGCGTTAGTTCCTTCAACATATAAATCTTTATAATTCATCTCCTGAAGTTTACGTGCAGTAGATACCCCCATACCCCCTGTAATATCAATCACTATAAACGCGGAATACATAGTAGCCCATTTGTAAGCAACTTCTGCAGCGACATCAGGAGGTATTTTACCTAAATACTCTAATACTTGTTCTCTTTCATCAAAGTCTATAATACAGAATGTTGTGAAGTCCTCACTATCACCACGAGAAACATCTATACCCATAATGTACTTGTGACCTACCACAGGCTCTTTCCATTGCCATAGTGCACCACCCATAAATTTATTCTCAGGGTCACGTATAAAATTCTCCTTAATTTTCTCGATAGTATCATTAGGTATTACATTATCACCTGAACCCAAGAAATTACATTCCAATTCCTGTGCAATCTTACGTCTATCAAACTTAAGTTTTTTAGCCATACCCTCAAACCAGCTAGAATATGGTTTGTACCCCTCTAAAAACTTCTCTTTTATTTCTTCGAAGTTTCGTTCCATAGGGTCTATGGACGTGTAATCGATAATTATTTCATCATCGTTATAATCCTCCCTATTCAACATATAATGTACGATATCATTACACTTAATTAATTTTAAGTCTTTTGCATATCGGGGGTCACGATACCAATACATTTCAGTAATTTTGAAATCGTTCATACCTCTTAATGACTGGTCGTATATAGAGTAATAGATTCTATCAAAACCGTTAGGTGTTGAGATTACAATTACTTTACCCCCTGTAGACAACGAGGCCATACACGCGGACCAGAAATCATTATCCGCTTCAATAAACGCCGCCTCATCGAATACAAGTATTGTAGGTGTGTAACCTCTAAGTGCGTCTTTAGAGGTCGCAACTGACTTTACCTCACATCCATTTGTAAGTTTGTAATGTCTTTGTGAATTTTTTTCATTTGAAAACTTCACTCCAAACCAACTTGGCCATTGTTCAATAAATGCCCGTATCTTACTTGCCATCTCAACAGAGGTGTCAAGTTTATTTGCAATTATTAGAATCTTTTCAGGTTTTGTTTTAGAAGCTGTAATTAACTTTTTTGATACCCATGCTGAGGTTACTGTAGATACACCCGCTTGTCTGTATTTAAGTGCAATGTTTTCCTCATAAGTGTCGTAGTCCTTTATTAAACTTTCTTGGTCAGGAAATAACCTTAGTGGGACATACTTTGATTGTGTATTGTCGTAAGTTTGTAGATACGTCCTTAACGCATACGAGGTGTCTTTCACACACCTCGCATACTCTAATAATACTTTTTCTTTTGTTAACGCCATATAGACATTTTAGTAAGAATTTATGTTAAAGAAATACCTAAATCACCTAACAAGTCTGAAAGTCCGCCATCATCGTCGTCATCGTCGTCATCACTATACTGTGACATTGCATCCTCATATTCATAACCTTTTAGTTCGTCAACAATCTCATCAACCATCTTGGAAACTAATTGTTTACCTTCATCTGAACCTGATAGAATCATCCTTGCAACTTCGAAAAATTCGTCAGTAGACAATGTTGAAAATCTTGAAAAGAGGTAATTCTGAATTTCTCTCATATCATCTTGATATAGTCTTTCAGGATATGCCTCTGTAAACTTCCTCCAAATAACGGGTCCTAATCTCAAGTCCCACACTTCGTAAGGAAGTGTATCTGTCTGACCCATAACCATATCTGCAGCTTTAGGGTCATCAGGTAGACCTTGTGTACCTAACACTTCGTACACTCCTTTAATGAGTTCGTGTATAAGAACGGGGAAAAACAACCCTTTAGCTTTAATTGTTGGTGGGTCTGTAGTATCGTCTATTTCTTCAGAACCTTGAACTCCTTCACCTTCCCCTGCCGCTGACATAATCATTTGGTCGGGCATAATCCAATACAACAAATCGTTAATAGACATCAACACACCATAAAGATTAAGTAGACGTGGGTCAAGATTATTAAGTTGTTCCTCAACCAAGTGGAACATATAGTGACCTTTCTTAGATGCTCCCTGAATTAATGAGTTAATGAATCTTCTCTTCGCTTTTTCTAAGTCGAACTTTTCAAAGGCTGCCATGAAGTTTTCTAAGTCATCTTCGGCTTCATCCGAACTTACACCGAATTGTTGTTGAACTTCTTCGTCATCAACTTCTTCAGGTTCTGAAATCATCTGAGATGTGTCTATCTGACCCGGCATAGATGTCAATTCAACATCATACTGAAAGGCATCATCAGGTAAAGACAATTCTTGTTTAACCAAATCAACGGCTAGTTGTTCTAAAATACCTTCATTATTTGATTCAATTGATTTAACCTCCTGTACTGCCTGCATCAACATCATCTGAAGTTGCATAAAAGCGTTTTGACCTGATACGTCATTCATACCTGTGTAACGCTTAACCTTTTCAACTACTTCTTTAAATCTTTCAGAAGCAATTAATTCAGCAAATGAGTTATCAAACTCATCCTCTTCCTTACCAGGTAAACCGGGATTATCAGATAGAGGTGTCTCACCACTTGAAATTTTTCTCTCTATTTCACGGTCCATTCTTTCGGGACCATCGTATTCAATTTGTTCTTTCAACTTACTCATCTCTGAATTTAATATTTAGATTATTAAACTTAAGGAATTCAGGTAAACCTTGTTCCTCACCTGCTTTAGGTTTTGGACTGTGTTTTGGTTTGTAAGGAGTCCCTCTTTCAGGTTTAACCCCCGGCATAACTGTCGGTCTCGCCGGTTTAACCTCAGTACCTGCTTTAGGTTTTGGACTGTGTTTTGGTTTGTAAGGAGTCCCTCTTTTTGGTTTTACACCTGGTTTTACCGTGGGTTCCGCAGGTGCAATTTTAGGTTGTTCCGACAATACATCTTTTTTAGTCAACATCGTACCTTGTGATTTCTTAATCAAAGATACAATACTTTCTTCAATCTGTCTAACTTTTTCTTCCTTAGTTTCTTCAAACATACCTAATGTTGTAATAGGTGTTTTCATTTTTTTCTTTGAACTGCCGAATAATTCTTCAATAACAGCGTCCTCGTCAATGTCTTCAAATAAGTCCATACCATCTTGGTAGTTATCATCTCCATCGTCAGTTGAGGGACCGACCTGTTTTGGCTCTTGTGTTTGTTGTCCTTTAAATGGGTGAATGTTGTCAACATCATCCTCAGATACTTCACCACTATTTGTCGTAACCGCAATCTTACCTTGGTCCGTAGTAGTAACTTGTTTTTTATCTGATGAATTTACTACCGTATCCAGTTGTTTTCTATCGGTTTCATTTTTTGGGTCAAAAACCTGTGTTTTGGAACTATATGTCTCAACCTCATCCAAACTTTCATAGATTTTATTAATATGTAAATTAGACATCTTTTTAATAGTCTCATACGAGAAACCCTCCTCAAGAAGTCTTACTATTTTTTGTTCTTTATCCTTCATGGTTTACAAAACTTTTCTCATACGAAAGGACAATGTCTCTTTCATATAGTTTATCTTCTACGGATTTTACAGTTTCTCCGTATCTGAAGACTAATCTTTTATAATTACTATCAACTACAAACTCAGAATCAGATTTCTCCCATCCTAAGGCTATAACATCTTCTACTGCATCATAAACAGAAAAAAAGTCAGAGTTCTGAACGAGTTCCAACTCAACATCTGAGTTTCTCAAAACACCAACTTTCTTAATATATTCAACGTTTGGAGGTAAAGGTTTTCCTGACGCTGGTTCAGAATCCCAATCTTCACCCCATACTTCGTCTACGTCAGAGAATATAAACTCATAGATATTGTCCCCTTTATAGTTGGGACCAAGTTCGTTGACGTAGACTAACCTCATAGTAATTCTCCATTAGGTGATACTTTCAATTGCTTACCATTTACTTCGAATACTAAGTTGTTCTTATTTGTTTTACCTAAGAACTTAGAACCTTTATTTTCTTTCATGATAAACTCTGAGGTTAATTCTTGCTCTAAAGTCTCTGACATTTCTTTAAGTTCAGACTTTACTTTAACCTTGTTCACTTTTTCTGTGATAAATCTCATTACGTTCTTATTATCAGTATCTTTCTTTTCTTCTTCAGAAATAATGAAATATTTTGATAATACTTTATCGATTTTAGACTCAGTGAAAACTTCATCTACAACTTCTTCGATTCCGTATCCTTCACCTAATTCCTCATCACCAACAGGTTCTTCTCCCATATCTAAGTCTAAATCTAACTCATCACCTTCGTCATCACCCGCTTCGATATCAAGTTCTCCCTCAACACCGTAATCAATCTCCTCATCTTCAAAATTAGCTAAAACATCCTCTAAGTCTTCTTCTGATAAGTTTTCTAAATTCACGGCAGATATAACTGAATTTAAAACGTACTTAATATCTTCAGATGAAAGACCATCTTGAGAATCTAATGTTCTTAACTTTTGACCTAACTTACCTGTTAGTTTTTGAATCATTTTAAATGAAACGTCTTCATCGTCGTCACCTTTAGGTTCAGGTAAATCGTCACCTAAGTCATCATCACCTAAATCCATATCTAAATCTAACTCTTCCTCACCTTCAGGTGTGTCCAAATCTAAACCCAAATCTAAATCTTCACCACCTTCCTCAGGTGCTGGTTCAGGTGATGGTAAAGCTTCAGGTGCGTCACCCATATCACTCATTTTAGACTCAGGAGTCTTTAAAACAAATTTCTTTTGTTCACCAATCATATTGATATTCTCGGTGTGTTCATGAATCCTGTTTAATTCACCAGCTAATAAATTAATTTGCTTCATAGCTTGAGAATACGACTTGTGATACTTTCTGTTTTGCATTGGTTCACGGTATTCCATTTCTGATTCGTTAATACCTGATTTTACGATATATCCGTTCTTTTCATTTACGATGCCGTAAAACTTACCGTCAGCTAATTGTATTGTATAGTCGGCTTTACTCTCATTTACATTTTGTGAAGACTCGTTATAACGAGCAATTTCAAGGATACGGTTAATCTTGTCCATACCTTGTAATTTTTCACTTCCTAAAGGATTTAAATCTGCCATATTTTTGTTTTTTAAAATTCGTTAATTACATAAACACACCATCACCACCAAGTTTTACACTTCCACATTGGATTCTATTTTGTAATGTGAAACCACTAGTTGCGTCATCATAAACAACTACAGTTGCAACGGGATGTACCGTTTCTGTGTCACCTGTATATATGTTATAAGAGTTCTCGTCTGTACATGCTGTAAAACCTGCCATGATTATATTTTTTCAATAAATATGTTTAAATTCAGTATTTTCTAATATTTACAATCGATTACTTCAAATTTTCTTGTATAGAAAGACTCTTATCAATCAAATCA
>Ga0213862_10000044_pt1 | contig 45636 bp, 30 predicted proteins | sample PICome_7_FD_160092 | JGI IMG/M metagenome (GOLD analysis project Ga0213862, IMG submission 160092) | Coastal seawater microbial communities near Pivers Island, North Carolina, United States - PICO266 | ecosystem: Environmental > Aquatic > Marine > Coastal | place: USA: North Carolina... | reverse complement strand
AACCAACATAGTACTGAAATAAGTCAGATTCGGTATCACCACTTATATACGGTGTAACGCCACCATTCCAAGCAACTTGAATCGTTTGTGTACCTAAATTACATTCATTCAGATTATCATCAATTCTTTGGGCAAAGAATAAACTTGGTCCATCAGCAAGCGGAATAACATTCGTAGTAGAGATTCCGTTTAGGTTTATGATTTCTGAACAAACTGACTCTCCAGAAAACGTATCAATTGTAAATAAATCCCCTATAACTCTAACTTCAACAGGTGGATTGGTAACAGCTGTCCCAAATTCACCTAACAGAAGCACAGTTCGATTTTCTCCGTTTTCATTAGCTGGAGCCAAAGAGACACAAATAGGGGTATGTATATTTCCAAGGCTATCTAAAACTTCAAAATCAGTTTCCGATAAACTGGATACATCTAATGGGAATTTAAAATTAACAGGCATACCATCTAACATGCCTACTTGTTGATTACATAATACTAGACTTGGTAGTGCATTATCAAGTCCAAAAAAAGCCGATACAAGAGTATCTTGTATTTCTTCTGTAGTATATTCTCCTATACAATCATTTTTAACCTGTTCTTGAGGGGCTTCATTTTTGTTACACGAAAACACGAGAATTACTGTAAATAATTTAAATAGATTTCTCATAAAGGCATATTCAATTTATTGTTTAATCACTTCGAAATAAACCTCTTTACTTGCAAATCCAGAAAAAATCCCTAACCCATTATTTATGTTGGTGTAAGGTTCATTTAAATCTCTTGAATCTTGAGTAGAAGTTTCATAGAGCAAGGCGTATTCTTCATTGACGTGATAAATTGTAACCTTATGAGTCCCATACTGTGTATAGTGTATCAATGGTCTTAATGATAAAACATTCTCTTGGGTTGGTGTTGTTGTAAATTCAAAATTAATCCCTAAACCACCAAGAACATCTGTTGGATCTATGGACTCTGGATTATTCTCGATATTTTCAACAACTAAATAGTAGTAACTACCATCGTTATTATTCCAAGTGACATTAATGGTTTTTTGAAAAGATTCTCTAAAATCCCTCAAATCTACTAGAGAGTTTATTTCATTAATAAATATTGATTGTGGTGATATGTCCGTGCCCTCTGGTTCGCTAGGTATAGTTGTTGTTGAAGATATTATTCTGTCATCATACTCAAAGGTTAGTTGATAGTTCTCCCCAATGTTTACAGACAAATCGTTACCATCATAAATATACCTTCCTGGATGGTCTATTACAGGTGTTAGAATAAAATTCTGACCGTTCCAAGAAATTGTAATAATTGCATCACTGATAATCTCAGAACCAGATTTACTCTCAGTATTAAAGGGTACTGTTTTTTTTAAGTAAATATCATCTACGGATTCTCCTTGATAGATAAAGGCTTCTACAACTGGTTTACTTTCTCCTGGATCAAAATCAGATACATCTTCACAAGACGAATAAATGATGATACATAATGCATATATAATTTTATTAACTGTTTTCATAGTTATATGTTTTAAAATGATACGTTAAAAAATAAGCTAGGTGTGAAGCCTATATAATTGACATTTGTTTCCGTTACTTGGTTATCTACAACCTCAAACTCATTATACCAAGTATTGGTTTTGTTGTATAAGTTGAAAACAGATAAACCCATTTCACCTTTTCCAGAGCTGATATTAAAGTTATAAGTGGCACTTAAATCTAGTCGGTGATATGGATCAATCCTAAGTCCATTCTTTTCACCAATACTCACATATTCCGTTTCTGTACCATCTAATAGAGTAATAGTATAAAGACCATTAGGTGCTGTGTATGGTTTCCCACTCCCATAAACCCAAGTTGCACCTAAATCCCAACGACCTGCTTTGAGTACATTCACAATTTTAAATTCGTGGCGTTGATCATTTAATGAATAAAATGGGTTGTTACTTAAATCTGGAAATGTATGTACCACTTCGCTTAAGGTATATCCTAACCAACCTGTGTATTTACCTACCTTTTTTTGAATCAAGAAATCAACACCCCTTGATATACCTGTTCCTTCAAAAAATAGTTGATCATTTGGATCTGTTCCTAATGCAGACTGAAAACGAAGTGAAAATTCGGTAAGACCCGTCATTTCTTTTTCAAAAAATTCTACATCAAATAACCAGTCATCTACTTCATAGCTTGTTCCTAAAATAAAATGTTGTGAGAAACTTATAGGGCTATTCTCTTTATTAGCTAAAAGCCAAAAATCTCTACTGCCTTGAGTAACATCTTCTCTAACAATTCTATTTACAAATTGATAATATTTTCCCCAAGCTCCTTTGAATTTTACTTTGTCGTTTACCTTGTATGATACCGAAAGACGAGGTTCATAATAGATCTGATCTGTTACATCAAAATGAGTAGCGCGAATACCTCCAACTATATTTAATTTTTCGGTTGGGCTCCATTTGTCCTGTAAATAAGCTGTTTTTAATAATCCTTTATCTTTTTGGTCTATTACGGTTATTGAATCATTGAGAATGTAGTTATATTCAACCTCATTCATTGTTAGTTGACCACCAAATTCCAAACTATGTTTTGAGTTGACCTTATACTCATTGTGTATTCTAAGTGTAAAATCTTTTAGATTATTGTCTTCAACTAAACCACTTTTATTGGTATTCGTTGAGTCAGCTAATTGTATACTTATATCGTTTATTCTTTTTCTTTGGCTAAAATAATTGGAATAAGCTCCTACAACATTTGTGTAAAGTTTATCACTCCATTGTCTTGCCCACCTAACACTGGAGCCCCAGTTTCCCCAATTCAACAAATCTTCAATATCTGAATTTATAGTTCTTTCTTCTGTACCTGATCCAAAAGTGTTTTGGTTTTCCCTAGAGCTATCTAGATTATCTTCACCATTATAAACTGAAACTGAAATAATATCTTTATCCGAAGGTTTGTAACTGAATTTTGTATTTAAATCATAAAAGTAGAATGAAGGTTGTGTTTGATTTTGTTGGAAACCATTGAAGTTAGGTAGATTATTACCATTAGTCTGATTACTATCATTATACAAATCAAAAATACTATTATATAGTCCGCTTTTAAGGATATCAGTGTAAGACCTTCTTCCTGCTATCAATAGGTTTGCCTTTTCCCCTATTGGGATCTCAACAGTCGCATTCGCACTTACTAAACTTAAACCTGCGGATAAACTTAGTTTATTACTATTCCCTGTTTTACCAGTTAAATCCATTACACTTGAAATCCTTCCACCATACTCAGCAGGAAACCCTCCTTTAAATAATTGTATATCCTTTAAAGCACCACTATTAAAAGCACTGAAAAAACCATAGAAATGGTCAACATGATACACCGTAAACCCATCTAAAAGAACTAAGTTTTGATCTGGTGTTCCTCCACGAACATAAAGACCAGAAGATGATTCATTTGTTCCACTCACACCAGGAAGTAATTGAATAGCTCTGAAAATATCTTTTTCTCCCAAGTTTGGTATGGATGCTAACTTTTTGGGTGATAATGATATCTGACTTACACTTTTATTCATTTTAACAATTTGTTGTCCTGAATCGTTACTAACGACTACCTCATCTAACTGATTGTTGTCAGGCATAAGAAGTATTGTTATTTTATCTTTTACCATTTCTGGTGTGAGTACCAAGGTCTCGACTTTATAACCTAAATATTGTACTTGTATAGTTGAAGTTTCTGACGGAATATCAAACAGTGTAAAGAATCCATCAGCATTGGTTGTCGTACCAATATTTGTGTCTTTAACAAAAACATTTGCAAAAGGCAGTGTCTCACCACTTTCCTTATCCTTTACAATACCGCTAATAGTAGTTCGGTCCTGTTCAAATTTGCCATCATAAAGGTGTAATTCTAAATTGCTCTCGTAGTAAGTTGCAAAACTCTTTGTAGTAATACACACTAAAAACATTATAGAAATAACTCTTAAAATAGTTTTCATTTTAGTTGTTTAATTTCTTTGACCCTAATTATCAAAAAAAGTTTAGAATAAAATCATGGAAGCTGCAACTTTGAATAATAAGGGGAGCCATCTTAGACAGGAGCCTAGAGGAGTGAAGTCGAACTTTTTTGGGGAGGATTTAACTATTTTACTAAAAAGTTGTTTCCAAGAATAAATTATTATTCCCGAAAATAATTTGTGGAGGCTAGGGGAGTAAAATCGAACTTTTTAGTTAAGGACATGTTTAAGTTGCTTTGATTTGCAACTCTATCTCTTTGATGTTGAAGTCTAATCCAATTTAAATGCGTAATGTAACAAACTAAAGTAAGCAATAATTATTCAAAAAAGATCTCTTTGATCCTTTTATCGTTTTTATTTTTCCGGACTGATATTGTTGATTTCTTTGACACTTTTCTTACTAAAGTTTTTATATTAAATAATGATAACCTCAACTTTTTTATTCTTGATTCGTATGACAAATCTGGTTCATAAATTGAAAGTAAATTTGGAAAGGTTACAGCATTGGGATAACTGTCAATAATATTTTTAAAAACAACATATTCTTGGTCACTAAGTTTAGATTTAAATATTTCAATATTTCTTAAAATTATATTAATAGATTTATCATTTTTAGTACGTAAATGGTAAAACAAAATCAAAAAAAGTACAATTAGTGTGAAAACTAAAATTAATATAAAATTATTTGATTGTTTATAGAGAAATTCATCGGAATAAACTTCTCCCAAAAATTGCTTTGATGTCAAAAAGATAAATTTATGATTTCCTGTTTTGTGATCTAAATTTGAAATCATAAATTTTTCTAATACCGGATTGTAAACAATTGAACTGATGTCATTAATCACCTCATTATTTGGATATCTATATTCACGAAAAATATTTTTTGAAATGTCTAACCAATAAGCACCTTCATTAGTAATTAATAAATTTCCGTTTTTATATGGTAAATAATGAGAAGAGCTTTCATTAAAATCATTAATTGATAAAAATTTATTTGTTGCACTACCTATGTTTTTCCATATCCTAGTTTCAAAATTGAATTTCCAAAAATCAGAATTGTTTGTAAAAGTTGGGTTAAATTTATTATCAATAATTTTTGAAACACCTAGTCCAATATACAAGTCTTGTTCAACCAATTGACCTACAGGATATTTTCTTTTTTTTGGTATTTCATCATTTGAATTATTGAACCCATATTCAAACCATTCATTCGTTGTATTCTCAAAATAGGTAATTAAATTGTTGTCATTAAACAACCCATATCCACCAAAAGAGTAAATAATATTGTCGAAGACAAAATCATAGGAAAAGAATTTATTTTTATGTTCAAATGAATTATCTATTCTTTTAAATCTATTGTTTTCAAATGAGTATATAACTCCTCCTCCGTCTAATATTAAATATGATTTGTCATCAATTTCTAGATGATTAAGATTGAATTGATTTAGATTTAAATTCATTGGGAATGATTCGAACTTATCACCACTTCTAGTTAAATAAACTGAATCAGATACAATTACAAAATAATCCTCTTTAGAAAATGTAAAATACTTGTTTTTAAATTCCTTTGAGGGGAATAAGAATAAATATATTAAAAATATACAATTCATAAATACAGGATATATAGTGTAAAGTAATAAAAATGTATTTAATTATCTAAAATCTATATTATTTTTCAATTATGAAATTTAAATATTTTCCAATCTATGGATTATTGTTTTGTCAATATCTTTTTAGTCAAATATTAACTGTTAATGATGGATCGTCTGTGTCTATTTCATCTGGAAGTTCCATTACACTTGATGGACTTGAAATTGCGCCATCTGACACTTATGTCATTAGTGGTTCTAATGATGTATCGCGTTCTGCTACTGCTGCTACTGCAGGATCCAACAGCTCTGTATCTCGTGTTTACAATACTTCTGCTCTACTGTCTGGTTTTACTGGTACACTTACTTTCTCCTATCTTGATGGAGAGCTTAATGATATTGTAGAAGGCGATCTTGTTTTGGAGCTTCAAGCAGATGATGATTCTTGGACAACCTATGGGGGAACTGTAGATGATGTGAACAATACGGTTAGCTATACATTTAATGACCCTGTCTCATTTAAAGCCGTTACAGCTAGTAGTGCAGATGCTACACTTACTATTGAAGACATCTATCCTTTAGATTCTAGAATCTCTGTGTATCCAAACCCGACAGCCAATAGAATTTACATTCAAGGAGAAAACGTTTTCCGAGCGGAACTCTTTGATCTAAGAGGCAGAAAAGTAAAAGCCACAAATCAAAAACAGATCGATTTAAGTGAAATAACAAGTGGATCGTTTATCCTTAAAGTCACAACAGAAAATAACAAAACAAAATCATTTAAAATTATTAAAAGATGAAAAGTATATACCTAATCTTAACCTTTACACTTTTTATTATTCCAATCGGAATATCACAAGATTTACCTTCATACGTTCCTAGTGACGGGCTAGTTGCATATTACCCATTTAATGGAAATGCAAATGATGCTAGTGGTAATAATTATCATGGCGTTGTAAATGGGGCAACTTCTTCAACGGATTTTAAGGGTGAAATAAATAGCGCATACAGTTTTGATGGAGATGACGATTATATTACAACATCGACTATACTAGATAATGTTTTTGAAAATTTTACATTTTCAGTTTGGGTTAAACCACAAGCTACTGAGGATATTAGTTGGACTGAAGGCTCAATTGTTTTTGCAAGTTCACAGTATAAACAACCTGTAATACATCCAACTCATGGGCAAAGTTACGGAGATGAATCTAATTCTGCAGGCGCTGGTTTATATGTAGGAACTAACGGACTTATTGTTGTTGAACATTCACATGATTACGTTAGAAATGCTTTAATCTTTGAAACTAGTTTATCTAGCTGGAATCATATTACCGTAGTATACAAATCAAATAAACCTGAATTATATCTTAATGGATCTTTTGTAAAATCTTTTACCGCTGGAAATAGAACAGTTTTTGCATCATTAGGGGATGATATTACTGATAGAGCAAATTATTCCAAGTCGGGTTTTGGGAGTGGATTCTATCCACATTTAGTTCAAAACTTTAGTGGAATGATTGACGAAATCATTGTTTGGAATAGAGCATTGTCACAGAACGAGATTGGAAATATGTATAGCTCTTACAGTTCAGACATTCTACTGAAAGGAACAATAAGCGCAGAAAATAATCAGATAAAAAATTTATCTGCTCCGACAAATATAAATGATGCTGTGACGTTGGGCTTTCTTTTGGATAAAATCAATGATTTACAAGAGCAAATAAATACTTTACAAGGATCAGAAGGGGGTAATTTAACTGACAATGAGGGAAATAGTTACCCATATGTAACATATGGAAATCAGAAGTGGACCACAAAAAATATTGAAATAACAACTTACTCAGACGGGACTTCAATTCCTGAAGTTACCGACCCTAATGAATGGGCAAATTTAACCACCGGCGCATGGTGCTATAAAAATAACGATCCCTCAACGGAAACCAAATTTTACAACTGGTATGCAGTAAATGGAGTTCATGATGATGACCCAAATACAGCCAACAAAAAATTTGCTCCCGAAGGTTGGTCAGTACCAACTAAAACTAATTGGGAAGTACTTCAAGATTTTCTAATAAGTAGTGGTTATAACCATGATGGCACAGTCACTGGCAATAAAATAGCTAAATCGATGTCATCAAAAACTGGATGGAATCCATCAGAAAATGTAGGTGCACCAGGAAACAATTTATCTCTAAATAATAGCAGTAATTTTAATGCCTATCCACATGGAAATCGCATTGCTAACGGAAATTTTGGATTTTCTTCAGAATATGCAACTTTCTGGTCGTCTACCGAATCTTCACAAGACATAAACAAAGCTTATTTGTATTATTTAAATAAAAATTTAGTTGGATTAATTCTACCTGACCACGACCCAAAAAATGGAGGCTTTCCAGTCAGATTAGTAAAAAATGACTAGAATTTTTAGTTCAAATTTTACGTACGATTTGCAATTTGGTTATAAATTTAGGTTTCAATATATGTGTAAATAATTAATTGATAGTTCACTGGAAATACAGTTAACCTGAAAACTATATCAATTAATATTCCTTAAAATAAAAATTATTTTAGGGAATAATCCAGTGGAGGACAAGGGAGTAAAGTCGAACTATTTTGGCGAAGACTTTAATAGAATTATATACTTTCGAATCTAATTCAGATCAATTAAACAATTGATTAATTCCATTTTTTATTCAAACTGAATCTCTAGTTTGGCTGGATATAAAAATGTAAATTGGAGAGCAAAATATTTATTTTATTTCAAGAAAGGGATCGATAAATCCAATTTCAATCAAAAAATCATCAGCTACAGAGAGTGTATGGTAAAATGGGCCATTATTTGAACGACCGAAATTAAAAAACCCATGAGGTTCATTTTTATATTCCTTTAGTTCACATTTATGCCCCAAATTATTCATTTTTTTAGTGAAATTTCTCACAGTAGTTATATCAACTGTTTTGTCTACATCTCCATGTAAAATTAATGTAGGTGGCGCATTCATTCCAATGAGGTCAATTAAGTTAACATCCTTTCTAAGAGCTCCAAAACGCATTATAAAATCATCTTCATTAACTTCAGGCATATCCATGCCGCCAGGATTAAAGAGTATGAGTGCATTCGGTTTTTCGTTTGTTTTATCGCTGTTGCCCACAACTTTTTTATCAACGAAATATGAGGCTGCTGCAAGGTATCCACCTGCAGAACCTCCGCTGGCAATAATTTTGTTTGGATCTATATTTAAATCCTTTGCATTTTTACGAACCCATTGTATTGCAGCTTTTGCATCTGATAGACACTCTATTGGCTTTACATTATTTCGACTGTTTACACGATAATCTACCACAACTCCTGTTATTCCTCTATTGGCAAAATACCTCGCTTGAAAAGTAAATTGCTCGGGTGAACCATTTCGAAAACCACCTCCATAAAAGAATAGAATTGCAGGAGTTTTAACTTCTTTATTGATGGGAGAATATATCCAAAGCTTTAAATCTGTGCCACTAGCTTTTTTATAGATATATTCACTGGCGTCTTCAATTACTGGAGGATAGTTTCGTTTAATTTGCCCAATACAAACAATCGGTACTAGTAACAGAAAAATATATTTCATTTCCTTTGATATTATATTTTTTATCTAACTTGAAATCTAAAATTGTATTGTTAGATTAGAGTACGATAAAATTAAAAGCCTTAAAGAATATTTTGATTAGAGTTTACTTGTTTTATTTAAAAAGCTTTTCAAGAGTAAATTATTATTTTCAAAAATAATTTGTGGAGGCTAAAGTAGAGAAATCGAACTGTTTTGATTAGGATTTAACTAATTTATTGGGGATTTGGAAATGTTAAAAAAATAATTTTAATGTGAAGATTGTAAAAATACTATCATTTGTTTTATGCTCGTTGATTTCAACAGCTCAGACTAAGCCTAACATTCTTATTATTCATGTTGATGATTTGGGATATCATGATCTCAGCGTTCATGGTTCAAAAATATATCAAACTCCTAACATTGATAAGCTAGCAACTGAGTCGGTTTCATTTACTAAGGCCTATGCAAATTATCCGAGATGTGTGCCTTCAAGGTTTTCAATGATGACTGGAAATTATCCAATACAGAACGGCAGCGTTCCAGACGATGGATATAAAATCTCCGAAGTAACTAAAAACAAAAATTTTGTAAAGACACTGAACGATTTAGGTTATCAAACAGCTTATTTTGGTAAATGGCACTTAGGTGACAAAATGAGTTTAAGTGACTTTGGTTTTAATTACAGTTTTGCTGCTGGTCGTGCAGGTTCACCTATTAGTTTTTATCAGCCATTCAATAGCCTTAAACGAAAAGGTAAAATCAGTAAAAAGCCAATTCCTGATATAGATGAAGTTAGTAATGATGGTGATTATCTTACAGATTTAATGACTAACCAAGTGATTAATTATTTAGAGAGTGGTGATTCATTAAAGCCATTTCTGCTAATGCTTTCTTACTATGCTGTTCATCAACCATTAGAGGCAAAACAGGAGGATTTAAAACGTAATATCAAAGAAATAGAAGTATTCGATTTTGATAATCAGCCTGAATATGTTGCAGAGGGTACGGGTAGAACAAAAATGCGTCAAGATAATCCTTCATACGCTGCAATGGTGGAAAATTTGGATAAAGACGTGGGGATGATTTTAGAATATTTGCGTAAAACTAAAATTTTGGATAATACCATTATAGTTTTTTCCTCTGATCATGGCGGATTATCAAATGATGGCTATAACAAAAGGAATTTGGCTACTTCTAATTTTCCTTTGCGTGCTGGAAAAGGATGGTTATACGATGGTGGAATTAAAGTGCCGCTGTTTGTTAAATGGCATAAGAAATTTAAACCCCGAGTTGAAAATAAATCTATTGTAACTTTGATGGATGTGTTCCCCACTTTATTAGACTTAACAGCAAAAATTGATTTAAATGTAGACGGGAAAAGTTTTTTACCGGTACTCTATGCTAATGAAAGTTGGCAAAATCGAACAATATATTGGCATTCTGATAAAGCTCGACCAAGAAATACTGGAGACACAAATTCTTCAGCAATTCGTATGGGTAAGTTTAAACTAATACATTGGTATGAGCATGATGTAATAGAGCTTTATAATATGGATAATGACCCATACGAGATGAATAATTTAGCTGATATAGAAACAAAACTTTCTAGAGAACTTTTATCAAGTCTTAATAATTGGAAAGAAAAATATCAAATAGAAAATATTCCCTAAAATAAATTTTATTTTAAGGAATAATGCCGTGGAGCCAAGAGGAGTAAAGTCGAACTATTTTGGAGAAGATTTGTCATTTTTGACAAATCTTTAAGCTTTGGAATTATTGGTTCAAGTCCCGCCTTCAGTACGATTATCCTCAAGAATAATTTTTTGTTTTTGGGGATATTTTTTAAAAATCTAGTTTAATACCAAAATAGGTAGTTCGGGGCTGAGCAGGTCCATAAATGTAGTTGCTGTCTCTGCTTTTACCGATATCAAAATCACTTTGGTATTCATTAAAAATATTTTTAATTCCCGCATACAAGTCCAAGGAAATAATGTCAGTTGGGATGTTGTAGTTAAATTTCAGGCTAAGTTCGGAAAATGAATCTGTAGTGACAATTTCATCAACGAGTTGATTGGGTGCGCCAGCGAAGTGTGGAACTTTCATACTTCCTGTGTACACATAGTTTAAGGTACTTGATAAGTTGCTATTAGTGTAAGTCAGAACAGCATAACCATAATTGTCAGGTGTTCTTATAAATTCTTTTATACCAGGAATTCCCTCGATATATTCAACAGCATTGTCAAACGTACTCGACTGAATCGTAAAGCCGCCTTCTAGTTGAATTACTCTATTAAAATTAGCTCTTGCTTCGAGATTTATTCCCTTAATCAAGGCGCCTTGACCATTTTGTTTTTCAAAAACCTCCCCAAACTCGTCTTGACCAATGGGTTGAAGTATGAATGCATTCTGCAGTTGGTTGTAAAACAAGTCTACCGTAAAGCCCGCAATCCAATTTTCTTTCGCTTTGTCGTAATTGACTGAAAGATTCAAACTTTCAGATTTTTCTTCTTTCAATTTTGGTGACAAGCTCACTCTTGAAATTCCTCCTCCTGCAAAAGAGATGTGAAGATCAGTATCTAATGCTTGGGGAGCTCTAAAACCTGTTCCATATCCAAACCTAAACTGTACATCATCACTCGCCTTGTAAAGCAATGAGGCTCTAGGACTATAGATTGTCTTGTCAACATAATTGTGAAAATCGGCTCTTAAACCTGTCAGTAAACTCAGCTTATGATTGATCTCCCAATCGCTTTGAAGGAAAATGCCTAGGTCCTTTGACTCTTGATCTACTAAATAATTGTAGGATGTAATCTCATCAAAAACACGGTCGTGCAAATAATCGACCCCTAATGTCAACACATTATCTCCAACAAAAAATGGGCTTATCATATGGTTTAACTGTAAACCTGTATTGAGGGTTTTGACATAGGAATTCCCGTATGGAGGGTTATTTAGAAACGCATCCAATTCAATAGCATCATCATCGGGTTTAGTACCTGTAAAGTGCTCTCGATCTGTATTTTGATAGGCCAAATACGTGATCAATGAGGAATCGAAATTATTGAAGTTGATTTGATAATCAATACCACCCGCGAAAATGTTGTGCGTTCTTTCTTCGGATTGCTCTGAAAGATGTGCAGGACCTCGCTCTTTTATTTCACCTCCGTATCGATACTCATAGATGGAACTAAAACTGACATCCAGTTTCTGATTTTCGTTGGGCATATAATACATATTGGCGCCAAAGGAAATATTGTTTAAATAAGGGAGTTCAGAAAAACCATCTTGATTGTTATCATAGACTTCGCGCTCCCTTTTGTTTACAAACAAAGAAACACCTGCTTTTATAGACTCAGAGACAATGCTCGAATTTCCATTAATAGAATAATCATTGGATTGCCGATCAATTGAAAGAGTATTAAACTCTATTTGTGAACTATTTTCCTTGGGAATTTTAGTAATGATGTTCACGGTTCCTCCGATCGCACTCGACCCGTATAGTGTAGACCCAGCCCCTTTCATGACCTCAATTTTTTCAATCATGTTGGAGGGAAATTGCTCCAATGCATATAAACCCATTAGCGGACTGAATGTAGGCCTCCCATTTATAAGGATTTGAGAAAATCCGCCACTCATCCCATTAATTCTCAATTGGGTGTAGTTACAGGTTTGACAGTCCGTTTCAACCCTCAAACCAGTTTGAAATGAAAGGCTTTCAGAAAGATTACATGCCTGAAAATTACGGATCGATTCGCTGTTAATGACATTAATTATAATCGGTGAGTTGGTCTTTCTTTTTTGAGTTTTTGTGGCTGTCACAACAATATCTTCAAGATTGACAATAGAGTCTTCTTCAGAGTAGGTTGCTTCAGGAATGCTTTGAGAAAAAGCGTTGGTGACTATAACAAAAACTAAAACTAGGTAGCGCATAAACTTGTTTCGCCGCAAAAATCGGATTTTTTTCACAGCTAAATAACCAATTAAAAAATCTTTTAAAAAAATTCACGCAAATTAAATTTAATGAAACAGTACTGTTAGAGTTCCCTAAAAGTCGTGACTTATAGTTTTTTTTTAAACCCTATTCATAAAAGTTTCAATCAAAAACCCCAAATCTTAATAACAAACTTTCTCAAAAAAGTAAGCGAATGTTTCGAAAATAGCTCAATGGGTTGTACAGTCGAACCCGCAACTTAGTTAGCGGGTTTTTTGTTTTCAAAAAGATCCCATAAGTTTTTTTAAAAAACAGAGGTTTTGTTTCGAAAATAGCTCAATGGGGTGTACGATTTTATTCCCAAGAATAAATTATTATTCCCGGAAATAATTTGTGGAGTCAATAGGAGTGAAGTCGAACTATTTTGGTGAGGATTTAACTGTTTATGATGATGATTTAGTTAAAACTAAATCACTCTAAAATCAAAAATTTCTGGTAATTAATTGACTCCCGTTAAGCTGTTATAAAATAAAATATTGGGTGGTGTAAATAATTTAAAGTCTACTAACTTTTTATATAATTATTTCTAAACAATAAAAATAATAGCTAATAGAACAAAACAATTTGATTAGTTTTTTATTTGTCCATACATTTGAACATAAGAGCAAAAATTAGAATGAAATTTTCAATTGATCATAAAAGTGCGATTCCGTTATATATTCAAGCGGAAAAACTACTTCGTAAAATTATTGAATTACCTGAACACCAACAAGGAAAATTACTTCCAAATGAAGTTCAAATGGCGTCATCTCTTGGAATATCTAGAAATACACTAAGACAGGCAATTAATAAATTAGTTTTTGAAGGGCTTTTGATTCGTAAAAAAGGAGTTGGTACAATTGTAACTAAGCCTGTTGACAGTAAAGCGAATAATTGGAAAAGTTTTAGCCAAGAAATGAAAACTAAAGGAATAAATATTGTTAATTATGACATAGAATTTAAATGGTTAGTACCTGAAATTGAGATACTACAATTTTTTGGCTTAAAGGCAGGTTCAAAAGTTTTAAAAATGGAAAGGTTAAGGGGGGAGGACTCTGGGCCATTTGTATTTTTTATTAGCTATTTTCATCCCAGAATCGGTTTAACAGGGCAGGAAGATTTTAATAGACCGTTATATGATATTATGGAGGAAGATTATTCTGTTACTGTTAAATTATCGCAGGAGGAAATAACCGCTACCGCAGCAAATAAAGAAATTGCAGATAAGCTAGAAATGAATCTTGGAGAACCTATTTTGAAGAGAAAGCGTTTTGTGTTTGATCCTGGTAGAAGGCCTATCGAATTCAACATAGGCTATTATAGAGCTGATAGCTTTGTTTACACACTTGAAAGCGAGAAATAAATCGAATCTTATGATGATTCCAAAAACAATTAAATATTTCATTTTTTTTGCACTTTTTTTTATACAATTTTCTTGCTCTATAAAAACCAATTCTCCAGATAAAAAGAGCGAGGTGCGCTTTGATATAGAATTCACCAATAAATTTGATATGCGTAAACCCGGGTTTACTGGTGGAGATGGTACCTACTCAGTAGAATTACCTGATGGAAGAACGGTTTGGATGTTTGGAGATACGTTTATAGGGGAGGTAACGGACGAATTAACCAGAGAAAAAACGAACCCAATGTATATCAGAAACTGTTTCGTAGTTCAAGATGATGATGAAATGAAAACTTTACATAAGGGCAATTTAGAAGATTTTATTTCAATGGCAGTTCCCAAAGAAGTTGAGTTTGGGACTAAATCAGAACTTGATGTTTGGTTTTGGCCTGGAGATGGAATTGTCCACAACAATAGGCTTAAAGTATTTATGTCAAAATTTCATCAAGCAAATGAAGGCATGTGGGGTTTTGAGTTTTTGGAGTCTGTATTGATAGAATACTCTTTACCTGAACTGAATGAGGTTAGTAAAACAGAAATCCCGTATTCAATGCAATCTGGAATTCATTTTGGTCATGCATTGTTTCAGGGAGAGGACTTTATTTATATTTATGGTTTAAGAGATCAAAAACCATATGTAGCCAGAGCCAAAACAACAAACCTTTTAAACGATTGGGAATTTTATACGGGGACTTCTTGGGATGCTGACATTTCTAAAATTCAACCAATGCTAGATTTAAATGGTTCTGAACAATTTTCTGTTTTCAAATTTAAAAACAGCTATATTCTTCTAACCCAGCTGGGGTCCTTTAGTAAAAAAGTATGTTCCTTAATTGGAAAAACACCCTATGGTCCATGGATTGATAGACAAGTTTTATTTGAAACCCCAATTAATTACAACAATGAGGATTTGTTTACTTACAATGCACTTGCACATCCACAATTTACCAATTCTGATGGTCTATTAGTTTCGTACAATACAAATAGTTTTAATCTAGAAGACCATTTTAAAAATGCTGGTATATACAAGCCTAGGTTTGTTAGAGTTCCTATTGATTTACTTTTTGGTAAAAAAAGGCATTAAATCTTTTGTTCATATGTATGAACATATTATATTTGATTTTATAACATAACTTTAAACTTAACGATCATGTCTAAAAATTTTATAACTCATATTATTCCAAGTCTATTTATAGCCTGCTCTTTATTTATCTCATGTAGTGACGATGATCCAAACCCCCCAACAATTAGTTTGGATGTAACCACTATAGATGTTAAAGCAGAAGAAACAAACGCTGTAACAGTAACATATTCAGCTGAAACCGCATCTTCAACCATTGTAGTAACAAAATATTTGGACGACACGCCAAGTGAATCCCCTGAAAATTTTACAAAAACTGAAAACAATGGCTCATTTAATTTTGAGTTTGCCGTCACTGTTGATGATTCTGATAGTGGAATTGTAAAATATAACTTTACAATTACTGACGGTAATGGTCTAACTGCACAAACAGAATTAGTTGTCAATGTCGAACTAACCATGACACAAATACTATTAAAGTATGATTGGCTACTTACTGATGAAATACGAGTTAAGACGGGTGAAAGCGATATCTCCGATGCTTATACAGATGATGTTTACAGATTCAACGAGGATGGTACATATCAAAAAAGTATAGGTGAAAAAGTTGATGACTTTAGCGATATATGGTATAAACACTGTACATGGAATATAGATGAAGAAACTGGGGTTTTAAAAATGCACAGAACGGGTGCATTTGGTGGTGATGTATATGATGTAATGACAATAACATCTTTGACTAAGGAAGCTCTGGAAGCTGATATTGTTTACGAAGGATTAGATGCTTTTGACCCTTCGTATGATCCAATTGAAGATTATGTAAAAAAAATGTCAGCACAAGCGAAGGGTAGTTCTTTTGACCCTTATGGGGTTGGCCCTGACGATGATGTTGAAGGTCCTTCTACAACTCCATGTAATCAATCAGATTTCGTAAATAACTAATTTATAAAGCTACCTGTGAGTGATCAACTACTTACAGGTAGCTATTTCTACTATACAATGAAAAATATTTTTAATCTATTTTTCTTTCTAATAGTAACTATTTCTTCAGCTCAAAAAATTGATATTTCAGGAATAATATCTGATTCCGATGGTCCCCTTCCACAGGCATCAATTGTTGTAAAAAATAGTTCTATCGGAACTACCACTGACTTCGATGGAAAATTCAATTTAAAGACAGATAGTAACGCTGTGCTCGTAGTTTCATATCTAGGTTATGAAACACAAGAAATTGATTTAAATGGTCAAACTTTCTTTCAGATAAAGTTAGAGGCATCTTCAGAAATGTTAGATGAATTGGTGGTTATTGGCTATGGAAGCATAAAACGACGAGATGTTACTGGTGCTATTTCTAAAATAACTACAAAGGAAATGATGACCACTGTTATATCTTCAGTAGATCAAGGTATACAGGGAAAAGCACCTGGAGTTGTGGTCACTTTTGGGTCTGGTCAACCGGGCTCTAAATCAAATATTAGAATTAGAGGAACCAGTTCAATTCTTGGTAACCTCGAACCATTGTATGTTATCGATGGTGTTCCGATTTCTTCAGATACACAAAATGTAGGTGCTGTTTCTGGCCCTTCAATGAACCCACTTGAAAGTTTAAACCCTAATGATGTAGAATCTATTGAAATACTGAAAGATGCATCTGCAACAGCCATTTATGGTACTCGTGGTGCCAATGGTGTGATCTTAATTTCTACTAAAAAAGGAAAATACGGAAAGGCTGTAGTCAATGTCAATTACTCTCAAAGTTTACAACAAATAAATAATAAGATTCCTATGCTGAATGCTGCACAGTTGGCCGAATTGGCTAATGAAGCAGCAGATAATGCTGGGGTTGATCGGCGTGAAATCTATGCAAGCCCAATTAATTTAGGTACTGGAACAAACTGGCAAGATGAAATTTTCAGATTGGCACCAATGTATAATGCTCAAGCCTCTGTTCGCGGAGGAACTGAAAGCACCAAGTATGCAATTTCTGCAAGCTATCTAAAGCAAGAAGGAATAATTATAGGTTCTAACTTTGAGAAAGCAACTTTAAGGGTGAATGTTGATCAAGACATCTCCGATAATATAACTTTAGGTACCAATATAAACTTAAATAGAAATACACTGAATGGGGTTATTACGAACACTGAATCTGCTATTCCATCTAGTGTAACATCATGGGCATTAGAATTTAATCCTGGATTAGCTGTATTTGATTCAAATGGTGACTATATCCGACAAAATAACACATCAAACCCACCCGTAGGAAACCCTGTTGAAGATGCAAGACGAACTGATCAACTAACAAAGTCTTTTCGATTATCAGGGAATATATATTTACAGTGGGAAATCATCAATAGTCTAAAGTTTAAAAGTTTTGTAGCTAGTGATTCTTATCATAACGAAGAAAAATCCTTTGTTCCTAATGATGTTTTTAGGGGATTGACCAGCAATGGACAGGCAGCTATTGCAAACTCAGAAGGATCAAACTGGTTGTTTCAAAATACTTTAGCCTATGAAAGGGAAATAGATGACCACTCTTTTAATGCTGTGATGGGTTATTCTATAGAAGCGTTTAAAAACAGTTTTCTATTTGTAGCTACATCCGATTTTGATGATAATAGACTGGGGTACAACGCGATTCAAATTGGAGCAGATAAATCCTTAATCTTCAACGGAGTGACAGAAAGACAACTACAATCTTTTTTAGGAAGGGTAAATTATAGTTTTAAAGATAAATACTTATTAACGTTATCGGCAAGATATGATGGTTCTTCCGTTTTTGGTGACGGAAACAAATATGGGTTTTTTCCGTCGATGGCAGCTGCTTGGAAAATATCCGAAGAAGACTTTTTTCAAAATGCCAAATTTATATCCGACATGAAAATAAGACTTGGTATAGGTAGAGTTGGAAACCAAGGTGTACAGCCTTATGGTTCTATGGGACTTCTAGAGGTTACTGAAGCGTATTATGGTGAAAATGAAATCGCTAAAGGTTTTGGCCCAAGCACAATGGCTAATAGCGATCTTAAATGGGAGACAACTGATCAATATGATCTTGGATTAGATTTAGCACTATTCGATAATAGAATTAACATCACCACAGATTTGTATGTAAAAAAAACAAAAGATTTACTGTTGCGTCCAATTGTTCCTTATACTACTGGATATCGAGATGCGTTATTAAATGTTGGAAACCTAGAAAATAAAGGATTTGAATTTGCTATTAGTTCTTTAAATATAGACAATGATTATTTTAAGTGGAAGACAACTTTTAACATAGCATTTAATGAGAATTTAATCACCAATATTGAAAGTGAAGAAGGAATTCCTGCCGGATCTTTATTAGGTGTTAATGGGTGGACAGTTATTGAAGTCAATGAGCCACTTGGAAATTTCTATGGATACAGGTCAAACGGAATTATTCAATCGGATGAAGATTTGTTGCAAATTCCATACTTTCTTGATTATAATCCAAGTGTAGGAGATAGAAAATACGTCGATCAAAATGGGGATGGTATTTTAAACGAAAAAGACATCGTATTACTGGGTAACGCAAACCCAGATTTTTCTTTCGGATTTGGCAGTTCATTTGACTATAAAAATTGGTCTTTTAATATTTTTCTTCAGGGAGTTTATGGAAATGAAATTGCAAATTTCAACCGATTTGGATTAGAAAGTTTTGACGGGCTGAGAAATAATTCAACCGCGGCATTAAATCGCTGGACCCCAACAAATCCCACAAATGAGTACCCTAGGGCTAATGCTGACCCGAGAAGGTCAAATACCCTATCTGATATTCAAATTGAAGACGGCTCTTATTTAAAAGTCAGAGATATTACCCTTTCTTACAGCTTAAGGCAAAATATCTTGGATAAGTTGAAGCTTTCAAACGTTAAGCTGTTCTTGAGTGCTAAAAACAGTTTTGTGGTTACTAATTATTCAGGATATGACCCTGAAGTTAATAGGTTTGGCGAAGACCCCTTACGATCGGGTGTAGATTATGGCTCTTATCCTACATCGAGAATATTTATTGCAGGCTTGAATATTACATTTTAGACAATGAAAAAAAATAACAACGTATTTTTTATGCTCATTTTAATAATGACAAGTTTTGCTGGCTGCAGTGACTTCTTAGAGGAAGTACCAAAGTCAGTCATTAATTCCGAAACCTTTTATAAAACCGAAAGTGATGCCGTAGCTGCACTAAATGCCGTGTATGATTATATGACAGTAGGGACCTTAGGGATTTTTGATGATGGATTTGGTGGAATTTTCTTTAACGACTTCTGGGTAATTAAAGACATTCTTTCTGATAATTGTGAAGAAACAATTACTTCACCTGAGTACCAGGATCTATCTGAATTCAAATTTAATCCCGACAATATTAGAATTGAATTTTATTGGGAAGATATATACAAAACCATTTTTGCTTCTAATGTGGTAATCAATAGAGTTCCTCTAATTGATATGGATTCTATGAAAAGAAATCATTTGGTTTCAGAGGCTAGATTCATTCGCGCTCTAATGTATTTCGAAGCTGTCAGGTTATTTGGAGAAGTACCTCTATTGCTAAAAGAAACATCAAGTGTTAAAGAGGCATCTATTTCTAGATCAAAAGTTTCGGACATTTATAAAGCAATTGTAGATGACTTAAAATATAGCAGCGAACATTTATCTGATAGATACCGAGTTGGTAATGGTCGCCCAGTACCAATGTCGTGTATAGCTTTATTGTCCAAAGTGTATTTAGAGATGGGTGAATATCAATTAGCAGCTGACAATGCAGAAATTGTGATTGGTTCAGGTGCATTTAAACTATGGGCAGACTATGCAGATATTTTCAAATTGGAAAACATGAATCAAGGCGAAATAATTTTTGCTGCCAATTTTAGTGGTTCATTAAGCCAAGGATTTAAACCAAATCAATACCATGTGCGATTATTACCGACTGAAATTTACGACTCTTCTAGAGGCGAAGGTCCAAAAAACGCTTGGGGTTGGGAACGACCCACAGAGAACTTAATAAATAGTTATACGCCTTTAGACAGAAGAGCAGAGGTAACTTTTATTAATTCATTTACCTATAGTGATGGAGAAACTATTAGCTTCGATAATCATATTGGTAAATTCTGGGACCAAGAAAATGAGCCCGAGGGCAACAACACTAGTACAGATGTTATTTATTTGAGATATGCAGATGTACTGCTGATTTATGCAGAGGCGCTAAACGAATTGAACAAAGGACCAAATGAAATGGCCTATGATGCCATCAATAAAGTTAGAGCGCGAGCAAGATTTAATGGTATAGAAGTATTAGATATTCTACCGGATCTGGATGGATTAAGCTATCAACAATTTAAAGATGCTGTTTTACTAGAACGCAGATGGGAGTTTGTCATGGAAGGACAACGTTATCACGATTTAGTTCGTATGGGTAAATTAGAGGAGAAAGTTAATGGGTCTGGAAAAGAAAACACTACAGCACTATCACATCATGTACTATTGCCAATACCACAAAGAGAAAGAAATCTAAATCCACAATTAACACAAAATGATGGATACTAGGTTTAGTTAGAAAGGATATAACAAAATAAATGATGTTTAACAAAAATCCGACAATAAAAACCAGTCCGGAACAAGACGACTGTGTCATAGGTTGGAAATCAATTAATGACCAACTTGCAGCTGCAGTTAATAATCTTAAAAACGAAAACCCTCGTGTTGTTGTTGAGTGCTATCAGGGATGTGATTTGGCGGAGATTGAATATGAATTGAATTCTTACTTTGATGATGCCACCATAATCGATTCTTCAGATTTCATGAAAAGTGAAAATGAAATTAGAATCATGACTCAGCCCTATGTTACTGATCATCGAGTTTTTGGGGTTATTACACAGCTCAGAATGCACGATTTTTTTGAAACCACTCAAGTTGAAAATTTAAAAAAGAACCGAAGCAACAATAACCTAACCATCTATTTTGGCATCGGTGCATCTTTGCTTGTTGAAAATCCTGACTTATTAATTTATGCAGACATGGCACGTTGGGAAATTCAGCTGCGCATGCGTAGAAATTTTGTTGATAATATTGGAATTAGCGACAGGGAAGAATCTATCGAAAAACAATACAAGAGATCCTATTTTGTTGATTGGAGAGTATGTGATGAATTAAAAAAAGACCTCCTTCCAAAATTTGATTATGTATTGGACACCAATACCCTAGGCGAACCAAAGCTAGCAACAGGAAACGCCATTAGAAGTGCGCTGGCTAAAGCGACCACTCAGCCTTTTAGTGTCGTCCCTTATTTTGATGCTGGCCCTTGGGGAGGGCAGTGGATGAAGGAAAAATTTGATTTAGACAAAAAGACTTCGAATTTTGCCTGGAGTTTTAATTGTGTGCCTGAAGAAAACAGCTTGCTAATTGAATTTTCGAATGCAATTTTCGAAATACCTTCAATAAATGTTGTTTTTTACAAACCATTAGAGTTATTAGGCCCCGCAGTTTACAATGAATTTGGTCCTGAATTTCCAATACGATTCGATTTTCTTGACACTATGGACGGCGGAAATTTAAGTCTTCAAGTACACCCTCTCAAAGAATATATCAAAGAGCAATTTGGTATGGCATATACTCAAGATGAAAGTTACTATATAATAGATGCAGGTGAGGATGCTTTCGTGTATCTAGGAGTTAATGACAATATCAATCCTAACGAAATGATTGACGAATTAAAACGCTCGCAATCAGAAGGTCATATTTTTGATGCTGATAAATATGCCACCAAATGGCATGCAAAAAAACATGATCACTTTTTAATTCCAGCAGGAACACTGCACTGTTCGGGTAAGGATTGTATGGTCTTAGAAATTAGTGCCACCCCATACATATTCACTTTTAAGCTATGGGACTGGGGCAGATTAGGAATGGATGGAAGACCTAGACCAATTTCTATTGAGCACGGAAAGCAAGTAATTCAATGGGATAGGACTCCAGAATGGACACAAAGCAACCTGATCAATCAATTTGAGGAAATAAGTTTGGGCGATGGATTTGTCGAAGAAAAAACAGGATTACACGATTTAGAATTTATAGAAACTAGACGTCAATGGTTTGATTGTAAAGTATCACATAATACTCTCAACACGTTGAATGTTCTTATGATTGTAGATGGTGAACAAGCTGTTATTGAAAGTCCCTCAAGTGCTTTCGAACCTTTTATTATTAATTTTTGCGAGGCAATTATTATTCCTGCGAAAGTAGGCCCATATACAGTAACTCCTACAGGGAAAAGTACTGGAAAAAAAATAGCATTAATTAAAGCATTTGTGCGAACTAAATAAAAAAACTATGGCTAACAACAAACCAAATACTTTGTCAAAATATGTTATCATAATATCGGTTATTGCTGCTATTGGTGGTTTGCTATTTGGTTATGACACTGCAGTTATTGCTGGTGCCATTGGGTCAATTCAAACAATATTTGATTTGAGTCCAGCACTAACAGGTTGGGCAGCTTCAAGCGCAATTTGGGGATGTATGATTGGAGTCATTTTTGCAGGGTTTTTAAGTGATAAGTTTGGCCGTAAAAAGGTGCTTATCCTTTCTGCAATCTTATTTTTTATTTCCGCAGTTGGTTCTTCTATTCCCAACAATCTCACCCAGTTTGTGTTAGCAAGGTTAATTGGTGGAGTTGGAGTTGGAATCGCCTCCATGCTATCTCCCATGTACATTTCAGAAATAGCACCAGCTAAAATTAGAGGAACCTTGGTAACTTTATATCAACTAGCAATTGTCATAGGAATCAACCTTGTTTACTACATCAATTTACAAATTGCTTCGAGTGGAGATGCTCAGTGGAACTTAGATATAGGTTGGCGCATAATGTTGGGTTCAGAAGTAATACCTGCCCTTCTCTTTTTTATACTGTTATTTTTTATACCAGAAAGCCCAAGATGGCTAGCTAGTAAAGGAAAGATAGATAGTGCAAAAGCCATTATTGAAAAAATTAATGGACAAAATAAATCTGCAGAACTATTAAACGAAATTCAAGATTCATTTAAAGAAGAAAAAGGAAGTATTTTGGTCTTATTTACTTCTGGTTTACGAATGGCAATAGTAGTTGGGATGTTTTTAGCCTTTTTTTCTCAAATAACAGGAATTAATGCTATTATTTATTACGCCCCAGAGATATTTAAAAATATAGGTTTCGGAGCAGATTCTGCTATGTTTCAAACCGTAATTATTGGAACAGTGAACACTATTTTCACTTTTGTTGCTATCGCATTTATTGATAAATATGGTAGAAGAACCTTGTTGTTGTGGGGAATTTCAGGTATGATAATTTGCTTGGGTGGGGTTGGGCTGATGTTTCACTTCGAATTGAGTTCAGGTCCTTGGTTGTTATTATTTATTTTAGGGTTCATCGCTTCATTTGCTATGTCCTTAGGACCTATTCCATGGGTGTTAATATCAGAGATATTCCCAACCAAATTTAGAGGGGTCGCTATGTCCATTTCGATATTGATGGTGTGGATAGGTGTAGTGCTGATTACTCAACTTACCCCGATATTATTGGAAAGTGTTGGTGGCGCTTTCACATTTTGGATTTTCATGTTCAATGCCATTATTTTAATTATTTTCACCTATAATATGATTCCTGAAACCAAGGGTAAAACCCTTGAAGAGATAGCTAAAATGTGGAAAAAGTAATAAGAATTTGAGCGTTATCAACCCTATAATATTGACATTAGATGCAGGAGGGACTAACTTTGTTTTTTCTTCTATGCAAAATGGGGAAATTATTTCAGATATGGTATGTCTACCAGCCTCAATTAAGTCCGAAGCCTCATGTACAGCAACAATTATTGAAGGATTTGAAACATTAAAAACCAATATTAAACAACCCATCAGCGCAATAAGCTTTGCATTTCCTGGCCCTGCAGACTACAATTATGGCATCATCGGCAACCTACCAAACTTTCCTGGCATCAATGGGAATTACCCACTAAAACCTGTTCTAGAAGAGCATTTCAATTGCCCCTGTTTTATCAATAACGATGGAGATCTTTTTGCCTACGGTGAAGCCTTAGCTGGAACACTTCCAGATATTAATGCTGCATTGAAGGCAGCTGGAAATACTAAAAAATTTTCAAATCTCATTGGTGTCACATTAGGAACTGGAATTGGATGTGGTCTTGTAATTAATGGCACTTTATTAACTGGCGATAACGCTTCGGGTGCCCAAATTCATAATATGTCCAACCTGCATAATCCCCATTGGAATGTTGAAGAAAGCATCAGCACTAGAGCAATTCAGCGTGTGTATGCAAAAAAGGCAAATATTAAATTAGACCTTGAGCTAATGCCTAAACACATACATGAAATTGCCCGAGGCAAGACAGGAATAAACAAAGAAGCAGCGCTATATTCTTTTAATCAATTTGGGAAGGCATTGGGCTTTGTTTTGGCGGACATACTCAATTTAATTGATGGATTAATTGTCATTGGTGGTGGTATTTCGACCGCTTGGGAGCTGTTTGCTCCGGCTATGTTTGGGGCAATTCAAAGAAAACATCAATTGTCAAATGGTAATACTGTTGACCGAACTACGATACAAGTTTTTAATATTGAAAACGAACAAGAAAAACAAAGCTTCCTAAAAGGAGCTATGTCAGAAGTTTGGGTTTCGTCAAAGAATACCATCGCTTATGACACCATGCCCAGAACGGCTGTCATTCGTTCTACAAACGGAGCAAGTAAATCTATTTCGATAGGAGCTTATTATTTTGCCATTTCACAACTTAACAACTGAAATCATGATTAAACAAGGATTCATATTCATTTCCATTATTTCTCTTTTAATTTCTTGTTCAAATCATAGAAATCCAAAAAACCCTGCCAACTTTGTACCTTCATTATACGAATTGTCAGGGAAATGGGTATCTACAGACACCATTGATATGGAGCCTTCTATCCGAAACTTTCAGGGACAAGCATCCGTAAACCGTGATTTGACTTCCATTAGCTGGTTAGCCGCAACGCCCTTTTCTGGTGGATATCACTCTGGCACTATGCGTGTTAATGGAAAAACACCCATTTGTAAGGAGTTTAAATGGGAAGCTACACAAGCCTTGAGAAAAACTAAAGTTGATGGGGTAGAAATGTTAAGTGCTACTCGAATGATTCCAAATGAAAATACGATTTTGTGGGAAGTTACTTTTACTAATATATCTGATAAAACGAAGCAGTTAAAAATTGAACAAGATCAAATCGGTTTCATCAGCAAATTTGAACAAGAAGAATGGCAATGGTGGTATCCTTATCCTACATTGACTGGGAAAACGACCGCAAGGACCGATGAGGTAGAAAATATCAGAGATTACATCGGGCAGAATATTTATAGTAAAGAATCTATGCTGACGGAGTTGATAAATGGCAAACCGACAGAAACGATGAAAAAAGCTGTTTGGCCAACAGACAAAGAAATTCTTAATGCCACGCAATTTGAAGCAACAACTGAAAATGAGATACTTCGTATTTCGGATACTGAAACTTCGACTATCACTTTATTTAAAAACAATACGCCAGCAACTTTAATTGAATCATTTAGTTCAGGCGGGACATCTACTTGGGATTTAATATTAGAACCCAACACTGTTAAGAGCATACGTTTTGCTATGGCATTTGGTGATGATTTAGATAAGATAAAAAAGCGCGTTACTTTAAATGACCAAGCCTTCGATCAAAAATGGCAAGAAGTAGAAACTGTTTGGGAACACAAATGGCAAGAAATTTTCAAGCCCAATAATGAGATAATTTCTGGGGCTTTTCCAATTTTAGAAAGTAACGATACGGATTTGAAACAAGTGTATTACAAAGGCCCTTTAACCATGCTCTACTTAATGCATACCAATTTACCCCTGCATGAAAAAGTATTTTTAACTGGAGGACCTCGATGGGGCGCTTCAATAACTTTCTTTTGGGACATCACAGAATGGTCAACATTGTGGGCGGTTGTTGATCCAGAAATGATGAAAGAACATTTAAGCTCTTGGATTAAAATTGATCCTAGCAAACACTATGGACAGGACAATTTTGGCGGTAAAGGGGTAGGCAATGGATATTCTGCAAACTATTGGGCACTATTTCAAATGGTTCGCTCCTACATAACGATCTCTGGTGATACTTCTTTTCTAGATACTCAAATTGCAGGACAAACCGTACTACAGCATTTATTACATTATGCCACAAATTGGAACCGAATTTCAATTTACGGCAATGATGGCGCCAATCAGGATGTTTATAAATTAGCTGATTTTGGAGATGACGAATGGAATTTGTTAGAATGTGTTCCAACCTACAAGCACATTGTTCCTTCTTTTAATGCTGGTTATATATGGATGATGCGTGAGACTGCCTCATTTTTTGAGTTGAAGGGTGAATATGAAAAAGCAAATGCTATGCGAGTTCAGGCATCCGAAATGATTGATAGATTGTTACAATTATATGCTGGTGATGGAGTTTGGAATAGCCTGTACCCCAATGGAAAAAAAATTGAAGTAAGACATTGCTTAGATTTTATGTTCTTAGGGCGATATATGCCAAACGACATTCCAAAAGTTATCAAACAAGAAATGATGGATTTTGTATATCGTGAATTGATTACCGATAATTGGATGCGAGCACAATCCCTACAAGATATGGCTGCAAAAGATTCTGACAGAGCTGATCATGGGCCTTTAGGGGCTTTTGATGGTTGGCCTGCAGGCACCATGGATGCGCTAACCCAATTGGGATTCCCAGAGAAAGCTTTGGATTTTTATCATGCCATCAAACCTGTCACTGATGAAGGAATTTGGGCGCAAGCACACGAACTATGGGGTGAGAATAAAAATGAAAAAAACGCCAAAGTTCGTATTGCTAAAAGAGGTTGGCACAACAGAGATTCATCTGCAGGCATAGCAATTTCTCAAGTAATGCTAAAGAATTTCTTTGGATTTTATCCAGATTTGGAAGGAATAATTCTTCAACAAAACAATTGGGATTTTACTGGGACTTTACATCATGTAAAATACAAGAACGAGTATTACAAACTAGTCGCCACGGATGGGAAAGTAGAAATGATAAAAGAATAATCTCATGAAAAAACTGTTGTTTTTTATAACCCTGATTAATGCACTACAAAGTTCTGCACAAAAGCAACCTGCGGATTATGTTGATCCTATGATTGGCTCACATGATTCTAGATGGATAATGTTTCCTGGCCCAACACGTCCTTTTGGCATGGTAAAATTAAGTCCAGATAATCAAGAATTGGGTTGGAAAGCTGGTTATGAATATGAAGCAGATAATATTGCTGGGTTTAGTCATTTACATTCATGGACGATGGCTGGACTTCGAACCATGCCAACGGTGGGTGAATTAAAGATCAATGAGGGAACTGAAAATGACCCAGATTTGGGTTATCGATCAAGGTTTAGCCATAACAAAGAACATGCAGAAACGGGGTATTATTCTGTAATTTTAGACGACTATGATATTAGGGCAGAATTGACAACAACTAAAAGGGCAGGATTTCAACGTTACACATTTCCTGAAAGCAAGGAAGCTAGAATCTTAGTTGATTTGTTGATTCCGTCGGAATATGGATATGAAATTTTTTATACCGAAATAACAAAGGTTAGCGACACCGAAATTCAAGGAAAATCGTATCAACAAAGTTTACGGAAAGCAAATTACAACGAGTATATCTTACATTTTGTAATGCGATTCGACAAACCCTTTAAAAGCTTAAATGGCTGGGTTAAAGAAGATATTTTAACTGATGTTGACCGTGTGTCATCAGAATTTGGACATAAGGATGTTGGAGCCTATTTAAGTTTCAATACAAAAAAAGGAGAACAAATTCAGGTACAGACAGGAATTTCGTTGGTGAGTATAAATCAAGCACGTTTGAATTTAGAAACAGAACTAAATCCGTTTAATTGGGATTTTGACGCCGTTGTTAAGGATTCTAAAGCCGAATGGAATACATTATTGTCCGCTATTGAGGTTGAGGATACCAGAGAGGATCTAAAAACTAAGTTTTACACCAATTTATATAGAGTATATGCAGGTAGAACAACATGGAGCGATGTAAATGGCAAATACATTGACATGTACGAGAAAGAACAGCAGTTGTTAAATCCCAACATGTCAATATATGGTAGTGACGGTTTTTGGATTACATTTTGGAACATTAATCAAGTTTGGTCTTTGGCCACTCCAAAAATTGCAAGTAATTGGGTAAAATCTATGCTCGAAATATATGACAAAGGTGGATGGTTACCTAAAGGGCCCACGGGAATAGAATATTCAGGTATTATGGTGGCTTCGCACCAAATTTCATTATTGACAAATGCATACCATAAGGGCATTAGAGATTATGATGTTGAGAAACTCTACGAAGCGATTACAAAACTTCAAACTGAACCTGGAAAACCACACGAAGCAGGGGGGTATGTAGGAAATAGACATTTAAAAGCATATACGGAAAAAGGCTATGTCCCCGATGAAGTAGGTCCAGTATCTAATACCTTGGCATATGCTTATGACGATTGGACTGTGGCTCAAATGGCAAAAGCACTAGGTAGAGAAAAAGATTATAAATACTTCACAAAAAGAGCATTTAACTATAAAAATGTGTTTGACGCATCAGTTGGATTTATGAGAAGAAAACACGAAGATGGGTCTTGGGTTAAAGACTTTAAAATGTATGGAGATGTTGCTTGGTTAGGTCCAGGTTATGTTGAAGGAAATGCATGGCAATACACTTTTTTTGTTCCTCATGACATAAATGGTTTGGTCGATTTAGTCGGCTTAGATACTTTTAATAATCGTTTGAATGATGGATTTGAAACTTCTGCGCCACACAAATTTAACTCAGAACACTTAGGCAGCAACTCCTTAGATGGCATGGGTGTGTTACCTGTTAACCACGGAAACCAGCCCAATATGCAGGCAGCCTATTTATTCAACTATTCTACCAAACCCTGGTTAACCCAAAAATGGGCCAACGAAATCATGGATAATTATTATGGAGATGATCCTATAGGGGGTTGGAAAGGTGATGAAGATCAAGGACAAATGGGTGCATGGTATGTCATGAGCGCTATGGGTTTATTTCAGATGGATGGAGGCGCATCAGTAAATCCGATATATGAGATTGGGAGTCCGCAATTTAAAAAAGTAATCATTAACCTTGACCCCACATACTATAAAGGAGGAACTTTTAGTATTGAAGCTAAAAATGTTTCAGATGTGAATGTATATGTGCAATCTGCAACACTTAACGGAAAACCTTTAAACAAAACTTGGTTCTACCATAACGAACTGATTAATGGGGGTTCATTAATTTTAGAAATGGGAGCTACTCCAAACAAAAATTGGGGATCAAATATTGAAGATGTTCCACCATCAATGAGTACTATTTTATCACAAGAGGAGATAAATGAAATTATGCACTATGACAAGCTTGGTGAGGAGTTAGAAGAGTGGAATCGTGCAATTAAGGCCTATTACTATCATAAAAAAGAGCATTTCGAGTTTTTGCCAAACACTAAAAATGAAATTATATTTTTAGGGAATAGCATCTCCGATAGTGCTGAATGGGCTGAATTGTTTCAAAACCCTAATATTAAAAATCGAGGTATTGGTGGAGATGATACAGACGGTGTTTTAGATCGCTTAACTGAAGTAACAGAATCAAATCCTGACAAAGTTTTTATTATGATAGGGACTAATGATTTGGCATATGGGAAGTCAGTTGAGTATGTGATTGAAAATCATAAAAAAATAGTGACTCAGATTAAAAAAAACAGCCCAAAAACAAAAATATTCATACAAAGTATTTTGCCAGTTGATGAAGTATTACATCCTACAAGGCCAAATGCGAGCATCAAAAAAATTAATAATGCACTTAAAGAAATATCGGATAACGAAAATCTTACCTATATAGATTTGGCGAGTGTGTTTGACGATGAAAATGGTAAGCTAGATAAAAAATACAGCATAGATGGTTTACACATCAATGGACTTGGATACCAAAAATGGATGGAGATTATTGAAAAATATATAAGTCGGTAATTGAAATAGAGTATTATGAAAAAATATATTATCATAACGCTATGCATAATATCTGTTGTTGGGTTAACCCATTGCAAATCACCAAAACCTGTATTATCTCAAAATAAACAGCAAAAAATACTTCCAGATACATTATCCAACTTTAGTGTTCGTGCTGCAGACGAATGGACAACGATTTTTTACAGAAAACATGGTTGGTTTGGAGCGGATGGTATTTTCTCTATTAATTTAAATGGTGTAGAACATCAACCTGCCAATAAAATCGACAAGGTATTTATGTACTTTTCTGATACCATGACAGGTAAGGTAATTGGTAATGACTCTGTTCAAAATTTTAAAATGGTTAATAATTCTTATGCTACTTTAACTGGAATTTCACCCGAAAAAGAATCTGTTGAGATATATCTTAATACCGATAAAAATGGAAGCCCAACAAATTATTTCAGTCCAAATTCCCAAAACTCTAAACCAAACGAATATTATTGGTTTGGTGATGGCTTTGTAAATCAAGAAGACGATAATTCAATTAATATATTTGGGTATCGCGTGATTGACAATAGCGAAAAATCATGGGATTTCGAATTAACAGGGGTCACGCTTATCATCATTCCTAAACATTCAAAAGCACCATTTAATGAGCACACTCAAATTGACGCACCACTTTTTATGGATATTGAAGGAGTTGGAAAAGGAACTTTTGGCTCGGCAATTTATGTAAACACTAAAAAGGCGGGCGCAACGAATCCAGACGGTTTTCTATATATATACGGATTGTTAGACCCTAATAAAAAATTGGTGGTTGCGCGTGTAAGGCCTAAGAATCTCAGAAAATTTGACACTTGGCGTTATTGGGATGGCAAGAACTGGAATAAGGACATTAACAGAGTGAAACCTATAACCAACAGGGTTTCGAACGAGCTCAGTTTAACTGCTATGGAAGATGGTCGATTCTTATTGGTATTTCAAGAAGATGGCATAGGCAACCATACCGCAATTCGCATTGCAGAAAGTTTTACTGGACCTTTTGGGCCCATACAACGTATTTGGAAAGCACCAGAAGTAAATGAGCCACCAGGTATCATTCCGTATAACGCAAAAGCACATCCTGTTTTATCTACAGATGATGAATTGTTAATAAGTTATAACACAATATCTTTTGATTATTTCAACGATATTTTGAAGTACCCACATATGTATAGACCCCGTTTTTTCTGGTTACAAATAATTAATGAATAACCTATAATTTAAGAATGAAAGCATTACTACCTTCACTCATTGCCATTTGTTTATTGATTAGTTGTAGAGAAAAAAACAAATATCAACTAGATAAAAATATTCTCATCTACTTTGGTGAAAAACATAAAAAAGAATTTCAAAAATTGGGAGCTTATTACGAAAACTCTTTGCAAATAGATTCTTTAAATGTAGAAGCTATGGTAGGTGTTGCTGAGTCAGAAATTTTGATTTATGCATTTGGCTACGTACCGAACTCATCGGTTATGACAAAAGTGGAATCCTATTATGAAAAGGCCTATAAATTAGACTCTTTAAACACAAATGTTCAGAAGTTAAAAGGGGTGATTCACTTTATAAAAAAAGAATGGGAAAAATCTGAAATTGCCTTTAAAAAGTCCATTGACAAGGACCCTGAAAACCTAAATAGTCGTCATTGGTATTCTTTATATTTAATGGCCATGAAACGTGTAGATGAATCTATGGAACAGTCTGATATTATATTAGGATTAGATAAAAATGAAGATTTTTTACTGGCTAGAGGATCTCTGTACTATTTTCAATCTAAGTTTAAAGAAATGTTGCCGTTGATGCATAAGGCTATAGAAAATGATCCTGAAGTTCCTTGGGCATATGATTGGTTAGGGATGGCATACAATGGATTAAAAGAACATGATGAAGCGATTAAAACTTACATAAAAGCCTTTAATTTATCAGACGGCACCGTAGAAGTTGGAGGTGGACTGGGACATGCCCTTGCTGATGCTGGAGAAATTGTGTTAGCAAAACAAATGAGTAGCTTTTATGACCAAGCTGTAAAAAAACAATATTTACCCGCAGTACAACGTGCATTTATTCATATTGGTTTAAAAGAATTTGACAAAGCACTTCAATTGTTGGAGCAAGCTTATGATGAACAATCTTGGTTTTTGCTATTTATGCAAATGGAGCATTGGTATGACCCGTTAAGGAACGATCCCCGTTTTCATGATATTGTTGAAAGAATGGGTTTTCCTAAATAATTCTATCGATAGCAGTGAAATTGAAACATTTTGGCCAAAATTTAACTATTTTATTAAAAGTTGTTTCCAAGAATAAATTATTATTTCCGGAAATAATTTGTGGAGTCGGAGGGAATCGAACCCTCGTCCAAACAAGCCAATCCAATGCTTTCTACAAGTATAGTTTTCGTTTAATTTTCGAATAGCTGCTGACCGAAAACCGCCCACAGCTAGCTTAGCTTCTTTGTTTTGAGAATGCGTCGAAGCTCCATATTCTCTATGTTGACTTTGATGGTGCCTTTTGGTGGGACGCCGTCAACAAGGGCTTCCCAAAGACATCTTGCCTTCCCGCCTTGCGGGACTAGGGCCAGTGACTTACTATAATTCAGTCAATTAGGCTGCAAGAGCGTAGTTATTCTCGCCATTTAAAATGGTGGTACTATGATATTTACGAGCTGTAGTCCAGCGCTCGACTTGCTTACACTGTCATGAATCTCGCTGTCAATACCAGTCGACCCCATGCTTTCAAAGAACCCCAAAAAGGGATGACAAAGATACGCTATTTTAAGAAATTTGATTCACTGTACTTCGAAGAATCGTTAATCGTTCGAGCAAACCTTCTAGAAGACGTAATGGCAGCATATTAGCCCCATCGCTCTTGGCACTACTTGGATCGTGATGTGTTTCCATAAAAAGGCCATCAACACCGGTTGCAATACCTGCACGTGCTATGGTTTCAATTAGCTCTGGACGACCACCCGTAACCCCACTTGATTGGTTGGGTTGTTGTAAAGAATGCGTTACATCTAGTATCGTGGGTGCTATGGACTTCATCACCGGAATACCCCTAAAGTCTACTACCATATCTTGGTAACCAAACATGGTCCCTCTATCTGTTATCCATACGTTATCATTTCCTGAGTCAGTGACCTTTGATACAGCATGTGACATACTTTCTGGACTCATGAATTGTCCTTTCTTTAGGTTGACGTATTTGCCCGTATTAGCTGCAGCAACAACTAAATCGGTTTGCCGAACCAAAAAAGCGGGAATTTGGAGTACATCTACATATTCGGCTGCTTTTTCAGCATCTGATACTTCGTGTATGTCCGTAACAGTAGGTAAATCAAAGGTCTTACCTACTTTTTGAAGGATCTTTAGTGCGTTTTCATCACCAATTCCAGTAAAGCTATCAACACGGCTTCTGTTGGCCTTTTTAAAACTCCCCTTAAAAACAAGTGGTATATTCAGCTTAGTTGTAACCTCAACTACATGTTCTGCAATACGCAATGCCATGTCTTCTCCTTCTATAGCACAAGGACCTGCGAGTAAGAAAAACTGATCGGATTGTGCATGGCGTGCGGTAAATGTTTTCATCTTGTAAAAATAGGAAATATACAGATGCAACGTACATACAACACCAATGGAAAATAATGTACATTTGTGCCGCCAAAAAAAGCTATGCAAAATATTCGAAACATTGCCATTATCGCCCACGTTGATCATGGTAAAACAACATTAGTAGACAAAATACTTCATCACTGCCAATTGTTTCGTGACAACGAAACCAAAGGAGAGCTCATTTTAGATAATAATGATTTGGAAAGAGAGCGTGGTATTACCATATTGTCTAAGAATGTTTCTGTTAAATATAAAGACACCAAAATTAACATCATCGACACCCCTGGTCACGCCGATTTTGGTGGCGAGGTAGAGCGGGTATTGAATATGGCCGACGGAGTACTACTGCTAGTAGATGCTTTTGAAGGACCTATGCCACAAACACGCTTTGTGTTACAAAAGGCGATCAATCTTAAGTTAAAGCCCATTGTGGTTGTTAACAAGGTTGATAAAGAAAACTGTACGCCCGAAGAAGTATACGAATCTGTTTTTGATCTGATGTTTGAACTTGGAGCAGAGGAATGGCAACTGGATTTTCCTGTATTATACGGATCCGCTAAAAATAATTGGATGTCTGACGATTGGCAAAACCAAACTGATTCTGTTTCCCCATTGTTAGATACTGTTGTTGCGCATATTCCCGCACCCAAAGTCTCAGACGGGAATACTCAAATGCTGATAACATCTCTAGATTACTCTTCCTTTACAGGTCGAATTGCAATTGGAAGGTTGCACCGTGGTATACTTAAGGCTTCTGATACAGTTTCGCTTGTGAAGCGCGATGGGGCTATAGTTAAGTCAAAAATTAAAGAATTATTGGTTTTTGATGGATTGGGTAGAAAAAAAGTAGATGAGGTAGCCGCAGGAGATTTGTGTGCTGTTGTTGGGCTTGAAGATTTTGAAATTGGCGATACTATTGCCGATGTTGAAGCACCAGAAGCGTTGCCTACCATAGCCATAGATGAACCTACCATGAGTATGTTGTTTACCATCAACGATTCCCCATTTTTTGGCAAAGAAGGTAAGTTTGTTACTTCACGACACATCAAGGATCGTTTGGAGCGTGAGTTGGAGCGTAATCTGGCTATGCGGCTTGAAGAAACAGATGCAGCAGATAAATTTATGGTGTATGGCCGTGGTGTGCTGCACTTATCTGTTTTGATCGAAACCATGCGCCGAGAGGGCTATGAACTGCAAATTGGTCAACCACAGGTGATCATTAAAGAAGTAGATGGCAAAAAATGTGAGCCTGTAGAAGAGTTGTCGATTGATCTTCCAGAAAAAGTTTCGGGCAAAGCAGTAGAAATGGTGACCATGCGTAAAGGGGAAATGACGGCCATGGAACCAAAGGGGGGACGTATGATGTGTTCCTTTAAGATTCCTTCAAGAGGCATTATAGGTCTTAGAAATCAATTGTTGACCGCTACGGCTGGTGAAGCTATCATGAACCATAGATTTATTGATTATGAACCATATAAAGGTGAAATTCCAGGAAGAATCAACGGATCACTCATTTCTATGGAAAGAGGAACAGCAATTCCCTATTCATTGGATAAGCTCCAAGATAGAGGTAAGTTTTTTGTTCCGCCCGGAGATGAAATCTATACAGGTCAAGTAATTGGTGAAAATTCTCGTGCAGATGACTTAGTTGTAAATGTTACTAAAACCAAAAAACTTTCTAACGTGCGTGCATCAGGCTCTGATGACAAGGTTAAATTGGCCCCGCCCATCACGTTTAGCCTTGAAGAAGCACTGGAGTATATCCAAAAGGATGAGTATGTAGAGGTAACGCCAAACTCACTTCGCTTGCGTAAAATTTATCTTGATGAAAACGAGCGTAAGCGTCGTGGAAAGCAACTTGGATAATTAATTTGTTAAATTTGTGGTATCTCATTTTGCAATATTCATGGCCTAACGCCGTGATTAACATTTTGTTGATTCATAGATTTGTATAAAGTTTTTTCTTTTTCGCTTGTTTCCATAACAATTAAGTTTCTCGTTGGCTTTGTGTTGACAAAACTATTTGCTATTCTTTTGGGCCCATCTGGGATAGCTGTGCTTGGAAATATGAAAAGTGTCATGCAAATCCTTATGTCTTCTACTAGTTTTGGGATGCAACGAGGCATTATTAGGTTTACATCGGAGTTTAGAGAGCAACGTCACGCATTTCAAAAGTTACTCGGTACACTTCATATTATTTATGGATCGATAGCCTTAGTCATTGCTGTTGTGCTTTTTTTCCTTTCTGACTATTTAGCTAATGTTATTTTACAAGACGATAAATATGCTTGGCTTTTCCAAATCTTGGCTATTATAGTTCCCTTTCAAGGTTTTCATGTTCTTTATTTTTCAATTCTTCAAGGATTAGATAACTATAAAAAAGTAGTGTGGGTAGAACTAGTCATGATATTTTGCAATTTGATATTTGTAGGCGTATCTACATTTAAATTTGGCCTTACTGGTGCCTTATTTTCGGTTGTATGCATGCCTGTTTTTTATTTTTTTATAAGTGTTGTTTTTTTGAAATCTGATATACCAAATTTCAAAATTGCATGGTCTAGCTCAACGGCAAAAAACCTGTTCCTTTACGCTTTAATGACGCTTTTCTCAGGAATTGCCTTTCCTTTGCTCTTCATACTAATTCGTAATCATATTTCAAGTGTTTTAGGGATAGATGAAGTCGGATATTGGGAGGCTGTAAACCAATTTTCTTTTTTCTATTTCATTTTACTAAACTCCGTAATGCTAATGTATGTGCTTCCGAAGATTACAGCACAAACGGATAATGTGTTTTATCGATCGCAAGTGGTAGAATATGTAAAAAAAATCATGCCTTTGTTTGCAGTATTTTTGATTGTACTATTTCTATTGCGTAAGTACGCTATACTTGTTTTATTGTCGCCTGAGTTTACTTCAATTGAAACCCTTTTTGGCTGGCAGTTACTAGGTGATTTTTTTCGAGCAATGACATTAATATTTTCTATTTATTTTCATGCGCGCCGTTTGGCAATTCCATATATAACTATTGATGCATTGCTTATTGTTTTATTGTTTACACTCACAACGGTATTTGTCGACTCTTACGGATTAATCGGAGCTGTAAAAGCTCATTTTATTTCCTACTTCATATATTTTATTGTTACTGTTTTCTGGCTTAGGAAAACACTTTTTAACACTAATGGTGCTGTAAATGCTTAAATTCGTACAGTAGTTTTTTCTAAACAAATTCAAACTTTCAAACAATGCAACGCTTTTTGTCTACATTTAGATTGTACCTTTTTATGACGGGGTTTTTGGTTGTTGCCTTTCTATTAGAGTTGTTGTTGAGTGGTTATGAAAAACATCGTTTATATAATGCGTTAGAGAATCTGATTTTAGCAATTGGTTTACTTTCTCTTTGCAGATTAATTTTTCCAAAAAGACGATGGTCATTATTTCAGGTTGTAACCTGCATTTTTATCCTATTTATTGTGCTTCTTGAAGGAGCCTACTTTTTGATTTTAGATGCAGTTTTTTCTCCATCTGCTATATTTATAGCAATGGAAACCAATGTCTCCGAGTCACTCGAGTTTGCTCAAGATTATTTTTCATATGGTGTGCTCTTTTATGTATTTGTGATTCTCGCATACGGATTTTTTATGATTCGCTACGAAGCCTTACGTAGTAGTGAACTTAACTTTAAGTGGCTATACTACGTAGGTGTTTTGGGAGCAATAATTGGGTTGCGTCACCCTTTGATTTATTCTCAAAATTTACCTTTTACTTTTTCAACTGGTATAATAGATTATTTGACTACTTCTTATGAGCTAAATAAACAAAAATCAAATAAATACGGAGGTTTTACAGATGTATCTGCTGATCTTTCTGGTGATGAGCTTTATGTTTTTGTAATTGGAGAATCAACAAATCGAAACCATATGCAAATCTATGGCTATGGTCGAGAAACCACCCCAAAACTTACAGCTGTTCAAGATGAATTGACCATATTTAAAGATGTGATTAGTAGTCATGCGTATACCATTGCCTCGCTGACAAGAGCATTGCGATTGACCGATAAAATTAAAGACGGAAATATCATTCAATTATTGAATGCTGCAAGTTTTGATACTTTTTGGCTTTCAAACCAAGCCCCCATTGGACTTTATGAAACTTTGGTGACTAAAATTGGTATGACAGCCCATAACACTAAATTTACATCTTCAGAAACATGGTTCTACAAAGCACCTCACGATGATGTTGTGCTTCCTCACTTTAAAAAAGTTGTAAAAAAAGAAGGTCCAAAGGTAATTTTTGTTCATTTACTTGGAACGCATGGTGCTTATTATATGCGATATCCAGATAATTATAAAAAATTTGACCCTGATCTAAGGCTTTCAAAAAATCCTAAGGTTGATCATTATGATAATGCTGTTCTGTATAACGACTATATAGTTCGTGAAATCATCAATATCACCAGGGCACGTGACCAAAAAAGTTTTGTGCTTTATTTTTCAGATCATGGTGAGGAAGTGTTTGATGAAATTGATTATGCTGGCCACAGCGTTGATCAAAACATTACCAAAAATATGTTTGAGGTACCATTTGTATTGTGGCAGTCAAAAGCATTTCAAAAAGAGCACAATATTGAGCAAGACACAGAAGTTAAATTCTCGCTTGAATACTTAGCACATGCCATTGCAGACTTATGTGGTGTTCAATCCAATACTGTAGACTATTCTAGAAGTTTATTTAATAAGAGCTTTGAATCCTCGCCACGAATTATTTTGGATTCAATAAATTATGACTTGAAATTTGTTGAATAATATTTAACTACCAACTTTTGATTAAAGTCAGTCAAAAGAGGTAAGTCGAATCCCTAAATATAAAGCCTGTTTTTTTACAAATCGTATGAGGTTATAAATAGGTTTTGGACTGTGAAGCAAGATTAATTGCCGAAACGTTAACATTTGTTTATTTGTGTTTTTGCGTAATTGATAAAAATGATCGTACGCTCCACTTTGCCTGTACCTCATGGCATACATATATCTTTTGAAATTCAGGTACCTTACAAAGCTTGTATTTTGAGCATTTCCAGCTTCATATTTGTCTAAATCTGGCAGGAGTTGGTGTGTAAGTTTTACAACAGTCATTTGTTCAGACCCTCCGACTCGTACATCGGATAAAGGAGCACAATGATAAGCAGATGTGTATTTCAAATTTATTTTTATAAAAAAATCTATATCCTCGCTGTACTTTATGTTTTCGTCAAAGCCTTCAACTTCCTCTAAGGTAGTTTTTTTATAGGCAACACTGCTCATACAATATAAAGGCATTCCTAAGCTATTTTTAAAAAAATCACGAATTATGAAGCTGCTATTTTCTTTTAAAAAAGGTATTTTAGGTTTTGCCCATATTTTTTTACCGTTTGAGTATATTTCGTTAAACCCAGTACCAAATATTGAGGCTTTCGGAAAATCTACTACCATTTTAGCAATAGAACTTAAAAAATCATGGTGCCACCTGTCATCTGCATCAAGCATGGTAATTAACTCACCCTTAGCTTGAAGAGCACCTGTGTTTCTTGTAGCAGATAGTCCTTTATTTGTCTTGTGGCAAATGATCCGAATAGTTGGAATTTGTAAAGATTTGACCAACTTTAAGCTATTGTCTGTTGAACAGTCGTCCACAACAATAAGTTCAAAATCTTGACAGGACTGATTCATTATACTCCTCAAGGTCTCTACAATATATGCCTCTTTATTGAATAGCGGTACAATAACCGAAAATAAAGGAATCATGCGTTTTTAGGATTTGAAAAATAATATAAACGATACCAATCAAAAAATATCAAAGGCTTTCCATAAACTCTTAAAATGTGATATAAACACTTTCCAATTGGTAAAAACGAATTACAAACAAAGAAATCAAGCTTATATTTTTTTAACTTTTCAAAAACATCAATTAAATTGTTTTGATCTGCTTCAATAATATTGGCTTCATAGAACTTGCGAAGCGATACAGCGCTGCTTTTTACTTTTGATAAAAACAATGTATTGGCATCAATACCATGGTGCTGTGTTTCATTGTCTATGTGAAGTATTGGAATGCTTGATTTTTTGAGAAAGGCACTTAGTAGTATGTCTAGCCCGTAAACATTATCAGAAACTTTTGAAGATTGCGCAAACAGCTTTTTGGATATTGCCATGTTCCCAGAAAAAATAAGTTTGTAGGGGTTTTTATTTCGAAAATCGGCTTTTTTTTGTTCACGCTTTCTTCCATAACGATATCGAAGATTTTTGGTAACAGTTGAGTGGTCATAGCTGTACCCGCCAAAAAAAGCTTGAATATTAGGATGTGAAGCAATATGTTCTATGTAAGTTTTGATGTAATCTGGATTTTCGGGAATCATATCTGCATCTATAAACAACAAATATTGGTACTTGCTCATTTCTGCTAGTTTTTTTCGTGATGCAACCCGACCTAAATTTTCTTTGTTTTCAATGTGTACAAACCCCATGCTGCTACAAACAGTTTTGTTTGATATTTGATGTAAAGTAGATCCATCATCAAAAACGATAATTTCAATGATGGTATCAAGCGATTTTATTTGATTGTTTAATGATTTAAGTAAACCCGTGCAATCAGTATTATATGTTGGTATGCAAATAGATATCAACTTATTGGTTTTTTACAACAACCTCAGTAACCATGCCCTCTTCACACTTAAAGGTCTTCCCGGGATACTTTTGAATGATCCCAAAATCGTGTGTGGCCATGAGTATTGTGGTGCCTTGTTTGTTTACATTTTGAAGCACATCCATAATTTCCCACCTCGTAATGGGGTCTAGGTTGCCTGTTGGTTCGTCGGCTAGCAATACTTTTGGATGATTGAGCAAAGCTCGACCTATAGAAAGGCGTTGTTGCTCACCGCCTGATAAGGTTTGTGGAAATTTCTTCTCTTTTCCTTCTAAGTTTACCAGTGTCAATACTTCGTTGATACGCGCATCACGCGCTGCTTTGTTTTTCCAGCCTGTGGCGCGCAATACAAAGGCCAAATTTTGATATACGTTACGGTCGGGTAGGAGCTTAAAGTCTTGAAAAACAATGCCTAACATGCGCCTCAGTTTATGCACATATTTGCTTTTAAGTGTTGCCAAAGCCGTGTCACAGATGCTAATTTCTCCCGACTTTAATGGAAGTGCCGCATAAAGTGTTCGTATCAAACTGCTTTTCCCACTTCCTGTTCTTCCAATAAAATAAACAAACGCCCCAGCCTCGATATCAAGCGATACCTTGTCTAGAACCACATTTTTGTTTTGCTGTATGGCCGCATTTTGTATTGAAATAATTGAAGTTCCCATATGGGGTTAAAAGTAAGCATGTTTTTTTGAAGATTTTAAACAGGAATAGATAATTATTCAATTGATTACATTAAAAATTAATTAAAAACAGCTTATAATGTTTGTTTATTAAGTTAAATAATGATATTATGATTAATAATAAAAATAAATATAGCAAATTTGCTACAAAATTAAAACTATGTGTGGAATTGTATGTGCTTTAGATGTTAAGCAATCAACCGAAGAGCTTCGACCACAGTTGCTCGAGATGTCCAAAAAAATTAGGCATCGCGGACCAGACTGGAGTGGTATATATGCCGACGACCATGCCATATTTGCTCACGAACGCTTGGCGATTGTTGACCCAGCCTCTGGAAAGCAGCCTTTGTTTAGTCCAGACAAACAGCTTGTACTCGCTGCCAATGGTGAAATATACAATCACCGTGAGCTTCGCGCTACCACCACTGATTATGCTTTTCAAACAGGTTCTGACTGTGAAGTGATCTTGGCGTTGTACCAACAAAAAGGCGTTGATTTTATCGATGATCTTAACGGAATTTTTGGTTTTGCACTCTACGATGCTGCCAACAACGATTTTCTAATTGCTAGAGACCATATGGGGATTATTCCACTTTACTACGGTTTTGATCAAGCGGGTACTCGATATGTGGCTTCTGAACTAAAAGCCTTGGAGGGTGTTTGTCACAGCATTGAGGTTTTTCCTCCAGGACACTATATGACTTCAAAAGACGAAGCTCCAAAAAAATGGTATACACGTGATTGGGAAGATTATGAAGCTGTTAAAGACAACTCAACAAGTATTGAAGACTTGGGTAAAGCGCTTGAAGATGCGGTTCACCGTCAACTTATGAGTGATGTACCGTATGGCGTTTTGCTTTCAGGTGGCTTGGATTCGTCCATTACCTCGGCCTTGGCGAAAAAGTTTGCTAAGAATCGTGTTGAGGCAGATGACAAACAAGAAGCCTGGTGGCCACAACTACACTCTTTTTCTATTGGCTTAGAAGGTTCGCCTGATTTGGCTGCTGCAAAAGTCGTTGCAGACCGAATTGGTACGATTCACCACGAAGTTACCTTTACCGTACAAGAAGGCTTAGACGCCATTCGAGATGTTATTTACCACTTGGAGACCTATGACATTACTACTGTTCGTGCTTCCACACCGATGTACCTATTGGCTCGTGTAATCAAATCCATGGGCATTAAAATGGTGCTTTCTGGCGAAGGCGCAGACGAGGTGTTTGGTGGTTATTTGTATTTCCACAAAGCACCTAGCCCAGAAGAGTTCCACAAAGAGACTGTCAGAAAGCTAGAAAAGCTTTATCAATACGATTGTTTGAGAGCCAACAAATCACTGGCAGCTTGGGGTATTGAAGGTCGCGTTCCCTTTTTGGACAAAGAATTTATGGATGTTGCCATGCGTATCAATCCAAAAGACAAGATGATTACTCCCGAGCGTATGGAAAAATGGGTACTTCGCAAGGCATTTGAAGATGAATTGCCTGAGTCTGTTGCTTGGCGTCAAAAAGAGCAGTTTAGCGACGGAGTTGGCTACAACTGGATAGATTCCCTTAAAGAATTGGTAAAGTCTTTTGTAACGGATGCACAAATGGAGCAGGTGAACCATCGTTTTCCAGCCCAGCCGCCTAGAACTAAAGAAGAATATTTCTATCGCAGTATTTTTGAAGAACACTTTCCGTCGCAGGCAGCAGCACTGACGGTACCTTCTGTACCTTCGATAGCTTGCAGTACACCAACTGCTTTGGCATGGGATGCATCCTTTCAAAATATGAATGAACCTTCAGGACGTGCCATAGGTAGTGTCCATATGGACGCTTACGAATAATTTTTGCACAGTTTGTGTTGATAACTTGACTAACGAAACCCCACACTTTTACCATTAAAGTGGGGCTTTTCTCGTAAATTTGTAAGAATAGCTTTTATTCATAATTTAAACATATGAGTGACCAACTAAACCAGAATTATTCAGCAGATAGCATACAGGCATTAGAAGGCATGGAGCACGTGCGTATGCGCCCATCCATGTACATCGGAGATGTAGGTGTACGCGGACTCCACCACCTTGTTTACGAAGTTGTAGATAACTCCATTGATGAGGCCTTAGCAGGTCATTGTGATTTAATCTCTGTACAGATAAACGAGGATAATTCCATAACTGTTGAAGACAACGGGCGTGGTATTCCTGTAGGAATGCACAAAAAAGAAGGAGTTTCTGCACTTGAAGTTGTAATGACTAAAATAGGAGCAGGGGGTAAATTCGATAAAGATTCCTATAAAGTTTCTGGAGGTTTACACGGTGTAGGGGTGTCTTGTGTGAATGCACTTTCGGAAATGCTAAAAGCTACCGTATTCCGAGAGGGTAAGGTGTGGGAGCAAGAATATTCAAGAGGTAAGGCGCAGTATCCTGTCAAACACGTAGGTGATACTGATAAGACGGGAACACTTGTTACCTTTTCCCCAGATCCAACGATATTTTCACAAACACGTGATTACAATTACGATACACTTGCAAGTCGTATGCGTGAGCTTGCTTATTTGAATAAAGGGATAAAAATTCAATTAACCGATCATCGCAACAAAGACGAAAAAGGAGCCGTTGTTTCTGAACTATTTCATTCTGAAGAAGGGCTTAAAGAATTTATACGTTTCTTAGACGCCAACAGAGAACCTATTACTACAGACGTAATTTCAATGGAGGGAGAAAAAAATGACATCCCTGTTGAAGTTGCCATGATTTACAATACTTCGTTTACAGAGAACCTTCACTCTTATGTGAACAATATCAACACTCATGAGGGAGGTACCCACCTTTCAGGATTTAGACGTGGTCTTACCACAACGCTTAAGAAATATGCCGACGCATCTGGGATGTTGGACAAACTAAAATTTGAAATTTCTGGAGACGATTTCCGTGAGGGATTAACCGCCATTGTTTCTGTTAAAGTTGCAGAGCCACAATTTGAAGGACAGACCAAGACGAAGTTGGGTAACAGAGAAGTAAGTGCAGCTGTTTCACAGTCTGTTTCTGAAATGCTAGAGAATTATTTGGAAGAGCACCCCAACGATGCCAAATCCATTGTGCAAAAAGTGATTTTAGCAGCCCAAGCACGTCACGCTGCACGTAAGGCACGTGAAATGGTGCAACGCAAAACGGTGATGAGCGGGGGTGGATTACCTGGTAAACTATCAGATTGCTCTGAGCAAGATCCAAAACTTTGTGAGGTATTCCTTGTTGAAGGTGATTCGGCAGGTGGTACTGCCAAACAAGGTCGTGATCGGAATTTCCAAGCCATACTACCACTTCGCGGTAAAATATTGAACGTTGAAAAAGCCATGCAACACAAGGTTTTTGAAAATGAAGAAATTCGTAACATTTACACTGCCCTAGGGGTAACCATAGGAACAGAAGAGGATGCCAAGGCATTGAATTTAGATAAGTTGCGCTACCACAAGGTGGTTATTATGTGTGATGCCGATGTCGATGGTAGTCACATTTCAACCCTAATACTAACCTTCTTTTTCCGTTATATGCGTGAGCTTATTGAAAATGGTTACATCTATATTGCAACACCACCGCTTTATTTGGTCAAAAAGGGTCAAAAGAAGCAATATGCTTGGGACGACGATCAGCGTGATCGTTTGATGCAAGATTTTGGCCAAGGCTCTTCTGTACAGCGTTACAAAGGTTTAGGTGAAATGAATGCAGAGCAACTTTGGGACACCACTATGAACCCAGAGTTTAGAACATTACGTCAAGTAACCATAGACAACGGAGGCGAGGCGGATCGTGTTTTCTCTATGCTTATGGGTGACGAAGTTCCACCAAGACGAGAATTTATTGAAAAGAATGCGATTTACGCGAATATCGATGCTTAAGCTTTTAGTATTT
>Ga0213862_10000043_pt1 | contig 45761 bp, 65 predicted proteins | sample PICome_7_FD_160092 | JGI IMG/M metagenome (GOLD analysis project Ga0213862, IMG submission 160092) | Coastal seawater microbial communities near Pivers Island, North Carolina, United States - PICO266 | ecosystem: Environmental > Aquatic > Marine > Coastal | place: USA: North Carolina... | reverse complement strand
GAAGCAGAGCAACAATTTAACGAAAACTGGATGCGAAATCGTGATCGATCAATGGTTTCTCAAATGCAACCTGAAAGCGTTACAGGATTTGATAAAATTCGCATTGACGGACCCTTAGCTGATGCTGACCTTAATTCTTTTGTTGGCACCCACACAGACTTTGTTGTTAACGATCCACAAGCAAACAAACTTTGGCAAGACTTTCATAAATCAGAAAATTTAAAATTTAATAAATCTCTTGATGATTATTATGACGAATACATGGTGGATAACCTCAATGATCTCGACATTCAAATTCTTATGGACAACATTCCAAAACAAATGGTGCAATATGTTTTTGCAAAAGCTGATAAACCTCTAACACCAACACAAGTCGCTGAAGAAGTACAAAATTTGTTTATAAAAAAAGCCAAATTTAACCATTTAAGGGGTTTAAAAAATAAAATAGAAAATTTAAACAATCAAGACTCAAAACTATATAAAGAAGTAAACGAAATTAAAGAAAAATCAGGAGAAAGTCCATTAACAGAAGAGGAATTTTTTGGATTTCAAGAATCTATGAAAAAAGAAATAGAGGATGCACAAGGTATGCCTGTAAATGAAATTTTGACTCTTGATCAATTTGCAGAAAATGTTGTCTTGCCCGACTCAGTAATACAAAAAACAAACCAAAACACAAGAAGAGCTATTTCTTCTATTATGCGTAGTTTTTATGATCACGCATTGCCCAATGTAGAGGATGCAGGCAGATATATTGTCAAACAAAAAGGCACTGGTTATAAAGAAGATGTAAATAAGTTTATGCTTGAAAAGGGCGAAACAAAAGACGACTTTGCAACTTTAAAGTTTGAGTCTATTGAGGATATTTTAGAGGGAGACATTGCTGAGGGTGATAGAAGCTTTTTTTCATTAAGCAAAACACTTAAAGAACAAATAAAAAAAGATGTTGAAAAAGGCAATATTCCTGAATCCACCAAAGATTCACAGGTTTATCAAGTTGAGAGTCCAATGGGTTCAGGCAAAAAACCTTTAGACATGTATGCAAGAATTATACCCGACACAGCTAAAAAATTTGCACAAAAATATAACAAAAACGCCAAGCCTCAGCTAAAAAGAGTTTTGTATTCTGATGAAGATGGCATTGATGCTGAACAACTTTATAGTGATTTTAAAGCAGAAGAAAAGCGTATACTAGAAGAGGCTAAAACAGGAAATATTTATGGGCGTGACTTTGAAGAGCCTCTTACACACGAAGCAGCCACCATCGACATCACCCCCGAAATGCGAAAAGCTATCTTGACCGAAGGCGTGAATGTCATGTACAAAGGTGGTATAGTTAATAAGGTTAAATCCATGGACAAACCCATCCAAGGCAACACACGAGAAATGTAATGGCAGTAGATTATTTAAAAACATACCTAGGCATCGATCCTGATGACTATTCTTCAATGGAAGCACGCATTCGTGGTGAAGAACCACAGGCACAAGCACCAGTTATGATGCAACCAAGAATGATGCCTCAGACTAGAAGCTTAGGCGAAATGGAAGCCATGCCAATGGCACCAAGATCACAACCGACTCCACAAGTTGATGATAGATATCAATCTTTAATGGATGAGATTGCATCTTTGAAAGCACAGATTGATGCTTTGCAAACACCTGTTGTTGAAGAAGCACTAGCTCCAGTTATGGCTCCGACTCCTGCACCTACACCTGCACCGACTTCAACGGCAATGGACCAACCATTGCAAGCACCACCTGAAATACAAAACAGAATGGTTGGCGAGCCACAAAAATTGCCACAAGAACCTGTACCTTTTCAAACACAAGCACCATCACAAGACATACAAGCGAGCATTGATTATTTGGCTAAGTTACCAAAAATGAACATACCGCAAATTCCTGACATGGAGCAAATAAGGCAAAAAATGGAAGAAGCCAACATGACTTTTCCTGAGCCAGTAAGTTATCAAGATCAGTTGCAAGCAATTAAAGATTTGCCACCGATGCCAAATAATTTTATGGGAGACTCAGCAAGAAATGTCATGAGTCAAATCCAACAACCACAAATGCAATCTGTCGGCAGACCACAGCTACCTTTTCAAGGTGGTTTTATGCCTGAAATGAGGGCAAGCGGAGGCGGAATAGACAAAGCTATTTACGATCTTAAGTTTAAGCTAAACGGTAGATAATAGTGGCTACAGGTTGGGGTAGAGAAGGTTGGGGAACTGACATATGGGGCGGAACTTCAGCTAGCACCACCCTTACAGGTCTTGAAGCCACATCCGCACTTGGAACGCTCACCTCAGTTACAGGTGAAGCCAATATTTCAGTTAATGGTTTTGTTGGAACCTCAGCTTTAGGCACCATAACTCTTGTTACCAATAATAACATTTCAGTTACAGGTCTATCCGCCACAGGTGAAGTTAGTGGCGTAGGTGTTAATGCTCAAGCAGTAGCAACTTTACCAAGTTTAGTTTCATCCGTTGGCACCGTTTCTGTTCAAATTCAGGCTGAGGCGAATGTTACCCCCACAGGACAAGAAAGCACTTCTGCTCTTGGAACCCCAACAGTAGACGCTGAAGCAAATATTGCCTTAACTGGATTTGCTTTAACAAGTGCTTTAGGAACACTAACCTCGGTAACAGGTGAAGCCAATGTCACCCCTGCAAGTCAAGTAGCCACCAGTGCGTTAGGCACACCAACGGTGGATGCTGAAGCCAATGTTTCTGTATCAGGATTTGGTCTGACAAGTGCGTTAGGCACTATTACAACCGATGCTGAGGCAAACATACCCCTTACTGGTTTTGGATTAACAAGTTCTTTGGGAACCATAAGCCTTGTTACCAACAACAACATATCAGTATCAGGTCTAGCAGGAACCTCTGCTTTGGGTTCTGTGACCATTTTATTATCAATAAATATTAATGTAACAGGACAATCAGCCACAGGACAAGTTGGCACACCAACCGTCATTGCAAAAGCAAACTTTACGCTTACTGGAGTCAGTGCAACAGGAGAAGTTGGCTCTGTAATGATTTGGTCGTTAATTCCTGATGCACAAAATCCAAATTATGCTATCATCGATGATGATCAGACACCAAATTATGCTATTATTGACGATAGCCAAACCCCTAACTGGGATGAAATAGCAGCTTAACGTAGGAAATATATATGGCAACTTATGTAAATGATTTAAGACTCAAGGAAATCGCCACAGGTGACGAAAGCGGAACTTGGGGTACTTCTACCAATACCAATTTAGAATTAATAGCAGAAGCGTTTAGTTATGGTACCGAAGCCATTACAACTAACGCTGATACTCATACAACAACAATAGCTGACGGATCAACCGATCCCGGCAGATCAATATACCTAAAATATACTGGTACTTTAGATTCGGCTTGTACTATTACGATTGGTCCTAATACAGTTTCTAAACTTTGGTTTATTGAAAATGCTACAAGTGGCTCTCAAAATATTATTATTTCTCAAGGCTCAGGTGCAAACATCACCATTCCTGCTGGAGATACTAAGGTCGTTTACTCAGATGGAGCAGGAAGCGGAGCAGCATTTTTTGATGCTTTTGCTAACTTAAATGTTGGTGATTTAACTGCTACAAACATAGCGGGAACTCTAACAACTGCAGCTCAACCTAATATTACAAGCGTTGGTACGCTGACAGGTTTCACATCAACTGGTATTGACGACAATGCTGATGCCACAGCCATAACTATCGATAGTTCTGAGAATGTTGCGATTGGAACTACAACAACTTTTAGCAACCCATTAACTCTCAACAAAGCAGCAGGTGCTGCTGGTTCACTTAATAATCAAATAGCATTAACTCATACTGGTGCATCTACTGCTTATCAAATAAAAACAATAAGAGCAGCAGGTACAGATGAGCCAGCAGGTTTGGCTTTTGTTGAAAATGCAACAGAACGCTTAAGGATTAATGATAAAAATGTGGGTATCGGCACTACAGCTTTAACAAGCTCTGGTGGGTACAGCACCTTAAGTCTAAATGGCTCTACTGGGGGACAAATTTCTTTTCAAACAGGAGAATCAGCAAAACAATTTATCTATTCAACTTCTACAGATTTAAATATTAATAATAATGTTGCAGGAAATTTAAAATTCCTCACAAGTGGCACAGAACGCTTGAGGATTACAAGTGCTGGGTCAGTTGGAATTGGTACGAGTAGTCCTGCTTCACTTTTAGATGTTCGTGGAGGTAATATTTATGTAGATGGTGGGGGTAGTGGTGGAGCTTCTCAAGTCATCCTAACCACTAGTGCATCTTCAGGAGGTAATTTTGGACAAATCAGCAACACAGGAACTAGCTGGTCGTTAGGTTACGGAGGTTCAATAGGAACTGTAGGTACTGAAGTATTAACTTGGAATAGCTCTGGAAATGTTGGAATTGGTACGACTAGTCCTTCTTCATATTCAAAGTTAAATGTAGCAGGTTTAGTCAAAATTAATAGTTCAAGAGATACTTACGTTGATGCTTCAGAAGATGCAGGTGCAGCAGGAAAAATATTTGTCTCAGCAGCAGGTTCAGGTGATTTTAGTTCAGAAGCTGGTCATTTAATTATACAAGCAAGAGTTCATACTTCTGTTTATAGAGACATAATATTCGCAGGTGGAATTAATAACGCTAGTGAGCTAATGAGAATTACGGGAGAAGGTAATATAGGCGTAAACAATTCTTCCCCAAACGCCAGATTAGCTGTTACTGCTGCTTCAGGTGGATACGCTTCATATATGCACTTTCCCCCAGGCGGTTATGGTATGGGGATGAATGTTACAGGCACAGGTAGTAATGTTTTTCATTATTATTTTGCTAATGGCACTTTTGTAGGGCAGGTTTATACAACTGGCAGTTCAATGGTTTGGGCAAGTGCATCAGACTACAGGCTAAAAGAGAATGTAGTAACGGACTGGGATGCAACCACAAGACTAAAACAACTCAAACCTTCACGATTTAATTTTATTGCAGACAGTACAAACACAACAGTAGATGGTTTTTTGGCTCACGAAGTACAAGACATAGTGCCTGAAGCTATTATTGGTGTTAAGGATGAAGTAGATGCGAATGGTGATGCTAAGTATCAAAGCATAGACCAAAGCAAACTTGTGCCACTTTTAACCAAGGCATTACAAGAACAACAAACAATAATAGAGTCATTAGAGGCTCGTATAACAGCTTTGGAAAGCTAACAAACCAAGAGGAAAATAAAAATGGCAATATCATATGAATGGGATGTAAACACTGTAGATGTTCACCCTACTGAAGGCGGACATACCGATGTAATTTACAATGTACACTGGCGTTTGAACGCTACTGATACTCAAGTAGATGCAGAGGGCAATCCCTACACAGCATCTGTTTATGGTACTCAAAACTTAGACACCTCAGACCTATCAGGCTTTATAGACTTTGATAGCGTAACTTCAGCAGAGGTGCAAGGTTGGGTCGAAAGTGCGATGGGTGAAGAAAAGGTGCAATCTTTAAAAGATGGTCTTGATGCAAACATTGCAGGGCAAATCACACCTACATCTGTAACTATGGAACTAGTTTCTTAATTTAATCTTAAAGAGAGGAGAAGATAATGACTGAAGAAGCAACAGTAACGCTAGACGGACAAGAGCTAGAAGTAAAAGACTTTAGCAATCAACAAAAATATCTGTATAATCAGATGGTTGATTTAAAAAATAAACAAGGTCGAATCAATTTTGAGCTTGACCAAATAAACGCATCTTTAAGTGTGTTTGAAAATACTTTTAAGGAGTCTTTTAAAGAAGAACCTGAAGAAGCACAAACCGAGGAAAAGTAAAATGAAAAATATATATTTAATTTTAATAGGCTTATTTGCAACTTCATGTGCAACTGTTAATTCAGTGATTGAAGGTGGTAAAGATATTGCCATGACCACAGTTGATACAACCGTTAAAACTGCTGGAAATATTTCAGGAGCAGCATTAAAAGATGTTAGTGGCGTTGTTAATACAGTAGCTGAAACTTACGAAGGCGTAATTGATACAGTTGTTGAAAATATTGACGAGCAAACTGACGAACTTCAAAACAAACCTGAGGAGTCTAAATAATGGAATTAGTAATTCCATTAGCAATTCTTTTTTTAATTGCTTGTTTAGCACAAAAACGCTTTGCACCTGACAATTGGAACGCCATGGTTTCAAATGTTAAAAGAATAGTTTCTAAATTTAAGAAGTAACATGTCTTGGTGGAAAAAAGTATTACATTTTTTTACGCCTCTTAGTTCTGCTGAATTGCCAAACCCTCTTAAAGAGGATATGGAAACTGTTAGAGCTAGGAATAAAAAAGGTCAGTATGTTGCTGACGATCCCACCACTCCTGACATAAACGAGGCTTACACTCAAGTTCCAAAAAAAAGAGGTCGACCTCGTAAGAAAAAATAATGTACGAGTATGCTTGCGAAGTCATTAAGGTGGTTGACGGAGATACTTCTGACCTTAATATTTCTCTTGGTTTTGATATCTATCACAAGTGTCGTGTACGCCTATATGGGATTGACACGCCTGAGTGTCGGACAAGAAACAAAGACGAAAAAGCTAGAGGCAAATTAGCCAAAGCTTTTGTTGAAGAAGCAATAGCCAACGGCAAAGAAGTTATTGTCAGAACCAAGCTTAAAGATTCCAAAGGTAAATATGGTCGTGTCTTGGGCGAGATACTTGTAGACTCAATTAACATCAACGAAGAGCTAGTAAGAAAACACTTGGCTGTTCGATATTTTGGTCAAAGCAAGAATGATGTTGAGGCAGAGCATGAGATCAATAAACAAAAACTTCTTGAGCTTGGCGTGTACCAAGAAATAAAAAACCCCTCATAAAGAGGGGCTTATCAAAAGCGACTTGTAACTAGAAGTCAGCCTTGTCAAACAACTCATCAATCATAATGAACTGACCTGCAAAGTCACCGACCTTGGTTCTCTTGTCAATGCGAGTTGCATCTTCAATCACCTTGTAAATCTTTTTGGAATATTCCCAGTCAGGATTTAAGGTATCAATCTTACCTTGGTCAAGCATAATCGCTACAGGCGTAACATTGGTCCCACCGCCATCTTTATCTATAACCAAGATTACAGCAGGCTCGCCACTATCAAACTTTCCTGCCATCAACCTTAGTTGATCAGAATTGTGTTTGATCATAGCCATTTTTTCGTAACACTTTTGTAGTGTAGTTTTCATATTGATTCTCCTATATGAAGTTTTATGATAAAGAACCACTTCTTTACCTATAGTTAATCTTACACTAATAAAGTGTTAAAGTCAACACTTATAGATAAATAAATTAATATGTTATATTGGCAACATGAATGAATTTACTCAAATAATTAACGAGGTAGGATTTCCAATAGCATCCGCTTTAGGTTTGGGTTTTTTTATATGGAAACTTATTAATAGAATTATTGATGGCATGGAAACCAAGCTTGAAACCCTAGATGACAAAGTACAAACAAGTTTGGATACAATGGAAGAAAGAGTGTCTACCAAATTAGATAGCCAGTATGGAATTATTGTAGCTTTAATTGATAGGGTTAGAGCCTTAGACAATCAAAGCATTAGACAGGATGTTTTATTGAAAACTTTACTAGGTGTACCTAATCTAATAGACATAGACAAATTAGCAAAAGCAGATAGAGATGATCAAAGAAAAGACTGATTGGATGTTTATATTTGGAATTATTGGATTGATAATAACGATTATTATTTCTATGTTTGCTCATGGTGATGAGATGGTGCATAAATTTAAAAGCCCAAGCTTTTCAGGTATAGGCACTTCTGCTCATTATTTAACAATAGAGAATCAAGAAACAAGCAGAAAAGAAGCCATTAAAGCTGAAATAAAAGCTTATCAGGAGGACCTAGAAAGAGAAGCCAACAATACAACACTAGCTAGATTTATAAGAAATTTAGAAAGCAGAATTTATGCACAGCTTAGTAGACAACTTGTGGATAATTTATTTGGCGAAACTGCTAATACTTCAGGCACACTTGAACTAGAAGGTAATACAATAGAGTATTCAACCGATGGTGAATACATAACTTTAAACATAACAGATGCAGATGGAAACACGACAGAAATTACTTTGCCTATTGGGGATTTTTCTTTCTAGCTGTAGCACCCTAGACAATTACGCCATACCCTTTACTAGCGTCAAACAATCAGAGGTTGGGCAACTAATAAATCAAGACTTGGCTAATACAGGGGTGCCTTTTGTAAAACTTATTGTTGCCGTTTACCCCACAAGCTTTATTGATCATACAGGACAACGAAGAAGCAACAGTTCGTTTGCAACCTTTAGCACAGCAGTAACCCAAGCACCTTATGCATATTTAATTAGAGCTTTAAAACACGCAGGTAAAGGTAATTTTTTTGATGTGGTAGAAAGAGTTGGTTTAGATAATTTAACCAAAGAAAGACAGCTTATTAGATCAACAAGAAAAGACTTTGATGAAAAAAAAGATTTGTTACCTTTAGCCTTCGCAGGATTGCTTATGGAGGGTGGTGTGATAGGATATGAAAGTAATCTAAAGTCAGGTGGTCTTGGTGCAAGATATTTAGGTATTGGCACCACAAAAGAGTACCGACAAGATACAGTAACGGTTTCACTAAGAACTGTTTCTGTTAGTACGGGCAAAGTTTTAACAGAAGTATTGGTTACCAAAACCATACTTAGCGTTTCGCTAAATCAAGATGCCTTTCGATTTATCTCTGATAACACAGAGTTAATTGAAATAGAAAACGGCATCACCGAAAACGAATCTATAAATATTGCCTTACAAAACGCAATAGAAACCGCAGTTTTGGAAACCATAAAGCAAGGAGTTGTATTAAATTATTGGAACATAAAATGAAAAAATTATTAGCATTGTTTTTAATAGGTTCTGTGTATGCAGACAACGAGGTGTATGTGGATCAGGTCGGAGCTACCTTCAACCTTGATATAGAACAACTTGGCTCATCTAATATTATAGGGGGTGCTACAGCTTCAGCAGGTTCCATGACTGCACTTGATCTTGATGGCGGAACAATGACTTTGGACATCAATCAAATAGGTGATAGTAACAAATTTCTTGGAGATATAACCGCAAGCACTTTTACAGGTTTTTTTGAATTTGATGGCGATAGCAATACCTTTAATATACAAGTCGACCCCACAAATACTTATGGTGCAAATAGTGGTAACTTTAATGTAGATGTAACAGGAGGTAGCAATACTTTTACCTTAGATGTTGCAACCAATGATCTTGCTAGCACTTTAGATTTAGACTGGATAGTGCAAGGAGATAGCAATACTTTTGATTTTGATATAGATTATGATTTGGCAACCAACTATGTTGATGTCGATGGAGATAGCAATACAGTTAATTTTGATGCTGATGGTAAGAGTGGAGGATATTTTAAACTTGAGCATGACGGCAACTCAAGAACATTTAACATTGATCAACAAAGTGAATTAGCAAGTGACTGGCTCCGCATTATTTCTAACGGTAACAGTGGTACTGTTTGCGTCATTCAAAACGATGGCGGAACAAGCACCTCATGTTGATGTAGGAGAAATATCAGAACTAAACGGTGTTGCCCGTATTGTACGAGACAAAACAGAAACAGCAGAATTAAATGATGACATAAGATCATACGACACCCTTGAGACCTCTAATGGTCGCATGGCTGTTACTTTTCTTGATGACACTCTTATACGCCTTACTGAACACTCACAAGTATTAATTGATGAGTTTGTTTTTGACCCTGACCCAAACAAATCTAAAATGGCACTTAATTTTGCCAAAGGCACTGCTAGGTTTGTTACTGGTAAATTAAACAAGGTTGCTAAAAAAAACATAACAATTAGAACTAACAGTGCAACTGTAGGCATCAGAGGCACAGATTTTACTATCACAACCAATGAGATTGGTGAGTCATTAATAATTCTGTTGCCCAATAAAGATGGTACAGCAAGCGGTGAAATAGAGGTCATGACCGCTATGGGTACTGTAATCTTAAATAAACCCTATCAATCTACCGTTACCACGGTTTTTGAATCTCCTCCAAGCAAGCCAGTCATTTTAGATTTAACTCTTGACCTTATTGATAACATGTTAATTGTTACCAATCCACAAGAAAATAAAACCGCAAATGAAGAGGTTACAGATCAAAGTAGCAATGTACTGGATGTAGATTTTTTAGAGTTTGACGAGTTAGAACAAGATTACTTAGCAGAAGATGATTTAGAATTTACAGAGCTAGATATTAACTTTTTAGATGTTAATTTTTTTGAAGATATGTTAAAAATAGTAAACGAATTAGATAAACTACAAGAAGACGATCTTAAACAAGATCAAACAATAACAAGAATTATTGGCACTAAAGTTGGTCAAGATACAGAAACTCAAATAGTCACTTTGGTTACTGGAGATTTAATAAGTTTAAGAAGAAAGGTTGAACAGTCAGTACAAGTAGATTTAAACTCTAGTCAAGGATATACTGTTATTTTTATACAAAACGGTGTTTCTAATACTATAAAAATTAATGGTGGCGGAGATTCAGTTATAACCATTAAACAAAGTTCATAGGGTAAAAAATGAAATTTAATTTAATTAAAAATGTAGTAGGAGCCATAGCACCAACACTAGGCTCTGCTTTGGGTGGACCATTGGGCGGACAGGCAGCTTCTGTTGTGGCACAAGTTCTTGGTTGTTCTCCTGAGCCAAAAGCAATCAATCAAGCCATTCAATCAGCAACGCCTGAACAAATGCTTGAACTCAAAAAAGCAGAACAAAACTTTGAAGTACAAATGAAAGAGCTTGATGTAGATATTTTTAAGCTAGAAGCGGATGATAAAAAAGATGCTAGAGGAAAATTTAGCAAAGATTGGACTGCAAGAATTATGGGTACTGCTGTGGTCGGTGGATTTCTTGGCTATATATTTTTGGTTACTTTACAGCCACCCGAACAAAATTCTGAAGCTTTAATCAATTTAGTGTTAGGATATCTAGGTGGGTTGGCATCAGCAGTTATATCGTTTTACTTTGGGGCTTCAAACACGCCTGAGAAAAAAGATGACTAATAAGCCAACAGTACAATCTGTTTCATCGGATTTAAAATCACATGAGGCACAATGTGCCGAAAGATGGAAGACAATATTTCGAGAAACAGAAGAAATAAAAACAGAAGTTTCAGATTTAAACAAAACTTTAAAAATGGCGGTGTTTGGATGTTTCGGATTTTTAGGAACCTTGCTAATAGCATTAATATCAATAATCTTTCCCCTAAATTAATGCAAATTTCTAAAGAAGGCATTTGCCTGATTAAAAAGTTTGAGGGTTGTGAGCTAGAGGCTTATCAAGATGCTGTAGGTGTTTGGACAATTGGCTACGGTCACACCAAAAATGTACAAGAAGGACAAAAAATATCAGAAGAAGAAGCTGAATCTATGTTGTTACATGAGCTTATGGAATACTGCAAATATGTAGAAGATGCTGTAGAAGTACCATTGCATCAAAATCAATTCGATGCTTTGGTTTCATGGACTTACAACTTAGGTCCATCCAATCTCAACAAGTCAACCATGTTAAAGGTTTTAAATAGAGGTCACTACGAGGAGGTGCCTGCACAAATATGTAGGTGGAACAAAGCAGGGGGTAAGGTGCTAGAGGGATTGACCCGAAGGCGAAACGCTGAATCTCTACTTTTTGAAGGCAAGGAGTGGGGTAAAATCTAGGAGACAATTTGCCACATGCCACTACACGCATAGCGTTAGCAGGTGAATATTTGGCAGCATCTTACTTGCTGAGATTTTGCGACTCTGTAATTCTTGCACCTCAAGCTCATAGAAGCGATTTAATTTTGGATCATCAAAATAAGCTATACAGAGTACAAGTAAAAACCACTAACTCCACCTATTTAAGAAGAGGCAAAGATTATTATCGTTGGGAGTTACGCAGTGGCAGAAGAACGGCAAAAAAAGAAAGACAAGATTCTGATGAAAGGTACGGTAACGGTCAAATAGATTTATTTTGTTTGGTAGCCCTACCTTTAGATAAAGTAATTTTTATGCCATTTAATAAAGAAAAAAATTTAACAGAGTTTGCAAAAACAGAAGAAAGGCTTTTAGAAATAGATACTAAAGAATCTTTGCAAGCATGTTTAGATCAAGCAAACAAAAGTCCAAAATTAACACCTTTAGATTTGTAATAAAATAAGTTAGAATCAACACTTAATACAGGAGATCGTTATGAGTAAACTTAAAAGTAATACCTTTGTCTTAGAGACTGCATTAATTAAATTACAGCAAACTCTTGAAGACAGAGATGATGACTACGGTAGCTCTGATGATTTTTTTGACAACCTAGCAAACATGATCAATGCCATATTGGGCAACAAGATAGCAGAGCCGATAACAGGTAGCGATGCTTGTAATATTATGCTTTGCATGAAATTAATTCGCATATCACAAAATCCTCAACATTTAGACAGTTGGATCGATACAGCAGGATATGCCATTCTAGGACTATTAAAACAAGATTATCTGTGTGAAAATGAGGAATGACATGTTTCTTGTGGGTATTATTCAATATCTCCTCTCTCTCATAATTACATGTCTAGGGAAGTTGGTATTACTCCCCCCTAAGAAAGATGTTTTCCAACTTCCCACCTTATGCTTGATTTAGACAAAATAAAATCTTTTGAAATTCTATCTAAGGATGAGCAGATAGAAGCCTTGGCTTTGATTGATAAATGGAAAAACATCAAAGCGAGAACCAAATGCAGAGATGATTTTTTAGAGTTTGTACAAATGATGTGGCAAGGCTTTATTATGGGCAGACACCACAAGATACTTGCAGACAAATTTAATCGCATAGCACAAGGCAAGCTAAAAAGACTTATCGTGTGCTTACCACCAAGACATTCCAAATCAGAGTTTGCATCGACATTCTTTCCTGCATGGATGATGGGACTAAATCCATCACTTAAAATTATTCAAGCAACTCACACCGCAGAACTAGCTGTAAGGTTTGGTCGTAGAGTAAGAAACATTATTGACTCAGAAGATTATCAAACCGTTTTTCCTAATATTAGTTTATCAGGTGATAACAAGTCAGCAGGTCGGTGGACAACCAATGATGGCGGTGAAGCTTTCTACTCAGGAGTTGGTGGTGCTATTACAGGTCGTGGTGCAGATTTATTAATCATTGACGATCCACATTCTGAGCAAGATGCCATGTCACCAACTGCAATGGATGGAGCTTGGGAGTGGTACACATCAGGACCACGCCAAAGGTTACAGCCGGGCGGTACTATCATCTTAGTAATGACACGATGGTCAACCAAAGACTTAGCAGGTCGATTGCTTAAAAGACAGTCAGAAGCACACGCTGACCAATGGGAGCTTGTTGAGTTTCCTGCAATTATGCCTGAGTCTGATGAGCCTTTGTGGGCAGAGTTTTGGAAGAAAGAAGAACTCTTGGGTGTCAAAGCATCTTTACCAGTATCCAAATGGAATGCTCAGTGGATGCAAAATCCAACAGCAGAAAGTGGATCAATTATTAAAAGGGAATGGTGGAAAACTTGGGAGAGTGAAGAGATTCCTTCGTGTGAGTGTATTATACAAAGCTATGACACCGCATTTAGTGCAAAAGAAACGGCTGACTACTCGGCTATAACGACATGGGGCATATTTTATCCTGAAGAAGGCGATGAAGCTTCTGTCATATTGTTGGACGCAACAAGACATAGAGTAGATTTTCCTGAGTTGAAAAAAATAGCTTTAGAAGAATATAAATATTGGGAACCTGATATTGTTTTGATTGAAGCAAAAGCCAGTGGTACGCCTTTAACACAAGAACTTAGAAAGATAGGCATACCCGTACAATCTTACTCACCAAGTAGAGGGCAAGACAAAATAGCAAGAATGAACTCTGTTTCACCCATGTTTGAAAGTGGCATGGTTTGGGCAACAGAAGATGCGTTTGCTGAAGAAGTTATTGAAGAAATGGCTTCTTTTCCTTATGGAGAAAACGATGACTTTGCTGACTCCGCTACCATGGCGTTAATGAGAATTAGACAAGGAGGCTTAATTGAGCTAGGCACAGACTATGAAGATGAGGTATCATTTGATAGAAGAAAGCTAAGTTATTACTAATGAAAATATTTGTTACAAAATTCATTCATGACGGTCAGGAATATTGTGGTCCTAACATACACGCTGAAGACTTTGAGGTAGCTCAAGCCATAGCAGAAATAGATGGATACATAGTACAAGGAGAGTTAACAGACTTAGTACAATTCAAAGAAGACGAGAAAAGGGTCTTACATTAATTTTTAATATATAATAAATCACTATGGCAATAGAAAGAAAATTAGGCACAGAAGACAATCCTGACATTGTTGATCAGGGCAAAGCTGTTGATATAGAAGCAGAAGCACCTTCGTTTGAAGAACAGCTTATGGACTCTTTAGAGGTTACCATAAATGATAATGAAATTATTATTGATGAAGCCGAAGAAGAAGTAGAACAAGAAATGCCATTTGACGCTAACTTAGCCGAATATTTGGATGATTATGTTTTAGGCTCTATATCCAAAAAACTAATCAACGATGTAGAAAACGACAAAGAATCTCGTAAAGAGTGGATGAAGACTTACACAGATGGTCTTAAGTATCTTGGTATGAGATTTGATGAACAAAGAAGCCAACCTTTTGAAGGTTCTAGTGGCGTTATTCATCCTATCTTGGCTGAATCTGTAACTCAGTTTCAAGCACAAGCTTACAAAGAACTCTTGCCTGCACAAGGACCTGTCAAAACACAGATAGTTGGGCAAAGAGATGCCAACACAGAAATGCAAGCAGAAAGAGTTGCTGAGTTTATGAATTATTACATCATGAACGAAATGCCTGAATATGATCCTGAGTTGGATCAATTGTTATTTTATCTACCGTTATCAGGTAGTGCATTTAAAAAAGTTTATTACGATGCATCCATTAGAAGACCTGTATCAAAGTTTGTACCTTCTGAAGATTTGTTAGTTCCATACGAAGCAACCGATTTGTTGAGTGCAGAACGAGTGACTCACATTGTTTCTATGAGCAACAATGAAGTAAGAAAATTACAGCTTTCAGGTTTTTATGCAGATATAGATTTATTAGGAAGCGAGGTAGAAACAAGAGACACGGTTACAGAGGAAATAGATAAGATACAAGGTGTTGAGCCTGAGTATAACAACGATGAACAAAGACGGTTGTATGAAATACATACAGTTGCAGAAATAGAAGGCTTTGAAGACTTAGACGAAAATGGTGAGCCAACAGGATTAAAGCTCCCTTATATAATTACCATTGACGAGTCTTCACAAAAAGTTTTATCTGTCAGAAGAAACTATGAGCCAAATGACCCAATTAAAAATAAAATTAATTACTTTGTACAATACAAGTTCTTACCGGGCTTAGGTTTTTATGGTTTAGGTCTATCACACATGATTGGTGGTTTATCTAAAGCCACGACATCTATTTTAAGACAGCTTATAGACGCAGGTACATTATCTAATTTACCAGCAGGTTTTAAAGCTAGAGGCATAAGAATTAGAGATGAAGCATCTCCTTTACAACCGGGTGAATTTAGAGATATAGACGCACCGGGTGGTGCTTTGCGTGATGCATTGATGCCATTGCCTTATAAAGAACCAAGTGGAGTTTTATTTAGCTTGCTTGGATTATTGGTTGACAGTGGTAAAAGATTTGCATCTATTGCCGATATGAATATTGGTGATAGTAATGCAGCTATGCCTGTTGGTACAACTGTAGCTTTATTAGAAAAGGGTACAAAAGTCATGAGTGCAATTCACAAAAGATTGCATTACTCACAAAGAACAGAATTTAAAATTTTGGCTAGAGTCTTTGGTGAATTCTTGCCACCAGTCTATCCATATGAAACAGGTAGTGGCTCAAAAGAAATAAAATTAGAAGACTTTAGCAAGAAGGTAGATGTCATACCTGTATCTGATCCAAACATATTCTCCATGAGTCAAAGAATAGTCATGGCACAAGAACTATTAACTATGGTGCAATCGAATCCTGAAATACATGGACCACAGGGTATATATGAGGCTTATTACAGAATGTATTCTGCACTTGGTGTGGATAACATAGAAGCTTTGTTATTGCCACCACAAGATATGACACCTAAACCTGTAGATGCAGGTATAGAAAACAGTGGTTTATTGCAGGGTATTCCTGCTAATGCTTTTGCAGAACAAAATCATGAAGCACACATAGAAGCACACAAGAGTTTGTTTTTGACACAAGGCGTGCAAATGAACCCACAGTTGCAATCTATGATTATTGCTCATGTCATGCAACATTTACAATTCTTAGCTAACCAAATAGCAGAACAACAAATGCCACCTGAAGCACAACAACAAATACAACAAATGATGCAACAGGCACAAACACTTGATCCACAATCACAAATGATGGTACAACAACAAGTGCAAGGCATTATTGAAAGCATGAGTTCGCCAATCTTGGCACAACTTTCAAGTGAGTTCTTAGCTTCAATTCAACCACCACCACAGCAAGACCCATTGGTCGCTATTAGACAACAAGAACTTGGCTTGCGTGATAAAGAGATTGACTTGAAAAACCAACAGTTTGCTTCTAAAGAGCAACAAGATGCCATGGAAAAATCTGCTGAGTTGCAATTACAACAACAAAAAGCAGACCAACAAGCAATGGTTGCATCAGAAAAAAATGACATTGCAAAAGAAAGACTTAGACAACAGGCTGAGTTAAAATTAATCGACTTACAAGCGAGGATGAATAAATGACAAGTTCAATCAATAAAAAAATTCAAGAGCAGATAAAAGAAAAGAAAATGCTTCAAAAGGCTAAAGAGCAAAATGCAGAAGCCATGTTAAAAAGCATTGAGGTTATGGAACCTGAAGTAGAGGTGGCTATAGAAGAAGCACCTAAGCCAAAAGCTAAAAAAGCTCCTGCGAAGAAAAAAACAGTTGCGAAGAAAAAAACAGTTGCGAAGAAAAAGCCTGTTACTAAAAAGTAAACAGGTATAATTAATTTATTAACAGGAGTAAACAATGAAAGCAAAAACTAGCCTAAAAATAAAAGGTCAAGGAAGCATTCCATTGTCTCAGCCAAAAAAGGTCAAGGTTGAACCATTCAAACCGGGCAGTGGTAAAGGCAAAAGCAGAGGAAAAGGAGCTGCTTTGAGAGGCAATAATTTCAGTGGAGTGTATTAATCTATGGACAAGTATGATTTTATTCATGCTCTGAGAAAAGATTTAAAAAGTAGAGAGGAGCAAGTACAAGATATTGTCATGTCAGGTGGAATTAAAGACATGGATAATTATCAATTTTTAATGGGAGAAATCTCAGCAATATCCTATATTCATGATAAGATAAAAGAACACTTACATGACGAAGGAGATATTGTCGATGACTAAAGAAGTTAAAGTAGAGAAAGAAGAGGATACAATAAGTTTAGATGAGGCTTTTGTAAAAGAAGATGAAAGGGTTTTAGACCCATCATTGATTGACAAAAGTGTTGTCGAAAGAATGCCTCAACCAACTGGTTGGCGTATTTTGGTTTTACCTTATAGAGGTAAAGGTGTTACCGAAGGTGGCATCTTACTGACAAAGGAAACCATAGAAAAGGAAACCTTAGCGACTGTAGTTGCTTATGTAGTAGCCATGGGTCCTGAATGTTACCAAGATGAAAGAAGGTTTAGAGATAAAACTCCTTGGTGCGAAAAGGGTCAGTGGGTGCTTATAGGTAGATATGCAGGCTCTAGGTTTAAATTGGCGGATGATAGCGAAGTCAGAATTATTAATGATGATGAAGTCATTGCTACCATTCTTAACCCTGATGACATCGTTTCAGCATAGGAGATCATATGATTGAAGAAACAAACGAAGAACTTCAGGTTCAACTTGACGATCAACAGGAAGCTACAGAATCTGTAGAAATTCCTGAAGAGACTCAAGAGGCATCAACCGACTCAGGCGGAGATGATGAACTTGATAAATACACCCGTGGTGTAAGCAAAAGAATAAACAAGTTAAACGAAAGAATTCGTTTGGCTGAAGAAAGAGCTTCACAAGCGGAAAACAAATATTATTCACTAGCCAGTGAATACAACACAGTGAAAACCAAAGCATCAGCCTTGGATAAAAGCTACACCGATGAATATGAAAATCGTGTGAAGTCCCAAAGGCAACAAGCAGAAGACTTGTACAAAAAAGCAAGAGAAACTAATGATGCCGAGCTTGAGCTTAAAAGCGTTGAATTATTGAACAAAGTGTCCCTTGAAGAAGAAAGGGTCAGATTGGCAAAAATGCAACAAGAACAACACAGCTTTCAAGCGGAACAACCTGTGCAACAACCAACACAACAAAGTGTTCCAAACAATCAAACTTCAGTGTATGATAAACCTAAGCCTGACTCTAAAGCGTTAGCTTGGGCAGAGAAGAACACATGGTTCCAAAAAGACAGAGTAAAAACTTACACTGCCATGGGAATACATGAGGACCTCGAAGCTGAAGGTTACGATGGCTCTAGTGAAGAGTATTACGAAGAGTTAGACAACAGATTAAAGAAGGTTTACCCTGATATGGTTGAACCTAACGACAGCAAGGAAGCAAACTCATCTGTGCAGAGAGTAGCTTCAGCTTCTACTGGAAGCCGTCAAAAAGCACAAGGGAAGAGAAGCGGAATTAGGATTAATTCTAACCATGCTTCTGTTAAAAGCAACTTAAAGCCTTATGGCATGAGTAACGAAGAGTGGCTCAAGCGTGTAGGCAAAGAGATGATGAAAATAGAAGGAGCAAAATAATGGATTTAGATGCGATTGATAATGTAACCCGTACATCTCGTGACGAAGAGCAACACGATAAAAATGCTAGAAGAAAGCCTTGGCAACCTGCAAGGATGTTAGAGACTCCACCTGCACCCGATGGTTATCAATACCGTTGGATTAGGGCAGAGTATGTAGGAGTAGAGGACAGGAACAATGTTTCTGCCCGAATGAGAGAAGGATGGGAGTTTGTCCGACAAGACGAAATGCCTGATTTCCCTTTACCTACAATCGAACATGGAAGACATGCAGGTGTCATAAGCGTAGGTGGTTTGATATTGGCTAAAATACCAACAGAAACTGTCAAAGAACGGAACGAGCATTACAAGAACAGAAATGTTCAACAGAACCAAGCTCTTGATAATACAATGTTCAGTGAAGTTCAAGGCAATAACAAGTATGTGAAGTATTCTTCCGATAGAAAATCGAATGTATCATTTGGAAAAAAAAGGTAGGTAACTAACATGGCGAATAAAGACGCTTCATTTGGTCTGAAACCTGTAAGAATGATGGGTGGCTCACCCTATTCAGGCGGACAAAGCCGTTATAGAATTGCTGCAAACTACGGAACTTCAATCTTTCAAGGCGACATCGTGAAACAAGTCACAGGTGGAACCGTTGAAAGAGCTGCTGCTAGCAGTAGCGTTCCTGTTGTAGGAGTTTTTAATGGCTGTATGTACACAGACCCAACAACATCCGAGCAGATATTTAGCAACTACTATCCTGCAAGCACTAATGCTTCAGATATAATTGCATTTATCGTAGACGACCCTGAAACAGTATTTGAAGTTCAGGCAGACGACACTTTCCCAGTGGCTGATCTGTTTGGTAACTTTGATATTGTTGACACTAACTCAGGAAGCACCTATACAGGTATTTCAGGAGTAGAACTAGATGTCACAACAGGTGCGACAACAACAACTCTTCCTTTGAAGGCTATTGACATTTCTCAAGACCCTGACAACGAAGATGTAGGTAGTGCTAATACTAATGTATTATGCGTAATTCAAAATCATATCTGTGGCGTAAAATCCGCAGGTCTAGCATAAGGTAGGTGACAAATGGCTATAAGTAGATCGCAACTTGCGAAAGAACTAGAACCGGGTCTAAATGCTTTATTTGGGCTAGAATATGACGAATACAACAACGAGTATGAAGAACTGTATTCTGTAGAAGACTCTGAAAGAGCCTTTGAAGAAGAAGTATTGGTTGTTGGATTCGGTGCTGCTCCTGTCAAGGAAGAGGGTGCAGGCGTTAACTTTGATAATGCTTCAGAAGGCTATACTGCAAGATATACACACGAAACTGTGGCTCTTGCTTTTGCATTAACTGAAGAAGCAATCGAAGATAACTTGTATGACCAATTAGGCAGAAGGTATACAAAAGCCTTAGCTCGATCCATGCAACACACTAAAGAAGTAAAAGGTGCAAATGTATTAAACAATGCGTTCGATACTGATTACACTATTGGTGATGGTCAAACATTGATTTCTACTGCTCATCCGCTTGCGGGTGGTGGTACTGCTGCTAACAGAGCAACAACAATGGCTGACTTGAACGAAACTTCTTTAGAAGACAACATAATTGACATTTCAACTTTTGTTGATGACAGAAATCTTACTATTGCAGTAAGACCTGACAAGTTAATTGTTCCACCTCAACTCACATTTGTAGCTGATAGGCTATTAAATACTCCGGGTAGAGTAGGAACTGCTGACAATGACATCAACTCAATTAGAAATCAGTCATCTGTACCTAACGGTTTCTCAGTAAACCATTATCTAAACGATCCTGATGCATATTTCATTATGACATCTGTGAACGCTGATGGTGAAGGTTTAAAAATGTTCCAAAGAACTGGAATGGAAACCACAATGGAACCTGAATTTTCAACAGGCAACATCAGATACAGAGCTAGAGAAAGATACTCATTCGGTGTCTCTAACTGGCGTGGTGTTTTCGGATCACAAGGAGCTTAAGTTTCTTCAGAACCGTAAAGGGAGCTTCGGCTCCCTTTTTTTGTGTTAAAATTTTGTCATGAGATATTACCTAGAACTATTAATCAAAGCCAAAGGCATGTTAGAAACTGTTGGTCATGTATTTTTACAAGATTCAATTAAAAATGATGAAAACAAAGAAATATACGGTCACATTTACGAAGCCTTCAAACACCTAGAAGAAGCCATAAAAAAACTAACCAAGTAAATCTTGAGACCTTGGTTGATAAAGAGTATAGTTATCTAAACCGAGGTAACTCGTTGCCCCAACTGACTCGGCAGACTTACTCCAAGATGGTGCAACATATTTAGTTAGGAGCAAATTATGGCTAAATCAACTTTTTCAGGTCCAGTCAAATCATTGGCAGGATTTATTTCAGCAGGGGTTAATAACTCTGTTTCTTTAACCGCAGATACTACATTAACAGTAGATGCACATGCAGGAAAAATCTTGTTGTGTAACGATGCAGACGGTAAATTTACTTTGCCTTCTATCTCATCAGCAACTCCAAGCGATCCTACAGACCCAAACCAAGCTAACAACATTGGTGCTTCATTCTTTTTCTATATTGAAACACTTGCGACTGATCTTGACATCAAAACTGATGGCACAGATAAGTTTAAAGGTGCAGTAATTATAGCTATTGATGACAGCACAAAGAAAGCTTTTGTTCCAGCAGCAGATAATGATGTCATGACTTTAAATGGTACAACCAAAGGTGGTATTGTTGGAAGTGTTGTACAAGTAACAGCTATTGATTCAGCTACTTATCTTGTTCACAATTCATTGTTAATAGGATCAGGAACTATAGTAACACCATTTGCTGACGCTTAATTTTAGGAGCTTAGTATGTCTATGAGAATAACAGGCTCAGATGTAAAAACATCTACCACAACATCTAGTGCAACTGGCGGTGCTTCTTTGATCTCAGGAAGATCAAGATTAAGAGGCTACATAATCGCAGGTGGCACATCCGATGGAACGGTTACATTTAGAGATGGCTCGGTAACAGGCTCAACTTTGCTTATTGCACCTTGTAATGCTAACGATACAGAAACTTTAAACATACCTGATTCAGGTGTTTTGTTTGAAGATGGTGTACATGTTGTATTAAGTAATATTGATAGAGTTACTATTTTTCACTCTTAAATCATGGCAAGGGAAGTATCTTCTATATCAAGAGTAGGTACTTCCGAACCTTTTGAGTTACAAGTTTCAAGAGGGCAAGTTGCTTATCATGAAACACAGTACAAGTTTGGTTTTAACGCAGACATAGATGATTCTCTTGAAAGCATATGGTCAGAGGGCGGTCTTTATTCTTATTTAACATCCGCAACCGTTTTAAAAATATCTAGTGCAAGCACAGATGATGCTTCGGCAGGAACGGGTGCAAGAACCATAACCATTTCAGGCTTAGACGGTGATTATGATGAAATAAGTGAAACAGTTACACTTAATGGTCAAACAGCAGTCAATACGACTAATTCTTTTTTGCGAGTCTTTAGAATAATTGTAGATACCGCAGGGAGTGGTGGACAAAATGCAGGCAAAATATATGCAGGCACAGGCACGGTAACCTCAGGCGTACCTGCTAATAAATATGGAGTTATTGATGTTGGTGATAATCAAACATTAATGGCTTTATGGACTGTGCCAAAAGGTTACACAGCTTATTTGCATCAATTGGATATCTCGTTAAACACTGAAGTTGCAAACAAGTTTGGCACAGCACATTTTGTTGCTAGACCTGAAGGTGGTGTATTTAATGTAAAAGATAAATTTGTTTTATCGCAATATGTAATAAATCAAGAATTTACTTATCCATTAAAATATGAAGAAAAAACTGATTTAGAGGTAAGAGCCATTGCAAGCTCAAGTAATGCCAATCTTGCTGTTTCAGCAGGCTTAGACATTATATATATACAAAATAGACCTTATACTGACTAATGGCTGAAAAAAAGAAAAGAAAAGCTAAAAGTATACCCAAAACCACAAAAGGTAAGGGAGCTAATTATCGCCCTACTAAAAAGGGTGCAGGCATGACGAAAAAGGGTGTTAAGGCTTACAGAAAAGCTAACCCCGGTTCTAAATTAAAAACAGCCGTAACTGGTAAAGTTAAAAAGGGGAGCAAAGCAGCAAAAAGGCGTAAGTCTTATTGTGCTAGATCGCTTGGACAACTTAAACGCAGTTCGGCAAAAACTAGGAATGATCCTAACTCAAGAATACGCCAAGCAAGGCGAAGGTGGAAATGTTAAATGGCAGTACCTGACAATGTAAAAAATCCAAGTCTTTATAGTAAAGCTAAGTCTAAAGCAAAGGCTAAGTTTGATGTTTATCCATCAGCTTATGCAAACGCTTGGATGGTCAAAGAATACAAAAGAATGGGCGGTCAATATAAAGCACAAGGTGGAATTATGGAAAAAAGTCTTAAACCAATACCCAAAGGCAACAAGGGGTTACCTAAGTTACCTAAACAAGTACGCAACGAGATGGGCTTTATGGCAAATGGTGGCACAGTTAAAAAGGGTGCAGGTGTTAAAAGTTTTATAGCTCGTGGTTGTGGTGCGGTTATGAATGATCGCAGAAAGAAAACCAAGATGCGTGGCTAATGACTAAGCGATCAGGCGGACTTAAGAAGTGGTTCAAAGAAGAGTGGGTAGATATTGGGTCACCAAAAAAAGGTGGTGGGTTTAAGAAGTGCGGAAGAAAATCTGCAAAAGGATCAAAAAGAAAATATCCTAAATGTGTACCTAAATCAAAAGCACGGTCAATGACCAAATCACAAATCAAATCAGCAGTCACAAGAAAAAGATCAAAGAAACAAGGTGTTGGTGGCAAACCAACCAATGTTAAAACTATTGTCAAAAGAAAAAAGTGATAGAATAAATATTTAATTAGGAGCAAAAATGTTTAAGAAAACTAAAGGATATGCTAATGGTGGAATGATTAAGTCCAAAGGCATGAAAAAAGGTGGCATGATGAAATCAAAGGGCATGAAAAAAGGCGGTGCGATGAAATCTAAAGGCTACAAAAAAGGTGGAAAAATAAGCACAAAAGGTTACAAGAAGGGCGGAAAAGTAAGTAAGTAGTGTCTTATTTATACAGTAATATCCCACACTTTAAGTGTTGGGTGAGAAGAGAGTACACACATAACCATGAGCAATATCATGGTGAGTTTTTGCACGCCATGGCTGTAGGCGTTACTACTATGCCAAATCGTTGCTTAGGATTCCATTTAATCTTTACTGGCATAGAAGCAGACGGTGAGCCTGAAGATACAGCACACGGTGGAGCTATGTGGGCAAGAATGCCGATAACCGCTTTGGTTGCAGACACACCATTTGAAGAATGGGCAGAACCTATGGCAGTGCATGATGCACAACCATGGGATTGTTCTTCACACCATAACTCTGTTTATGTTATAGATAGAGCTACACCCTGCCCTTGGCTTGCAAAGATAGATGGCAAGATGTTTCCTGCAAAGTATTATTTCACGGTTGATTATGCAGAAAGCGAAATAGCTGATGACCCTGCACAACATAAAAGTAGTCATGTATTAGAGCTATTAGATGCAGGTGAATGGACTGGTAATATCGTAGCATTGCCAAATAATAGAGTAAGAGTTACGCACCCTGCTTGGTTTGAAACAGGCAGTGATGCACCCGATTTTAAACCCTCTGCACATATACATTACTCTAAATCTGATTTAGACTATACATTGGATGTAAATCGAGTTTTCGATAATTTATACAACGAGGATTAGGCGTGGCAACTTCAGGAAGTAAAAACTTTGAGCTAGATGTAGCTGAATACATAGAAGAAGCATTTGAAAGATGCGGTCTTGAGCTACGCACAGCATACGATTTAAAAACCGCAAAACGCAGTTTAAATTTATTATTGGCTGAATGGGCTAACCGTGGTTTAAATCAGTGGACTATCTCACAAACATCTATTGCTTTAACTCAAGGCACAACATCTTATGATTTGGATGCAACAAATCCAACTGCTGTAATTGATGTGTTAGATGCATTTATCAGAAGAACAAGCAATGGTACACCAAGCGATTTGCAAATGAATCAAATCTCAAGAAGTGAATATGCAGCTATTCCTGATAAAACTGCACAAGGTAGACCATCTCAATATTTTGTAGACAAACAAATAACGCCAAAAATTTATTTATACAATGCCCCTGAAAACTCAACAGATGTTTTGTATGTAAATAGGATTATGCGTATGGATGATGTTGATGCATCAACAAATACAGTACAAATGCCTTTTAGGTTCTATCCTTGCCTAAGTGCAGGATTGGCTTACTATCTATCCTTAAAAAAAGCTCCTGAAAGAACGGGCATGTTAAAACAACTTTATGAAGAAGAGTTTGAAAGAGCTTTAAGCCAAGATGAGGATAGGGCATCATTTAGAGCAACCCCTGATACTAGGGCATACGATTACGCATAATGGCATTCGCATCGGAAAAGAATGCGTATGGTATCTGTGATAGATGTGGTTTTAGGTATGGCTTGCGTGAACTTAGAAAAGAATGGAATGGTTATAGAACCTGTCCTGAATGTTATGAGCCAAAACATCCACAGTTAGAAACAAGAAGAAATTTAGCTGACCCTGAAGCCTTAAACAATCCAAGGGTTGATACTAGCGTAGTACCAAGCAATTTTACGGTTTATACAAATTGGGATTTGGGTATAATAGGAACAGCACTTACAGTTCCTAATGCACTAGAGTCTGCATTGGGTACGGTTACGGTAACAAACACATGAGTTTTACATTAGCAACATTAAAAACAGCCGTTCAAGATTATCTCGAAACAGACGAAACAACTTTCGTAAATCAACTTGATACATTTATTACACAGGCTGAAGAAAGAATATTTAAAGTAGTTCAACTACCCGATCAAAGAAAAAATGTTCAAGGAAACCTTTCTGCAAGCAACAGGTTTTTAGCAACACCAAGTGACTGGCTCGGTAGTTTTTCGTTGGCTGTTATTGATAGCAATGAATATACTTATTTAGATTTTAAGCATAATTCTTTTATTAAAGAGTATTCTTCTAATGCAACAACTACAGGTAAGCCAAAGTATTATTCTATTTTTGACCAATCAAGTTTTGAGGTCTCTCCAGTTCCCGATCAAAGTTATACCGTTGAATTGCATTATTTATCACGACCTGCATCATTAACAGCAGGTGCCTCTGATGGCACGACTTATTTATCAACCGAGGCTCCTGATACGCTTCTATACGGTTGTTTGGTTGAGGGTGCTATATTTTTAAAATTGCCACAAGCAGAAATAGGCATACTAGAATCTAAATTTAAAGAAGCCTTGGCTAGACTTAAGAACTTGGGTGAAGGCAGGGATACAAGAGATGAAATGAGGTATGATTCTTTAAGAATTAATGTAACTTAATTTTCTTTTTGAGAGGAGAAAAATGAAGAGAATAAAAAAACTTGAGGGCAAGACTGTAGCCATTGTTGGCTTGGGTCGAAGTTGGTTTGACTATAATTTAGCTGCATCTCATGGCGATCATTTTGACGAGGTGTGGGGTATTAATGCTGTAGGCTCTGTTATATATCACGATAGAACTTTCATGATGGACCCACCATCTAGGTTTTTAGACACAGATGATGCAGGGGGTCAAACCACTGGCATGAAAAGAATGCTTACCACGGGTGATAAGCCGATATATACATGCGAATTAGATGAAAGAGCTAAAAATTTAGTTTTATATCCAATTAATGAAATTGTGGCTGATCTTAATTGTTGTTACCTTAACAACACTGTTGCTTATGCAATAGCTTTCGCATTATGGAACAAGGTTGGAACTTTAAAAATTTATGGCGTTGATTTTACTTATAAAGGCAATTTACATTTTGCTGAATCGGGCAGAGCTTGCGTAGAATTTTGGTTATCAAAATGCATGCACGCAGACATGCAAGTTGGTGTAGCAGGATCATCAACATTATTAGATACAAATGTAGAAACTCGTGAAAAGCTTTATGGTTATCACAGATTAAAAGACCCATTGGTGCCTTTGTTGGATGGCAAGAAGATGATTGTAAAAAAAATGAGTGAGTTAGCAGTAAACAAAATGTCAGTTGAGCCACAATTGATTGGTAGGCATGATGATAAAACAAATCCTGTAGAGCCAAAGGAGTGGTAAATGATTGAAGATACAACTTTAACTAATTTAGGAATGATTGAAGTACACACCACCACAGAAGGTGGGCATCCTGTAGATTTTTGGGCTAAAAGATGCATCGAAAGAATTATTGCTGTCAGCGATGAAGCACCTGATGATGTAAAAAAACAGGTTCGGGAGTTCAAAGATAATATTGAAAAAGTAATAGAACTGTATATGCAAAATGCTATAAAAAGTGATAGGATTACCATTAATAACAAATTAGAAAAAGCAGGATTCAAAGACTCTGCTGATTTAATTAGGAAACTATAATTATGGCAATTACATCAACACTTACAACAAGTTTTAAAAAAGAGTTACTTGAAGGCAAGCACAATTTCTTGGCTTCGGGTGGAAATTCTTTTAAATTAGCTTTGTACACAAGTTCAGCTACCTTGGGTGCTACCACAACTGCTTTTACTACAACAGGTCAAGCAAGTGGAACAAACTATACTTCAGGCGGAGCAGCTCTAACAAATATTAATCCAACAAGTTCAGGAACCACGGCGTTCACTGATTTTGCCGATTTAACTTTTGGTACGGCTACTGTTACGGCTAGAGGATGCATGATCTACAATGATACTGCTTCAGGCGACCCATCCGTAGCAACCATTGACTTTGGTGGAGACAAAACCTCTACAGCAGGAGACTTCACAATTGTATTTCCTGCGGCAGCTTCAGGTACAGCTATTATCAGAATCGCTTAATAGCAATGAAACATGCCATACGCAAAGTTTCAGTTTAAAGCAGGAATAGATAGGGAAGGAACCGACTACACAAACGCAGGTGGTTGGTTCGATTCTTCGCTTGTTCGTTTCAGAAAAGGTTTTGCTGAAAAAATAGGCGGTTGGGCAAAAAATACTACCACATCTTTTTTAGGCACATGCAGAAATTTATTTGCATGGATTTCTATAGCAGGCACTAAATACTTATTTCTAGGCACCAATTTAAAAGCTTATGTACAGGAAGGCTCAAGCTTTTATGATATTACCCCAATCAGATTAACAACAAGTGCAGGCGATGTAACATTTTCTGCTACCGATGGTGATGCTACTATCACCGTAAGTGATACAGCACACGGTGCGGTGCAAAATGACTTTGTTACTTTTTCAGGAGCAGTTAGTCTTGGTGGCAACATTACTGCTACTGTACTCAACCAAGAATATCAAATAACAAACATTGTCGATGCTAACTCTTATTTAATTGAAGCCAAAGATACAAATGGCGATCCTGTTTTGGCAAACTCAAGTGATACAGGTAATGGAGGCAGTAGCGTAGTAGGTGCTTACCAACTTAATACTGGGCTTGATAATTTTGTAGCATCAACTGGTTGGGGTGTAAATAGTTGGGGTGAATCAGGTTTTGGAGAGGCTGCTTCTTTGGGTTTTGCAAACCAATTAAGGCTATGGTCTTCAGATAATTTTGGCGAAGACTTAATATTGCACCCAAGAGGAGGTCCTGTATTTTACTGGGATCAATCAGTTGGCACATCCACAAGGGCAGTAAATATAACCTCTTTATCAGGAGCAAATTTAGCTCCTACCGTAGGCTTACAAACCATTGTTTCCGAAACAGATAGACATGTGTTTGTTTTAGGTGCCGATCCAATTAATGACACAGGTACAGCTAGAACAGGAGCCATTGATCCAATGCTAGTGGCTTTTTCAGACCAAGAAAGCATCACCGAGTGGGAGCCACAAACAACAAACACAGCAGGATCGGTTAGACTTTCAGTTGGTAGTGAAATCATTGGTGGTATAAGATCAAGGCAAGAAACCCTTGTATGGACTGACTCAGCTTTATATTCAATACAGTTTGTGGGACCGCCATTAACATTTGCTGTTAATTTAATAAATCAAGGTGTTGGCATGATCGCACCTAATGCCTGTATCAATGCACCAAATGGCGTTTATTGGATGGCTGAAGATGGTTTCTATCGTTACAACGGTAGCGTGCAAAGATTAGAATGCACTGTTTTAAGTTATGTACAAGAAAATTTAAACTTGTCACAACTGTACAAATGTTTTGCGTTATCTAACAAACAATACAACGAGATTTGGTGGTTTTATCCATCAACTCAAGATAACACAGGCGAGATATCACGCTACGTTATATATAACTATTTAGAAAATACATGGAGCATAGGCGAGCTAGTTAGAACCGCTTGGCTTGATGAAGATGTATTTGTTGCACCTCTAGCCACTGAAAATGGTTATCTGTATAACCAAGAAACAGGAGAAGATGCAGATGGCTCTCCAATGGATAATGTCTTTATCGAAAGCTCTGACTTTGATTTGCAAGAAGGCAACGACTTTGCCTTTATTAGCAAAATCATTCCTGATATTAAATTTTATGGTACCAATACATCCAGTGGCGGACCTTTAATTAATATGCAAATTAAAACAAGAAACTTCCCTGCACAAAGTTTATCAACCAAAGTGACCAAAGATGTTTCTAATAATACCAATGAATTAAATGTACGAACTAGAGCAAGACAGGCTGTGTTAAGACTGCAAAGCGATGATGATGCAGACACAGGAAACAGACTAGGAGTGCAATGGAGACTAGGATATACTAGAATGTATATACAGCCTGATGGTAGAAGATAATGGCAAAGCTATTACCGACAAGGTTACCGCAGGCTTTAGACGAAGTAACACCTGACGTTTTTAATAGATTAGTCAGGATACTTGAGTTAAACTTAGGACAGTTCGACCCTAATCGAACCCCGCAGTTCAACCAATCCGAATTAGGTGAACTGAACTTTATAGCAGGTGATATAGTGTTTAATACGACACTAGAGATTCACCAAGCGTATGACGGGAATGCTTTTCGTGATTTATATAGTCACCAAACATATTTGAGTGGCGTGAGTGGAACAGGAGCAGTAGGCTCCGTAACAGTTACAACGAGTTAATATGGCAACATTAGAAGAAAGAATACAAAACCTCACACAAGATATTAGACCTACAGAGACTGAAATGGTTATGGACATGGTTAATAAAACAATAGGTCCTATCTCAAACAGAGAAATGGAAATTTTTAGAAGTGCTATGCCCACAAACTCTCTTGCTCCCAGTGTCAGCACGCTTGATCAAAAAAGACTAGAGCAAGCTTTTAAAGAAATTCAATCTTTGGCAGGAGTTTTGACAAATAAAGAGCAAGATATGTTGTCACAAGCAAACGACCCAATTACATTGCTTACAACTTTAAGAGACATTAAACAAAACCTAAGATCATCAGGAAGACTAATGTCTGACACAGACAAAGAAATAGCAATGAATGCTATGCCCTCCAACCCAATGCAACCATTGGTTGATTTAGGTTTTGGCGATCAGGTCAATGTTATATTGAGCAATCCATCCGACTCAGAAATCTCTCGTCAAGCACAACAACAAATTATTAATGAAATGGGCAGAGGAATGGACATAGATTCATTCTTGATGGAAGTAAATAACCTAGCACCCAAAGGTGCGATGTCTGATGCTGATGCAGGTATTATGGGTTTGATGTCCGCAGGAAGAAACGAAGATACAACAGTTGGACATCTCGCAGAGGGAGATGTTGTTGTACCACCTGAAGTTTTAGAAGCCAATCCAATTATCATTAACGAACTAGAAGACACAATGTTAAACATGGGCGTTGATCCAAGATCAAGAATTGTTGACACTACTGGAGAATTGGGTGGCATAGCATCAATTAATCCTGAAACTGGTTTGCAAGAATTTTTTATTAAAAAAGCATTATCAAAATTAAACAGAGCTAGAAAAAAGGTTACTAAAAAATTAGCACCGATTGTTTCAGTAGCAGCACCTTTTATACCTGGTGTTGGACCCTTGGCAAAAGCAGCTATAACAGCTGCATCAGGAAAAGCTGCAGGCTTATCTACCAAAGACGCTTTATTAGGTGGGGCTTTAAGTTATGGTGGGAGCAAACTATTTGGCGGTACGCCGGGTACAGCTACATCAAAAGGTGGAAGTTTGTTTACAGGCGGTGGTGCTGATGGCATAGGTCGTTTTGGTAAGGTTGGCGATTTTTTTGGTAAGGTTAAAAGTGGCATTAGTGGTTTATTTGGTGGTGGACAGCAACCTTTGCCTGAAGAAATACAGTACGACCCAGTTAATCAAGGATACATAAACACTAAAACGGGCATGCCTGTATCAGATGAAGAAATAAAAAGATTACAAGGAGGCAGTTTTATTGGCGGAGCTAAAACCCCCTCTTTCATAAAAGGCATAGAAGACACTTTAAAAGGACAAACAGACCCTTCTAGTAGCAGTCTTTTTGCTAAAGACGATCAAGGCGGTCTTGGCATGATGGGCAAATTAGGTATTGCGGGGCTTGCAGGCTTAATTGGTAAGTTGGCTTATGAAGAAGCTAAAGATCAAAAAGGTGTACCTTTAACTCCACTTACACAAATGGACCCACTTGGTAGATATAACATAGAAGCAGAGATAGCTCGTAGAACAGGAGCAGAAATGCCATCTCGTGTAGAGTTTGGTTTAACTCCTGAAGGCATGCCTGCATTAAGCGGTGGCAAGCCAAGAAACGCAAGATACGGTGGCATTATGGCTTTTGCTGATGGTGGTGTTGTAGCTATGGCAGAAGGTGGCGACATGGATGTTGCTATCAATGTAGAAGAGTTTCCTGTAAGAGATGGACAAATCAATGGGGCAGGCACTGAGACATCAGACGATATTCCTGCAATGCTTTCAGACGGTGAGTTTGTAATGACTGCCAAAGCTGTAAGAGGAGCAGGTTCTTTTGATGTTAACAATAACAATGGCATACTAACTTTAACTCCAAACGGAGAGCCAACAAGAGAGTCAGGCACTAAAGTTATGTATAAACTAATGGAACATTTTGGGAACATGGCATAATGGCAGAACCAATCGCAACAGATATTCAACAACAGTTTAGAACCCTAGACCCAACCACTAGAGAATTATTCTTTGGATCAGGTATACCGGGTACTTCTAGCTACTCACCGGGCTTTATGCAACAAGCATTTAGAGCTGCTGAACGCACATTTTATGATGAACAGGGCAGACCTGTTGTCGTACCGCAAAAGATTGCAGGACTATCTCCTGAACAATTAAAAGCCATTGGCTTATCAAGAGAAAAAATTGGCGTTCAAGAGCCTTACATGCAGAAGGCTGAACAAGCATTTGGTACAGGCATTGAAAGTTTATTCGGTGGTTTAGGTGAGTCTGAGCAAGCGTTAAGAGAATACGCAGGTGCTGAGTACGATCCTAGTTCATACCAACAGTTCATGGACCCATACCAAGAAGAGGTTATTGACCAAGTACGCAAAGATATACTTGAAAGAGGAGCCATGGCTGACATATCAGCTAGAGCTTCTGACATCGCTAGAGGCGGTGAATCTGCCTTTGGATCAAGAGCTAGATTAGGTGCAGAAGAACGCACTGAAGCTCTCGGTAGAGGCTTGGGAGAGGCTTTAGGCGGACTTAGAAGCCAAGGCTTTCAACAAGCACAACAAACAGCCATGGGTGAATTTGGTAGGCAACAACAAGCTCAACAACAGCTTGCTTCAGGACTTGGTTCTTTGGCAGGTGCAAGACAAGCAGGTCAGTTTGGTTTGGGTCAAGCTTACTCAGGTCTTGGTGGGCAGGCACAACAAGCCGCTCAAGCTGACATACAAAGACAACTAGGTTTGGGTCAAATGACACAAGGGTTACAACAAGCACGATTAGATGCATCAAGACAAAATGCATTAATGCAACAACAAGCACCATTACAACAAATGCAATCATTGTTACCATTTGTACAAAGTGTCCCTGCGGGATTCAGTCAGATTGGTACAACTTATGGAGTTCAACCATCAGCCTTGCAAACAGGCTTAGGAGTTGGATTATCAGCACTTGGTGGTTTGGGTAGCTTTATGAATCCACCACAATATAGAACATACGGATAATGCCAATGAGCAGAACAGGTTTGTCATCGTTAATGGGTTATGCACCGGGAGGTGCTGTAGATTTGACTGATGTGCCTGACGCAACAGAAACAACTTCTACTGGTTTAGACGCACTAGCTAGTCTTATGACCCCAAAAACTTTTGATTTTGATGCTAGCGTTGAAAAGTATGAAGATAGGCTTTCGCCATTTATAAACCAACAACCCCCAGTAAGCGGATACGATGTAGCATCAATGCTTGGTAGAGGGCTTTTGGCACAACAAGCAGAAAAATTTCCGTCTGTGGGTCGTGGGTTGGGAATGGGATTTCAAGACCTGAGTGAAGAAATAAAAAAACGCAGAGAATCTAAAAGAAAAGAAAAACAAGCCGTAGCAATGAAAGCTATAGAAATGGCATCACAAGACGAACAATCAGCGAAAAAGTTTTTAAATGACTACTCGTTAAAATTAATTGATTTGGCTAACAAAGAAATACCAAGAGTAACATTGCAATATCAAGACGAATCAGGTGAAAAAATAGAACAAACTTTTTATCACAATGATCCACAGGTAAGTACGATACTTGCAAGTGGTGGTGTAGAAATTAAATCACCACAAAGCGTGACTAACATTGACATGGGTAACGCCAGTGATCTTGATAAAGAAAGAGCAAAAAATATAGCCAAAACAGAACAAACTTGGCAAGTTGAGGCTGATGGAGCTACTGGGGTGAGAGATCAAATTATATATGCTAGATCAGTTGCAGAGCAGTTAGGTCCTGATGGTTTTGGTCCTGTAGAACAATTTACCGCACCTATAAGAACTGCTTTGGTTGATTTGGGTTTTGGTAATATTATTGATATAAGCAAGCTATCTGATCAACAATTGCTAGGACAGCTTGGTACAAGTTTTGCTATGGCTTTGGTTGGTAAGACTAAAGGTGCTATTTCAAACAGAGAAATGGACATGTTCTTAAGAGCATCACCTACATTGGGTGCAACCTACGATGGTTTTATGAAGATGTTAACTTACCTAGATAGGATTGCAGAAAGATCAGAAAAATTTAACGAACAGTGGAACCAAAAATCTATAGAGTTAGCAAAAGCAAATGCATCAATTGCTGAGATACAAGGGGCTTTAGCGTCATTCAAATCAGAGTTTAGAGATGCAAACCCTCTTTTTGACAAACAAGAGTTTGCAGATTTAGAGTCCATCAAAGATGACAAAAACTACAGCGAAGTAAACAAAGGCTATACAAGTGTAACTGCACAACGGGCTGTCAATAATCAGCTTAATGACAGAGCTTCAAAAATAATTGAAGACATTGAGAATGATGACACTTTAAGTGCAACGCAAAAAGCACAAAAAATTAGAGAAATACAAAACATTTTAGGTACATAATTATGTCTGATAAATATGATGCAGAGATAGAAAGCCTAAGAAATTTAGCCAACAAACAACAAGACCTAGAAACTGAGTATGTAACAAAGAAAACAAGAGCCAACATGTTCTTTGACGATGATGCAAAGATTGATTACTTAGCATCTTTAAGATTTCCTGATGACCCATTGGCATCGTATCGATATCAGTTTAAAGACGGTGAGTTAGTCTACAGAAACGATGACGGCACTTTAGAAAAAGAATTTGTTTCGCCAACTGATGTTGGGGTGTTTGGTGAATATGTAAAACCAAATTTAGTTCCTGCGACCACATTTATGGCTGATGTTGTCGGTGGTATAGAGGGGGCAAAAAGAGGATTTCAAAGAGGCTTAACACAAGCAGTTACATCTCCTGCTAAACATCCATTGGCACAACTTGGCATAGTTTTGGGCAACACCGCAATGGGTGGCTTTGCAGGCAATGTGGTTGTCGGTGGTGTGGCTAGGGGTGGTAGAGAGTTGATGATAGATCAATTTTACAACATGCCTCCTGAAGAATTAGTAGCCGCAGGCAAAGACCTTTTAATTTCAAGTGGCTTTTCAGCCATACCTTTTGGTGTTGGCAAGACAAGGCAAGTATTTAATAAATTTGTTGGTAGAAAAGATGCTTTGCAAAAAATTATGAATTTGCGATTAAATCAAGCTGACACCATAGCCGAAGCAAAAAAACTGGGCATTGATTTAACTCCTGCTGAGGCAGATGTGTTGGCAACTAAAGCTCAAAACATACAATACTTTCTTACAAGACAGCCTGAGTCTGACAAAATATATAATTTTTACAACTCAAGAGCCAGTCAAGTAAGAGAAGCTATTGAAGTTTTTGCATCTGAAATCGGATCAGGTAAAGGCGGTGATATAGGAAGAAGGGTTCAAGAAGCGTCTAAAAAAGCTATAGACGAGCTAGCCAAAAGAAGAAAGGTGCGTGCAGGTAAAATTTACGACACAATTAAAAATTCTGACGAGCCATTTCAAATAAACACAAATGAAATTATAGAAAAAATAAACGCAAAACTTGCTGATCCAAAGCTAGACCCTAATGAAGTAGAGGCTATTACTAAGTTTAAAGATTTATTATTTGATGCAAACGGTGAGGTTATAACTGACCTTATGGCTATACATGGTAGACGAGCAGGATCAATTAATGATCTGATTACCAATACAGGTGGATACGCACAAAAAGTTATTATTAATCTTAAAGATGATATGACTGCTTTGATGGATGAAGCAACTCCATTATACAATCTTGCAAGAAGAGTATATGACCCATCGAGAGGACCATTGCAACTGGTAGAAAAGAGTGCAATTGGCAGAATGTCGAAACTTATAAGAGATGAGCAATCTGCAAAAGCCTTGCAAACATTCTTTAATCCAAATGTTTCTGCTCAATCTTTAAGAAACTCTAAAAGAATATTACAAGCAGTCGACCCTGTGGTTTTTCAAGATGTAAAAAAAGAATTTCTATTACAACAGTTGGATAAAGTTACTAAAGAAGCTTTATTAGAAAAAGGTTTGCCACAATTCAAAAACTATTTCTTGCAAGGCAACACCAAGAAAATGATGGAGGAAATATTGGAGCCTGAAGAGTTTGATAACTTTTACAAGCTTGTGGATATTATGAACAAATCATTTTCAGTCGCCAAATCAGGCTCCCCAACAAAACCGTTAATGATAATGGAAAAAGAACTAGTTGATGAGGCACAGGGGATTGGTTCTAAGTCTTTAGGTCTATTGCTTTCTGCCATAAGGTTACCGGGCAGATTGGTTACAGGTACTTTTGGTGATGATGTTATGAAAAGAATAGCAATGACACAGGCTGATACATACTACCGTGCATTGACTGATGCTTTATTTGATCCTGATGCTGTAAATACTATAAACAAAGCTTATGATTACTTTGCTCCACTTGAGTATGGTATCAAGCAAACAATGACAAGAGGTGGTGCAGAAGCTGTGGAAGGTGTGACTGAGCCACAAGAACAGCCATACGAAGGTCAGGCTTTTGAAAGAGAGGTGGAGAGAAGAGACAACCTTAGCTCACAACTAGACTCAGCACTACAAAGTTTCCAACCATCAAACATCCCACTGGTTCCACCTGCTACTGCTGTTAGACCACAGGATATGTTATCTGAAACGATCTTACCTAATCCAAAAGACCGAGAGTTGGCTGAACGCCTAGCTATGGGTTCTTCGGGGATTGGCTCTTTAGCTTAGATTAAAGCTGATCTACATCAAACTGAACATTCATTGTATTCCCATAAAACTTAGAAGTTTGCACTCCTAGATTTATAAAATACTCAGCCATCTTTCTTGGACATTTATTCTTCGCACTGGCAAGTGCAAACAATTGATCAGACAAATGCTTATCTATGGCTATAGGGGTAATGTCCTGTTCAACTCTTTGTGAGCCTTTTATTTGTTTGACAATATCTTTAGGAAAATGTCCTGCTAACATAATTGTCTCCTAGTTATACAGCTTCCCCCTCTTGCTGTTGCATTACTTTTTTGTGATTGGTCTCCACCATTAAACGGATTTGATCAATCTTCTTTCTTCTTTCTAAAGAACAAATCTCTTGCAATAACTCGTAGGTTGCTAGATCGACTGTCAAGGTTCTGTAGCCCTTGTTGTAGTCACCCATATCAATCTCCTTTATGTACTTAAAACTGAATTGTAACTGATTATAATACATTTGAACACAATATTAACACTTTATTAGCATATAAAAAAACATCAATAAAAGTGTTGAAAAGTGTTGTAATTATGTTTTCATTTGTTATTATAAGTGTGTAGGAAATGATTCTTACACATTGGAGAAAAGATATGACAGGTACTAAAGTTTTTACAAACAAATATTTTTACCTTTCTACTGGTAGAGGTAATAATTTTTTTACTTTGAGAAAGTTTGAGGAGGCTAGTGTTTCTCAGCCTTATCAAGCATCTACTTATAGTCGTAGTGATCGTTTTGTTAAAACATTGTCTACTGACTATGATCAAGCTGTGGCTAAAGCCAAAGACTATGTTGCTAACTACAACTCTTTTAACGACAAAGACCTTAAGCTTGTAATTACAGACAGAAGAGAGCTTAACGAAATTGTGCAAAGAGACAAAGAAACAATTGCTCAAGAGAAAGCAGAAAAACAAGCTAAGAAAGATTTTTGGGCGAAGGTTGATGCTGAAAGAGCAAAGAGAAATGCACAAAGAGACTTAAACTTTGCCACTGTATGTTGGGCAAGCTTCATGGCTAGATCATGCAGAAAGTTTGATGACTTACAAAAATTGGCTAATGTTGCTGAACTAGATACAGAAAACAGAGTTACTATCACTGGCGAGCTTGTTCATGAGAAAGAGTATTACAGTGATTGGGGTTGTGTGCTTAAAGGTATCTTTCTTCTTGAGACTGGTCAAAAAGTTTTTGGCTCAGTTCCTAGTATGAAAGATCAGCCAGTTAACATTGGTGATGTAATACAGTTTGATGCAAAGATAGAAAAGCCAAAAGACTTTGATGGTACATTCTACTTTTTCAAAAGACCAACTAAAGCAAAATTTATTAGCCAAGTTAAGGAGGTAGCGTAACAAGTGTTCACAAGTGTTGACATTCAATGCTTGTGAGAGTAAATTTAAGTTTGTTCATTTAAACAAGGAGAATCAAAATGGCAAGAACAAGAAGAGAAGAGACTTACGATCAGATGATTGCAAGATACAGAAAGGACCTTGGAGAGGATATCCATGAGACATACACAGGGCGTTGTGTCCTTGGTGGTCATGGTGAGTTCACATCTACCTTTGAAGGATTCCTCAATAACCCCATAGGTTGCAACGCTTGTATACAAAAAGGCATGATCACTTGGGACAGAGACTTCAATGAAGCATTGGTTTGGGAGGCAATAAAGAAAGTTATTGCAGATAAAAATAAACCTAAAGTAGAGGAGGTAGAAAGTGACACAGTATAAAGATGTTGTAGAAAAGCAAAATCAAAAGCTCAAAGAAGAGAAAGAAGCAAACACAATCATAGAGCTTGGATGGCAAAGAGAAGAGATGGGCAAAGTCAGTGTGATCAGACACAAAAGATATCGAGATAGAGTAGAATATGAATATTCTGATAAACGCAAAAAGCCACACACAGAATGGAGATAAATTATCCATGCGGTTGGTTTGATGCAGAGCAACTACCAAGGAACAACGATGACTAAAATAACACAAGACTACAAGGGTAACTTTTATGACGAGGTTACCAAAAAACTATACAAGTGGTCAGAGTTTATGAAGCTATTAAGAGAAAGAAACGAGGGGGATAAAAAGGATGGTGCCAACAAATAAACCTATAAGCTTTGAGCAAGCTTTGTATGCTTACAAATGTCATTACCAAGACATGTACAACATGAGCAATGTAGAAATGCCCGACATTGTATCTTCATATGTGGATGCAAAAGGCGGTTGGTTTTTAAGAACCCACAACGATGAGAAATTAGCTCATGTATTAAAGTCGGGTTATGTTAAACTAAATTATTAAGAGAGGACCCTAAATGTTATTTAAAAAGAAAGACGATATCTTGTTGAACACTAGCAAGATGACAGCCAGTGAAGTGATAGAAACTTACGCTAGGCTTAACCTGTTTCAAAAGGCAGGACTGCTTAGACTATTGGTTAGAGATGTGATCTTTGAACACAATGATGAACAGATCAGTGGACTGGAGTTCAACAGCATTGAAGTAGACGGAGCTATTATTACAGCTAAGTCAGAAGACTAAAGGCGGTTGGGTATTTTGGCAACCCTTTTCATGGTCATAAACTTCCACAGTTCGGGTATAGGTCTTAGATCGTTATAACCCATAGCAACACTAGGACCACTACCAAAATCTACATCTTGGGCTTTCTCTAAAAACTCTTTTCTACCTATCCACCCTGCAACCATAACTGAATCAGGTATGTCGTGGGGTGTTACAAGAATGGCTACATCAGCCTTAAAGTATTTCTTTTGTTTGAATAACAAATGCCCTGCTTGAGTAAAGGTAGCCTTCACATCAAAGGACACATCGTTGTCCCACATGTCAATGTTCATATCAATGCCACCTTTGTGTATGTCGTGATCTATTTGAAAGATTCTAGCCACAGCTAACTCTCCCTTTACACCCAAAAGATCAATGTCGTGATCGGTGCGAGACTTATCTCTTCTTTGATTCGCAACACCACTGGCTCTTGCCAACTGCCAACGCAAAGATGCCGCTTGTTCGCATTCTGATAAATCCTGTCTTGAAAATCTTACTATCATAATAATCCTTTTCTTTTTTTATAAGCATGAATGCCAACTCTAAACATGGTTCTAGCTGTGTCATTCGGTAAGTCGTGATATGCCAAGTTTAATAACCTGTTTGAAAGCATATACATACGCTGAGGCAACCACGCCACTGCAAGGTGGGTGATTGTCTCAATGCGTTTGTCCTCAAAGCCATATTCTCGTAAAAAGTCCTCTCTTTCTTTTTGAGTGTTAAACTCTGAAGCTTTACCTGCCCAGTAAAGGTGATCGTGAATGGGGCGAGGTAAACTTTTAGCCAATTACAAATCCGAAAGTTTAATTGGCACAATCTGATTGTGTAAATTGTATGGTGTGTAGATACCTGTTTGCTCACACTTCAACAATAAGTCCAGTGCTTGTTCATTCAGAGATCGACCATACTCTACAGCTTCAGGTTCTAACTCATAAACCACATATGGATATGGATGAGTCTTTTCTATTGCAAGAAACTGAAACCTATCAACCTCAGTCAGACCTACATTCTTAGCGGCATCAAGATAGAAAGCCGCTTGCTGATGATAGCCAAATGTTTTAACTGAATGTTTAAAGCCTCTTGGTGAAGCGTCACGACAGGTTTTAAGATCAATGATCACATTGTCTTGTAGCATATCGAAACGAGCTTTACACAAATGCCCAAAGTAATCGAAGACCACTGATAGCTCAGTCTTGTCCTCGCCTCTTGGTTTAAATGCATCAAGAACCTCACAACGAGCTACACAAGTGTCATACAAGTCTTGTGAGACAACGCTACGATTACCGACAGAAGAAAGAAAGTCTGCATACTCTTCTTTGCCTGCCTTGGTTCTTTTGTCAACCTTAGGTGCTATGACAAACTCATCGTCAAACACATGAGGTTCTAAAAATAAACAATGTTGCAATCTACCCTCAACAAAGAATGAAGCCTCGCTGTCAGGCTTCTCTTCGTATTTATATTTGTAAGGGTCTTTCATGATGGCTGAAAGATCATGCGATCTAAAAGCACCAAGATCATTGTATTCGGGGAAAGGCATGTCGTCATACACTCCCTCTTCATAGACCACGACATCGAAGCGTGGTTCAAAATCTATTACATCACCCATGGTATAAAAGGGGGGCTACTAAATCTATTTGTTATGGAGAATCAAATATGAAATATATATCATGACCTAGTAGCCCAAACCGTTAAAACGGGATTTGGTCCTCGATTGATTTCTTGTCATCAGCCAAGTTATCAAGAGAAGAAAACTCTGTTGACTCGTCTTTTTGTAGTTTAGCACTTTCAGCTTTATTAGATGCTACCACTTCAAAAGATTCATCAATCTTATTTTGTACCCATTCGGGTAAATTTACAAACACATCGCACATATCTTTGTTGTCTTTTGCATACTCATCAACATCAAAAGCTATTTGCTCATTGGTTGTTGCAACTTTCTTAACACCACCTTCAGGGTGATAGACAGCCGTTACTTTAGGATTGCCACCCGAAGTATATTCAACTTCAAGCTCACATGTGCATCCTAGAATGTTGGTTAAATCAAAACCTTTAAGTTCATCATCGGTAAACTTTTTGTTACGCCATGAACATAAGTGTAAAAACAAAGCAGACTTCTCATTAAGAGACAGTGTGTATTGTTTCATGATTGAGAAAGGTTTGCCGTCTGACATCTTCTCATCTAGTTCCCAGTATAAGAAGACACTGTGACGCTTCTTGGTTTCACCTTCATAGGTTTCGTTGTGTGTTCCCACGTCAACAATTCTATAACAGGTTGCTTTATATCTACCCTTGGCAATGGTCTCAAAGTTACCGCTACCGCTATCGCTTATTGTTAAAGCCATATTTTTTCTCCTCAATAAAAATAATTATTGTTTATTTATTCCAAACAAAGTATATTGTAAGGTATTCAACACAACATAATATAGAAGTTTCACAGAGAGGGCAAGTATGGGGATCAAAAATATTAAAGGCGGAGGCAAGGAATACGACAAACCCTTGACCATGGAGTCAATGGGTAAGTTCACAGAGTTCTTAAAACAACATGGATTTGAACCTAAGAATGAAACACTGGAACCTAATCCCGAAAAACCACAAAGAGCGTATACCGTGGTTAATAACAAGAGAGCTATGTCAGGTTACTATGCTTACTATGATAACTTTGGCACACCTATTGGTTTTGCCTCTGATTATCGAACGGGACAAACTCATAACTTTAAATTATCTTCACGGAAATCTTCCGAGGTTAACTATGAAGCACTGGAGAAATTTAGAGAACAAGCAAGACAAGACCAAGAACAGAAACATTTAAAGGTCGCAAAGAAAGCCAAAATGATTTGGGATGCAGGCAAACCCTGTGACTCACATCCATACTTAGATTCTAAAAATGTACGCTCACACAACTTGAGAGAACACAATGGCAAGCTCTTGATACCCATCATTGATGAGAAAGGCAAGATGTGGTCGTTGCAGACGATCATGCCTGATGGATCAAAACGATTTCTTTCGGGTGGTCGAACAGGTGGTTGCTTCTTTTTAATAGGCACACATTTAATCAAGGAAACAAAGAAGATAGGATTTGGTGAAGGTTACGCAACTTGTGCAACAATCTTTGAAGATCAAAACATTCCTATGGTGGTTTGTTTTAACGCAGGTAACTTGTTGTCTATTAATACCAAGTTTATGGAATCTATTCCAAACAAAGAGTTTATTATTTATGCAGACAATGATGCCAATGGTATTGGTGAGAAGAAAGCAATAGAAGCCGCTCAACAATCAAATGCTGAAGTAGTTATGCCAACAGAAGAAGGCATGGACTTCAACGATCAAAAAGCAGTCACTGGTGAGATCATTACCAAGAAGGTGGATGTTCCTGATCTAGTAGAGTTTGAGAAGACCACACAAGGTCGGATCATGGCTACCACAGATAACTATCATGCACTCATGAAGACTTATGACATTGAATGTTATTACGATGTTATTAAAAAACGCATTGAGATCGAGATACCTAACTTTAAACCCATAGCAGATTTAAAAGATGAAGCACACTTAGTTGAATTAGAAAACTTGTGCATCAAGAATTTTGTACCCCATCAAAGAGTCCGTGATGCGATGAAAATCATCGCCCAAGAACACAATCCTGTTGCCCGTTGGATTGATAGTAAGCCTTGGGATGGTGTGTCTCGTATCACGGATTTCTGCGATACCGTCACAGCAGAAGACAACAGACTCAAACACATGCTGATGAGAAAGTGGTTGCTATCTTGTGTAGCTGCCGCATTTGAGGTTGACGGTGTATCGCTAGAAGGATTGTTGGTCTTTCAAGGCAAGCAAGGGCTAGGTAAAACGCTTTGGTTCAAACGCTTGGCTGAGTTCAACAAAGGTTGGTTACTTGAAGGAGCTACCCTTGATCCAAAAGATAAAGACAGCGTGAAGAAAGCCGTCAGTCACTGGATTGTAGAGCTAGGAGAGTTAGAGTCTACCTTTAAGAAAGCAGACATCAACCAACTCAAAGCTTTCATTACTTCTAAGTCTGATGAAATGCGATTGCCATATGATCGAACCTTTACCAATTATCAAAGACGCACAGCATTCTTTGCATCAGTTAACGAACCCGAATTTCTTATGGATGGTAGTGGTAACAGACGCTTTTGGTGTTTAAAAGTTACAGACATCAATCCGCATCATGGGATTGACATGCAACAAATGTGGGCAGAGGTCAAAGCTACGCTTTATAAACAAGGCGAGAAGAACTGGTACCTAACGAAAGAAGAGAGAGAACTCTTACAAGAATCGAATGAAGGATTCAGAACCCAAGGTGCAGTCGAAGACTTACTCATGCAACATGTAGACTTCAAGCCACTGGATTCAGAGAAAAAGCCATGGCAACTCACAGCTATGCTTAGAGCTTTAGGCATACGCAACCCAAGAAACATAGACTTCAAAGATGCATCAAGAGTGTTAACAGAGTTTGGCATTGAGCCTAGAAAAACCAATGGTAAGAAAGTGTATGATGTTAGCTTGATAGATTTACCCACAGAGACTACCGATGAACCCCTTGCATTCTAGCGATGATAGTGGGCAACCTTGGGCATCAATCGTTGTCTCTGAGTGTTTCACGCACGATTTTTTTTAACACATGAGATACGAGGCATTCACAGATGTATTTACGCAGGAGTTCAAGAGCTTCACCTCGAGGATGTGGCTCGATTATTGTGATGAGACAAGCTCACCCCATGCCAAGACAAGAGACTATGCAGGGTATGTGAAGGCGAACTTCAAGTGGTTAGTCAGGGAATTCAACAAACGCAATGGCAAAGAGGAACTCAACATTAAATGAAGACATCAAGTGCAAAAGCAAAAGGTAGGAAGTTACAACAGTGGGTAGTCACTAAGCTCATAGAGATACTGAAGTTAGATGCAGAAGATATAGAGAGCAGACCCATGGGTAGCCAAGGTGAAGATGTCATACTCGGTAAACAATCAAGAGAAGCTTTCCCCTATTCAATCGAATGCAAGAATCAAGAAGCAGTGAATGTGTGGAAGTCATACGAACAAGCAGAGACCAATTGCAAGGGCTATGAGCCTTTACTCGTGATCAAAAGAAACAGAAGCAAGCCCTTGGTGGTCATGGATGCACAAGCTTTCATAGATTTACATACAAGGATACATACGGAGGGATAGATGGAAGAGGATAAGAGAGAGATACTGACATCGAATGTGGAGATGAGTGAGATAGATCAAAGCATCTACAAGAACTTCGACTTTAGCTTTGATGGCACCACAAGCTTCGAGGTACCAAGAATGCCATCGATAGATGGAGAGTTTTCTATCGGTGTGATCTTTGGTTCTAGTGGGAGTGGCAAGTCTACTCTGCTTAAAAGGTTTGGTGAGGAAGAAGAACTGACATGGGATAGAAGCAAGTCAGTGGCTTCACACTTTGACAGTGAAGAAGATGCCATTGCAAGACTCAGTGCAGTAGGACTCAACACGATACCATCGTGGGCAAAGCCAAGACATGTGTTATCGAATGGCGAGGGTTTTAGAGCAGACATGGCGAGAAAATTAAAAGATGGTGCCGTCATAGATGAGTTTACCTCAGTGGTTAACAGAGAGACAGCTAAGTCTTGCTCTGTGGCTTTATCTAAATACATTAAAAGAAACAATATAAAGAACATCGTTTTGGCTACATGTCATGAAGATATACTTAGTTGGCTTGAGCCTGACTGGGTGTATTGCACTGACACGCAAGAGCTAAAAAGGGGGTCGGTTCGGCAACCTATACAAGTTCAAGTATACCGATGCGATAAGTCTTTGTGGTCAATGTTTGCGAAACATCACTATTTAACGGCAGAAATACCTAATGCTATACGATGCTTTTGTTGTGTGTGGGAAGGGCAACTCGTGGGCTTTGGTGCAAGCATAAGTTTGCCGGGCAAGATACCACCGTTATATGAGGGTGATACAAGAAAGAAATGGCGTGGTTGTAGAACTGTCATACTGCCTGACTTTCAAGGCTTAGGCATAGGAGTACGCTTCTCTGATGCGATAGCAGATATTCACATCGAAGATGGGTACAGATACTTCTCTAAGACTGCACACATGCGTATGGGTGAATACAGGCAAAAGAGTGATCTTTGGCGTGCTACTTCTACCAATTTAGTGGATAGAAAGAAAGCAAGAAGAAAGAATGTAAAGAAAGAATGGCATCATATGACGCTAGATGTGGATAGAATATGTTATTCGCATGAGTATATTGGTCCTGATAGGAAGTCTTATGACCCTGTTTGGAACAAGGAGAAGAATGAATTGAAACAGGCTGATTTGTTTACAGGGTAGGGTAGGGTATGCAAATTGGAAAAGTATTAGAGAAATGAGAACAATTGAGGCTAGGTGTGAGGGTGTAGGGTACTGTAAGAGAGGTGGATACCCTGTGCCATGCCCTAGTCTCGATCCCTTTATTTATAAGGGTTTTGGGCTTAGGTAGGGTATAGTGTATACATTAAGTAATAATATTTATTTATATAGTATAGAGGGGTAG
>Ga0213862_10000042_pt1 | contig 46429 bp, 76 predicted proteins | sample PICome_7_FD_160092 | JGI IMG/M metagenome (GOLD analysis project Ga0213862, IMG submission 160092) | Coastal seawater microbial communities near Pivers Island, North Carolina, United States - PICO266 | ecosystem: Environmental > Aquatic > Marine > Coastal | place: USA: North Carolina... | reverse complement strand
ACTATGGGGTGATGCAATGGAAGAGTTGTTCGGCGATAAGAAAAGAAAAACTCAATCGATTGGAATGTTTTTATCGTCAATGGTTGGTGAGGTTGCCGGCGATTTGTGTTTACAAAAAATGAATAGTAATATTGTAAAATGGTTTTTAATTGAAATAAATTGAAAATTAGAATATTTTCTATTGACATTAGATTCTAATTTTAGTAAACTGTAATAAAGAGATCAAAAAAATTGAAAAAGGAAAAAACCATGAACAAAACAATCGACCAAACAATAAAAGAAATGATAAACGACGAAATAATAGAAGAAATGATTGAACAAACTCCTAAACATAATGTCAAACTTGATATAAATGTAATAAAAGAAATGATGAAAGATGAAGATAAATAACCCAACATTACAATATTTTTTAATTGCGATAGGTTGTATAACATTTATAATAGTTTTCGCAATTATGGTACTTATAGCACCTTATATTAAAATAAAGGAGAAAAACGATGGCAATTCCAATAACAAGCGACATACTAAAGGCAATAAGAAAAATACACCATAAACCATCCGGTAAAGTGATCAAATTTGATATAGAAGATTTTCGAATCCAATATAAAGAAGTTGTAGCTGAATACCGCAAAGAAAAAGGAATATAACAATGGGTGACTTATCTAAAAATTTTTCAAGAGATGAGTTTAAATGTAAATGTGGTGAATGTTATTTTGACTATGTTGATGCTGAATTGATCAAAGTTCTACAAGATTTACTTGATTTTTATGAACTTACTTGTTCATCAAAAATAAGGATAAAAATAAACAGTGGTTGTAGATGTCAAAACCATAACATATCTATTGGTGGTTCAACATATAGTCAACATGTTCATGGAAAAGCTGCTGATATTGTTGTTGAATTTTTATCAAATATTACAAAACAATGGGGTAAAATAAAATCAAGTTCTGTTTATGAAGTTTTAAACGACAAATACACCGATAAATATGGTATTGGTAAGTATGACAGTTTCACTCATATTGATGTAAGATCTAAAAAGGCAAGGTGGTAATGAAAGTCACATTTATAAAACATATTCATGGATGTTTTGCATCGGTTTCAAGTGATGATGTCTATCTTATAAAAATAATAGATTTACCTTTTTGTCCACATGTTGATATGTATTTTAAACATGGTGATTGGTGTGAGAAAGCTAAGGAAATTTACTATGATATTGAAAAAGGTGAATTTAGAATTTATACAGAACCGGATACTGAAATTTATAATGCTCAACTACATAATAGATCACATAGACATATTGATAAAATAGTTGATGAATATATCGCTATTGGTTGGAATTTTCGATAATATAATTAATAATAGGATAAATAATGAAAGAGTTTTTGATTTTAGTTTTAATTTCGGTTATAGGCGGTTGTGTAACAATCAACAAAAAATTAATACCTTATGATATTCGACAATTGAACGGAGCAATTGTACAAAACATAAAAACTGGAGAAAAATATCTTATTGAGAAATGCGGAGAAGATACATTTTGTGTACATGATTTTGACAATAAAGATGAATCAGTAACTTTTAGGAAGCCAATAAAATGAGATATACCCCAACATTCAAAAAATATAAATGCAGGGCATGTTCAAAACTAACTGAATACAAAAACAAGTGTAGAATGTGCGATGATTGTCAATATTTAAAAATCCGCATGTCAAAAGATATTGATTTAACAAAAAAACTTTTAAGGGAAATTATCGATGAAAATATTCAAAGAAACACTAAAAAGAATTCATGAAAACACAAATAACAATTTTCATTTCGATAATTTAGATTGGACGACTCAAGTTTGGATAAATGAATTATGTAATGTTATTGATAGAAGACTTAAACAACCAGAAATTAAATTTCAAAAATTACATGATGATGTTGATGTTCCAAAATATATGACACCTGGATCAGCTGGAATGGATATTAGGGTTTCATCAAAATCTGACAATATACTTGTGAAAGCGGGTGACATAAAAGTTTTTGATACTGGTTTAAAAATGTCAATACCTGAAGGTTATGAAGCTCAAATCAGATCAAGAAGCGGACTTGCTGTAAAAGGTATATGTGTTGTGAATTCGCCTGGAACGATCGATTCTGATTACAGGGGGGAAATCAGAATCGCTATCATAAACAATTCATATAATCATGTAGTGATTAGAAACCATGAACGTATTGCTCAAATAATAATAACAAGAGTTTCTCAACCTAATATCAAAGTTGTTGACTCGCTCGATGAAACTGAACGAAACGATGGTGGTTTCGGATCAACAGGAGTTTAAAATGGAATATTTAACTTTATTTTTATATTCATGGTTTATATCTGGTTGTTTGTCTTCTTTGGTTTTTACACTTTGTTGTATTTATATTGACTGTAAATTTGAATCACAAGATTTTTTTGTTTCAATTTTTTTAGTTATTTTTGGATATGTAAGTCTAATTTTAATTATTGAAATATTATTTGAAACAGTAAAGGAGACGAAAGAATAATGTTGAATCCAATTTTTATAGAAGCGACAACACTTTCAGACGCATGGTTTCAATTATTATATACTGCAATTGAAGAAGGTCGTGAATTCATAATTGATGAAGGTTCTTATAAAGGACAAAAGCGCCTTGAGTTTGATTTCGCCACAGTCCGTATAAAAAATCCAGATGTGTTGCCTCTATTACCACAAGTACCAGCACACTATGGTTTTCCAAACCCTGTTGAATATGATTATCTTGACAATTATCTACCATATTTGATGACTGGAGAAGAAAAAGAAGGAGAAAGTTATACATACGGTCAGCGGATATGTAAAGCTGATTTTGAAGGAATATTGGATAGTATAGTCAGAAGACCGATCTACAATGTTGAAACTATGGATTTTCTTGATGATGAGAATATTTTTAAAAAATGCTGTAGTTTTTGTAAAAGACCTAAATTCCTAAACCAAATGGAATTAATGATATGGACTTACAAAAACAAAGGTCACCGCAATAATCAAATGATTCTCCAGGTTGGACAACCCACTGACATGTTGCTTATTGATCCTCCATGTTTACGTCACATCGACACACGTATTCAAGATGGTAAGCTTCATTTCTTTCCTTACTTCAGATCCTGGGATTTATATGGTGGTTTCCCTGCAAACTTAGCCGCAATCGAAATGATGAAACAATATTGTGCTGCTGAGATTGGTGTTGAAAATGGTGAAATTATCGCTACATCAAAAGGTCTTCATATTTATGATTATGTTTTTGAAATAGCGGAGGTATTGAGAGGTAAAAAAATAAATGAAAAGAAAACATAAATGTTTAACATGTAGAAATTTTCGTGTAGTTGAGAGCCTTGGAGTAAAATTGATACAATATTGTGAAACAAGTCAAGAAGATATTACATATGAAGACGTAAAAGATTGTCACGAAAGATCAAAAATGTCTGATAAAGATTATGATATCGAATGGGATAGAATAGGTGTTATAGTCAAAAAACTTATGAAGTATGGTTTATAAACATTAACTAAAAACGGAGGAAAAAATGAAGGAATTGATGGAATTATTTACAAGACTTGTGATTGCAATTGAAAAAATTGCAGATCCTGGTTGTGGATCAAAATGTAAATGTGATGAAAAACCTATTGAATTTAAAGATGCCCCACATTTAGGATTAAACACAAAAACTTTTGGAACTGAAATCAAAGATATACAGAGAGATTATGACGCAATTGCCGCGCAAAAAGACGGTCGTGAAGTTCTCTTGAGTCTTTGTGAAAAAAGAGACATCAAAGTCAAAAAAGGAACAAGAGACGCAACACTTGTAAAACTATTGAAAGAATCGGATAAAAAAACAGTTTATTGTGATACATCATCTGGACAAGTAACAGTTGATTTGCCGAAATCTGATCCTGAAACTGAACTTGTCAATGACGACACTGAAGAAAAAATTGAATCTGGCAACCTTGAAGGTATCTTATCTGAAAATGTTGAGCAGGTTGATTTACCTGAGATTGAAGAAACAGAAGATGATGTTTTCAATGATGACTCTGATGATGATGTTTGGCCTTCAGAAGAATGGATAGACTAATAAAAAGGAGAATAAAAAATTGGCAGTTAAACTAACAACAACAAAAGACCAAACAAATTTTATCAAGTGTCTTGTTTATGGTGATTCAGGAATTGGTAAAACCACACTTGCAAAAACTTGTCCAAAACCGCTTATCATTTCATCTGAAAAGAAAATGATGTCTTTGAAAAATGAAAAGATCCCAGTTGCTTTAATTGAAGATCATAACGATCTTGCGGATGTTCTTGAAAAAATCAAGAATGATAAGAAATTTGCAAATTTTGAAACTATTGTCCTTGATTCAGTTTCAGATATTGCTGAAACAATTTTACAATATTTTCAAAAAAATCCAAAAGACGGAAACAACCATGCGCAAGCCCCGTATGGTTGGATGCTTGATGCTCTAAACCCTTTATTAAAAGAGTTTAGAGATTTACCTGACAAACACATATATGTTGTTGCAAAAGTAAAAAGACAAAAAGACGGGTTTACTGAAATCGATACATGGATGCCATCAGCACCCGGTAAACAACTTGGCCCAAATCTTCCATATCTTTTTGATTATGTCTTTGCAATGCGTAAAGGTGTCACACAAAAAGGAAAAGAATATCGCTACTTACAAACAGATGCGGATATTCAATGGATAGCAAAAGGAACCAAAGAATTAAATGCGATTGAGGAACCGCATTTAGGTAAGCTTTTTAATAAGATTTTAAACAACAATAAGGAGTAAGGAACTATGGCAGTTTTAGATCAACCATTTGATGCAAATGATTTTGAAGATATGGGGTCTTTTGATCCTATTCCAAAAGGTGATTATCTTTGTAAGATAGTTGAAACAGAAATTAAACAAACAGAAGCAAGAACCGGTAAATACATCAAAATTAAATTTGAAGTGATACAAGGTGATTTTAGCGGTAGATTTATTTGGACAAATATTAATATTATAAATCCAAATACTATTACAGTTGAAATTGCAAAAAAAGAACTTGCTACTCTTTGCAGAGTTATCGGCAAGCCAGGAACAATTAAAGACACAAATGAATTGCATGGTATACCTTTGATTGTGAAAGTGAAAATAAAACCCGCATCTGGTGGTTATGACGAAAGCAATGCTGTTTCTGGTTATTTACCAGCAGCAAACATACCAACACAAACACAACAAGTTCAAGAAACAAATACTACAAATCAAGATGATGATCCAGGTTGGGAATAATTTGACACTGAATTGAATATGTGCTAATATTAATTATCTTTCTTTTGTTTCATTTAAATGTTGAGTGTTGGTTGTACAGGGTCAATTAATTTTGACCCTGTATCGCAAACCCTTAACTAAAAAAATAGGTGAATTATGGCCGAAATGCCAATTGATACAAGACTAAAAGTCGAACAAATTATTGAAGATGGTTTGATAGTTCAAAAACCACGACCATATTTAGGTATGTCAACACTTGCCGATTGTGCGAGAAAACAATGGTATGGATTCCGTTTTTGTTCTGAATTGCAAATAAGTCCGAGACTTAACAGATTGTTTGGTCGTGGACATAATGAAGAACCAATTATTCAAAATGATTTGAGAAAAGCCGGAATCATATGTCTTGTTGATCCTAATAACCAACCTGAATTTGTTGATGGCAATGGTCACATGAAAGGACATCCAGACGATAAACTTTTAAACATTCCTGATGCTCCAAAAACTCCGCATCTTGGAGAATACAAAACACACAATGACAAATCGTTTAAACACATGAATAAAAATGGTTTGAGAAAATCAAAACCAATTCATTACGGACAGATGCAAGTTTATATGCGGAAATGGGAGTTGACAAGGGGTTTGTATATAGCAGTAAATAAAAATGATGATTCAAGATATTATGAAAGAGTTGTTTTAGATAAAGCTTATGCGGATATTCTTCTCAATAAAGGTCGTGATATAATATCATCCGAAATACCACCACAAAGAATGAATAACAATCCTGATTATTATGAATGTAAATGGTGTCTTCATTATGAAATTTGTCATCATGGAAAATTACCGTTAAAAAATTGCCGCACATGTCATTATTGTGATATTTGCGATGAAGGTAAATGGGAATGTTCCGGTCATAAAATTGAATTATCTTTTCAACAACAACAAATCGGATGCAAAAGACATAAATATATGAGGTGTTTTTGATGCAAATATTTAAAATTGGAAGTTTAAATCAAGAAAAATCTATTTTTAAAATTCATTATTTGAAAATAAATTTCAATAATATCATACCAGATTTGTTTGATATTTTAATTAGTTATAAAAATTATGGTAGAATAAAAAGATTAAGATTTTTATTTTTACATTTTTATTGGATAACAAAAAGTTGTAAAAAATGATCAAACTTAGAGACTATCAACAAGAAGCAATAGATCCAATTTTTAAATTTTTTCGTTCAAAGAAAAAAGGGAATCCGCTTGTCCAAGCTCCAACTGGATCAGGCAAAACTGTTATAATAAGTGGATTTTGTAAAACAGTTATTGAAAAATGGCCCGGCCAGAAAATCCTCATAATCAGCCATGTCAAAGAAATACTTTATCAGAATTACCACACGCTTAAAACTCATTTGAAAAAAGACATAGGTTTGTATTCGGCCGGGCTAAATTCAAAAACAATTAAACAAATAACAGTTGCGGGTATACAATCAATTTATAACAAACCAGAAATTTTCAATCAGTTTAATGTTATTATTGTTGATGAAGCTCATACAATACCACACATCAGAAACGGAATGTATCATAAATTTTTTAGCCAAGTAAAAAAGCGGGTTATAGGGTTCACAGCAACACCATATCGATTAGGAACAGGATATTTAACAAGAGGTGAAGACGCTTTTTTTTCAAAAATTGTTTATGATATTCCGATTAAAAAATTACAAAAACTTGGTTATCTTTGTGAAGTAACCGCAAAAGGAACTAACAACAAATTTGATACAAAAGACATTAAAAAACAAGCTGGTGATTATATCACAAAAGAATTATCGATCGCTTTTGATAGGCCTTTGGTTACAAGAGATATTGTTCGTGAATTATTAAGATATAAATCCAGTCGAAAAAAATGGTTGTTATTTGCAATTGACATTGATCATGCGGAAAATATAACCAGTGAATTGAAAATAAATGGTGTTTCAGCAGTTTGTGTTCATTCGAAAATGAAAGGTGATAGAGATAAAATAATTGATGGTTTTAGACATAATGAATTTCAAGCTCTTGTTTCTGTTGCCATGTTGACAACTGGTTTTGATGTTCCTGAAGTTGACTTGATTGGATTATTAAGGCCGACTGAATCACCAAATTTACATGTTCAAATAATTGGTCGTGGTTTAAGACCTTCATCAAATAAGAAAAATTGTCTTGTTCTGGATTTTGCTGGTAATCTCAAGCGACTTGGCCCGATCGATAATCCGGTTATAAAAATTAAAGGTTCTGGCACTGGTGAAGCTATAATGAAAGAATGTGAAAGATGTTATGAACTTGTTTATGCGGCTGTTCGTATTTGTCCTTGTTGTGATCAAAAATTCAAATTTAAACACAAATTGACATCAAAAACTGATGAACGTGAAGTAATAACACCTGAATTTGTTTATGATGTTGATAGTGTTAGTTATTTATATCAAGTTGGTAAAAAAGGAATACCGATGTTGTTGGTAACATATCTTTGCGGCATTAAAACTTTCACTGACTATGTTTGTGTTGAACACACTGGATATGCTCGAACAAAAGCTGAAAAATGGTGGAAAAGAAGAAGTCCACATGATGTTCCTGAAACTGTTAAAGAAGCAATGAGTTTACTTGATGATTTAGTAAAGCCAATAAAAATTTTAGTTAAGGAATCAAAACCTTATCCAGAAATCAAAAAATATAAATTTGGAGGATAGAATGAAGCAGGTAATTTTTTTATCACTTATTGTGTCAATTTTCATTTGTATTTCTATTGACAAAAACTATTATAGAATAAAAACACTTGAACAAAAAATCCACAATATTGAACAACAAAAAGAACCAGAATATATTAAAGTAATATTAACCGCATATACTTTGAGAGAAAAAGAATGTAATGAAGATCTTGAAAACACTGCGCTGATGATGAAACCAATTCCAGGCTATTCATGTGCTGTATCTGTTGATTTAAAACATTTACTTGGCAAGAAAATTTATGTTTATGGGTATGGTGTTTGGTATGTTAATGATCTAATGAATAAAAGACATAAAAAAAGTATTGACCTTTTAGTTTTTAATGTAAAAACGGCTGAAAAAATAGGAAGACAAAAAGATATAGAAATTGTAACTATTGATAAATTTTGAGGAGGTAAAAAATTGATAAAAGTAAAAAAACGGAACGGCAAGATAGTTGATTTTGATCAATATAAAATTATTAATGCAATTGCTAAAGCTGGTGAAGCAACTGGTGAATTCGATAGAGAAATGGCAAAAAGGATTTATATAAATATTTATTTAGAAGATATATCAAAACGTTGTTATACTATCAATATTGAAGAAATACAAGATCTTATTGAAGAAGAATTATTTTTTCAATGTTGTTATAAAACCGCAAAAGCTTATATCATTTATCGTGAACAAAGAAAAAATATTCGAAAAATCAAAAACAAATTAAATGAAGATCTTTTAAGCGGCTATCTTGATAAACTTGATTGGAAAGTAAATGAAAACAGCAATATGACTTATTCATTACAGGGACTTAATAATTATATCTCATCTAATGTGACTTCTGAATACTGGTTGAATAAAATTTACCCTGCTGAAGTTCGTGATGCTCACAAAAATGGTGATATTCATATTCATGATTTAAGTCTTTTATCTGTTTATTGTGTCGGTTGGGATCTTCAAGATATATTAAGAGTTGGTTTTCGTGGTGTTCCTGGAAAAATTGAAGCCAAACCACCGAGACATTTTAAAACCGCATTAGGTCAAATCATAAATTTCTTTTACACTCTTCAGGGTGAATCATCAGGAGCACAAGCATTGTCAAATTTTGATACTTTACTCGCACCATTTATTCGTAGGGATCGTCTTTCGTTTGATCAAGTGTGTCAATGTTTTCAAGAGTTTCTATTCAATATGAATGTTCCAACTCGTGTTGGTTTTCAAACACCGTTTACAAATATTACAATGGATTTAGTTGTTCCATCTACTCTGAAAAATGAACCAGTGATCATAGGTGGCGTGTGTAACACTAAGACATATGAGGATTATCAGGATGAAATGGATATTTTAAATAAGGCCTTTGCAACAGTTATGTTACAAGGTGATGCGAAAGGTCGTATATTTAGTTTCCCAATACCAACATATAATATCACAAAAGATTTTGATTGGAATAACTCAAACCTCGATCCAATATGGCAAATGACCGGTAAATATGGTATTCCTTATTTTTCAAATTTTGTTAATTCTGATATGTCTCCAGATGACGCACGTTCAATGTGTTGTCGGCTGCGACTTGATAATCGTGAATTACGAAAACGGGGTGGTGGTTTATTTGGAGCAAACCCGCTAACTGGATCTATCGGAGTTGTAACAATAAATCTCCCTCGGATTGCAAAAAAAGCAGCAAATGGTACTTCGTTTATACACGATTTAGATACTCAACTTGAAAACGCAAAGAAAAGTCTTGAAATTAAACGTAAAGTTCTTGAAAATTTTACTGATAAAAATCTCTATCCATACACAAAATTTTACCTTCGCGATATCAAAGAACGGACGGGTAAATATTGGACAAATCATTTTTCAACAATCGGCATTATTGGAATGAATGAAGCACTTTTGAATTTAAGAAGTGAAGGTATTGAAACTAAAAATGGACAAGAATTTGCTTTATATATAATGGATCATATACGAAACAAACTCGCTGAATTCCAAGAAGAAACAGGAAATTTCTATAACCTGGAGGCAACCCCGGCAGAAGGAACAAGTTATAGACTTGCTCAAAAAGATGGTGTTGATATGTATACAAACTCAACTCAATTGCCTGTTAATTATTCAGATGATGTTTTCGAAGTTCTTGATCTTCAAGATGAGTTGCAAACAAAATACACAGGTGGTACAGTATTACACATGTTTCTTGGTGAGCAAATAACTGATATTGAAAGTGTTAAAAACTTTATCCGCAAAGTAGCAAACAATTATAGATTGCCATATTTCACATTATCGCCGACTTTTAGCGTCTGTCCTAAATGCGGATATTTGCCAGGAGAAATAAAACAGTGTACCGCATGTGGATCTGATAATGAAATATATTCAAGAGTTGTTGGTTATTTACGACCAGTCAATCAATGGAATAAAGGTAAACAAAATGAATTTGAAAAAAGGAGAATATTTAAATTATGATAACAATACTCGATCTTGAGACAACCGGACTTGTTGGAGCAAAAGGAAAAGACCAGCTTCATCAACCACATATTACAGAATTTTATGCAATGCAAGTTGATAATAACTTGAAATTTGTAAGAGATTTTGATACATTTATAAAACCGCCTGTTCCGATTCCGAGCCATATAACTAAAATAACAGGTATAGATGATGAAATGGTTGCCAATGCACCAACATTTCTACAGGTTTATAAAAAAATAATAGAGGTGTTTTTCTGTTCACATACGATTGTTGCACACAATCTTTCATTTGATGAAGAGGTTTTGATTACAGAATTAAAGAGGATTGGAAAAGAATATCATTTTCCTTATCCACCGATTAAATTCTGTACTGTTGAACAAAGCATGCATATAAAAGGCCATCGATTGAAAAACAATGAGCTTTACAATATTGCAACTGGAAAAGATATTGAAAATGCTCATAGAGCTAAAAATGATGTCCTTGCAACATTTGAATCATATAAGTGGTTAAGGAATCAAAAATGATAATAAGTGGAAAAGAAATACACAAAAGAATTGACAAGGATATTAAGATCAATCCTTTTTATGAAAAACAATTAAATCCAAATAGTTATAATGTTACACTACATAATGAATTGTTGATTTATGAAAGTCTTACTTTGAATATGAAAAAACCAGAAAAAACAAGAAAAATTATAATACCTGAAACCGGTTTAAGACTTAATCCTGGTGAATTATATCTTGGTAGAACAGTTGAATATACTGAAACAAAAAACCTTATTCCGATGATTGAAGGTAGATCATCAATTGGTCGTCTTGGAATATTTGTTCATGCAACAGCCGGGTTTGGTGATGTTGGATTCAAAGGTTATTGGACACTTGAGATTTCATGTGTTAAACCGGTTATAATCTATCCATTTGTTGAAATAGCTCAATTATTTTACCATACTATTTTTGGTGAATACGATGAATATTCAAATGGAAAATACCAAAATAACGAAGGTGTTCAATCTTCAATGATGTATAAGGAGTTGTAAAATGGTAGATTGTTTGAAATGTAAACACAATGTTTATGATAAAAATCAAATACCTTGTTGTGATTGTTTTGATTATGATCAATTTGAGCAAAAAGAAAAAGAAAATCCAACACCAGATATGGTAAATAAACCGCCACACTATAATAAATATCAAACTGAAGTTATAGATATTATAGAAGATTGTTTAACAAAAGAACAATTTGAAGGTTATTTGTTGGGAAACATGATAAAATATAGAATGCGTGCTGGATGGAAAATTAAAAGGGATGAAGATCTAAAAAAATCAAATTGGTATCAAGATAAATTAAAAGGTAAATAACATGTGGATTAATATTAAAACAGGATATTCTTTCAAACAGGTATATGGTCATCTTGATAAGATAGCGGAAAAGTGTAAAAAAATATGTTTGGATGCGGGGATAAAAGAGCCATATGGAGGTGTTGCCGATCTTGGTAACACCTTTGCTCACATACCTTGGAAAAAAGCTTGTGACAAGGCTGGAATTAAACCGATTTATGGTGTTCAGCTTCCAGTTGTCGATGAGCTACAGAGAAAAGAAAGAAGATATCCATATAATTGGATGATATTTATTGCCAGAACACAAGAAGGTTTACAGGAAATTTACAAACTCGTTGACCTATCCTGGCAACAAATGTATTATCGTCAACGAATTACTTATGATCAAGTAAATGATTTGTCGGATAATGTTATTGTTATTGGTGGAATTGCTCCAAGAAAAGATTTATTAAAAAGAAGATGGTATACTGAATTATCACCATCGACACCATTATGTAATAGAAATGAACACTCAATTGCTTGTGTCGATAATTTTTACCCTGATGCTGAAGATGTTGATATTTACGAGCCTTTTGCTGATGAACGTTTACGAGAAAGAAAAACATGTCCAATACATATTTTGACAAAAAATGAATGGTTATCTGAATGTGATTCTTCTATTGCTATTACAAATTTAAAAAATATTGTAAAAAAATGCAACGTTGAACTACCAAAAGCGCCTATGGTGAAGTATATAGGCGATGATAATATTGAGGACTGGTGTAAAAAAGGAGCCAAAGAAAAAGGATTAATTAGTAAAAAAGAATATCTTGACCGCTATAAATATGAAATGAAACTTATTAAAGAAAAAGGGTATGTTGATTATTTCTTAGTTGTTGCGGATTTGATCCGCTATGCAAAAACTAAAATGTGTGTCGGTGGTGGTCGAGGTTCTGCCGCTGGCTCACTTGTTTGTTATCTCATGGGTATAACAGAAGATGATCCGCTTGAATACGATCTTTATTTTGAGCGTTTTATCGATATCAACCGTTTTGACTTGCCTGATATTGATATTGATTTTCAAGATGATAAACGCCATCTTGTTACAAAATATCTTGAAAAAAAATATGGAAAAGATAATGTTGCACAAATAGCCAATATCAATAGACTTAAACCAAAATCAGCTATGACTCGTTTTGCAGGTGCTTTGGGTATTCCGACTGATGAAATACATGAAATGAAAGACGCTATCATCGAAAGAGCCGGTGGTGATGATAGAGCTAATAACTGTATGGAAGATACTTTCAAAGATACTGAAATGGGTAAAACTTTTATAGAAAACCACCCAGCAATGGAGTTAACAAAATACGTTGAAAATCATCCTTCACACATGGGTGTTCATGCTGCTGGTATTCTTGTTTGTAATGATCCGATATCAAAATATTGTGGTGTAAATAGTAAAGATAATCGCATCGGAATGCTTGATAAAAACGATGCTGAAGAAATTGATTTACTTAAGATAGATGCCCTTGGTTTAAAAACAATGACTATTTTAGCCGGTGTTTGTGATCAAATTGGAAAACCATATTCATGGATACATAAAATTTCAAAAGATGATCCTGAGACGTACAAAGTTTTTAATGATCATCGTTTTAATGGTATTTTTCAGTTTGAAGGTGATATGATACAGAAAATAGCAAAAGAAATGCCAATTGAAAATCTTGAAGATATATCCGCAATCAATGCGATTGGTAGGCCTGGCCCTATTGAATCAGGTGGAACAAGAAAATATCTTAATTTTAGATCTGGTAAAAAAGAAACTGAATATGTAAATAACCATCCTATTGTTATAGATGCAACAAAAAACACTTATGGAGTTATAATTTATCAAGAACAAGTTATGCGGATTGTCAAAGAACTTGGTAAATTGTCATGGGAGGATACATCAAAAATAAGAAAATTGATTTCGAAATCAAAAGGTAAAGAAGCTCTTGATAAATTTTATTCTAAATTCGAAAAAGGATCAGTAGAAAATGGAATAACCGTTGAAGAAGCTACTTATATATGGGATCATATAAATGTAATGGGTGCATATTCTTTTAACAAATCCCATTCAATTTCATATAGTGTTATTTCATATCTTTGTGCATACATGAAAGCGCATTATCCGCTTGAATTTCTTGTTTCAAACTTAAATAATTCAAAAAATGATAGATCCGCATTGAAAATACTCAGAGATGCGGTTGAAAACGATGGAGTAAAATATAAATATTTTGATTCTGAACATTCAATGGTCAAATGGTCTGTAAAAGATGGTATCTTATATGGTGGTTTTGAAACGCTTCATGGTATAGGCCCGGCAAAATCTAAAACAGCAGTTAAAAACAGACCAAAATTCCAACCGGGCATAATAAAATCAATTGAAAAAGATGATAGTTATTTCAAATATTTGTATCCTGGAAGAGATTTATATGGTGATTATTATAATGATCATAAAAGACATGGTTTAAATCGTGGTGCATCGACTATTGATAAATTGACTGGTGATGGAAAATTCTTGATAATAGGCTGCTTGATTAAAAAGAGTTTGAGAGATGCTAATGAAGCGGGTAATGTTAAAAAAAGAAACGGTAAGTTTTTAAGTGGTCAAACAGCCTGGATTAATATAACCCTTGAAGATGATACCGGTAGTATCATGTGTAAAATCAAAAGAGAGGATTATTTAAAATACGGCAAAGATATTGCTGAAACAGGTAAAGAAGATAAAGATTGGTATATGGTTTATGGTGAGAAAATCAATGGTTGGAACATCATGTTTGTAAAAAGAATCAAAAAAATAACAAGGAAATATGGTAAATGAAAGTGTTTTTTCCAATAGTAATAATAGTTTTAATGGGTTTTGCAAGTTTGTTATATTTTTTCAACAAGGATTTTGGAAGGGGTTTGTATTGGTTAAGTGGTTTTTTAATTAATATTGCAGCAACTTTTTTGATTAAGTGATTATTATGATTATAAAAATGAAGCCCGAAAATTATTTCGGTGTGAATATAGAAAAAATATTAGAAGAGGGAACTTGTTTATATACAGAAAAAGAATTAGAAGAATGTAAAAAAAGGATTTTTATGAGTGAATCAAATGAACAAATAAAATTAATAAACTGGGCAAAAAAACAAAGAGAAAGATGTCCTGAAATAAGATGGCTACATCATATACCGAATGGTGGTGATAGAGATATAAGAGTTGCATCAAAATTAAAACTTGAAGGTGTTGAAAGCGGTGTTTTTGATTTGTTTCTTCCTGTCCCACGTTGGAAAAAACATGGTCTTTATATTGAAATGAAATATGGAAATAATAAATTATCTGAAAAACAAGAAGAGTTTAAAAATTTTGTTATTAAACAAGGTTACGCAACCGCAACATGTTATAATGCGGAGCGAGGCATTATGATTCTAAAAAAATATTTGGGGCTTAAATAAGCCCCTTATATTTTAATTCCAGTTTATTGTAGCTCTTGTAGTTACTACACTTTGCGCTGTTCCAGTACCTTGAATTGCAAAAGATAAAGAAGAAATACCACTATTAATGTAATTATTTGATGCACCAGCCGAATTACCAGACCAATTACCAAGATAAACACAATGATTACAATCCGATGCACCACCACCGTTACCTGAAGTAGCTGTATTGTCTTGCACATTTGAAATTGTTGAACCATCGCATATATAACAACCACCACCGTTAGTAGTTGAAACATTATCATGAACGTTATCTATCGTTGAATCATCACAACTATAACAACCACCACCGTTTGTTGCTCCACTATTTCCCCTTATATTTGAAATACTACAGTTGTTGGAACTTGCTATACCACCACCGTTACCAGATGTTAAAGTATTAGAATATACATTACTAATAGTACAATTACTTGAACGATATACACCACCACCAGCACCAGCCGTAACAGTATTATTATAAACAGTGTCTATATCACTGTAATCACATTGATCAACACCACCACCATTCCCAGCCGTAACAGTATTGCTGTAAACATTAGAAATACTACTATATTCACATTTAGCTACGCCGCCGCCCCCTCCGTTCGATACTGCTGTTGAAGAGTTATTATAAACATTATCTATAGTTGAGTTGTCACAACCATAAACACCACCACCACCAGTTTGAAAACCAACTCCATCAGAACCAGTTGCCGTATTACTGTGAATATTTGATATTGTTGATTTTAAACAAACACTTACACCACCACCATAAACAGCTTCATTATCATAAACATTTGATATTATACAATTATCACAATTAGACGCTCCACCACCGTTAGTAGCTGTTGAAGAATTATTATAAACATTTGATATTGTACAATTATCACAACCATATAAACCGCCACCGTCATTTGATGCTGTGTTACTATGGATATTTGTTATTATACAATTCATACAATCATATAAACCACCACCTTTACCAACTGTTGAAGAATTATTATAAACATTATCTATCGTACAATTATCACAATCATATAAACCACCACCGTCACCAGCTGTTGAAGAATTATTATAAACATTTGTTATTATACAAGTATCGCAAAATAATAAACCACCGCCACCAGCTGTTGAAGAATTATTATAAACATTTGTTATTATACAAGTATCGCAATCATATAAACCACCGCCACCATTTGTTGCTGTGTTATACTGAATGTTTATTATTATACAATTATCACATTCTGACAAACCACCACCAACATTTGAGGCTGTGTTATACTGAATATTTGAAATAGTACAATTGTCACAACCATATACACCACCACCATTTGATGCTTCGCAATTATTTACATTTTTTATTATTGTATTTTCTTGTGTGTTTACAACAGAAGAACCATAACCACCTCCATTTGATGATGTTTTACAGTTTGTTACATAACATTCAAAAATACTATCCTCAACATATTTTATATCAGCAAATCCACCGGTAGTTGCAACAGTGTAAGTTGTTTTTACTCCATCAAAAGTCCAATTTTTTGTAAAATGAACACCTGTCAATGGTGTACCAACAGTTCCAGTTGACACAAATTTTGCAGAAACATTTGTTCTGTTGATGGTAACACCTGGATCACTATCAATTGTTAAATTTGATCCAAAATTTACAACTACACCCAAATCATAAGGACTTCCAGTCGACTCTAAATATACAATTCTATTTTGTAATGTTGTTGAGCCATCAAATACAACATCAAATTCCGCTTGAGTTGTTACAACAGTCACATTATTTGAAACTTTATTTTTTAACCAATCAATCCATTGATAAACCCTGTTCATAAACCAATTCATCCATTGATAAGGTGGTTTTTCAGGAACACCGGCTGTTACATCCCAGCCGTCATCTTTTCTTGATGTTGGAGCTGCTGTTATATTTGTTTCGTTTTTATCCCATTCTGGAATATCCGTAGGTTTAGCCATTGTTAACCTCCATTATGGTTCTATTATTTTTACAAAATTTCCACCAACTAAAGGATTGGTTGCATCACCCCAACCTTTCCCCGTTGGATCTTCATCAAAACTAAATGAATCTTCTATCGATGGAACTGATATGTAAGTAACTCCAACACCAAGAGTTGTTGGAAAAAAACTAAAAATAAACTCTTCTGGTTCCGTTATTGTTCCACCTATGACAAAATAAGGATCAAGATTAGCGGGTAAATAATATCTCACTCTATCGGCGCCAAAAACAAATTGAAACAACTCAAGAACACCATCAACTGACATATTAGCCATGTTAACTAATATTTTTGCTTTAATTTCCAACCTATAAATATCATCGGTTTCCCCTGATGGTCTTATTATTCCAACTATTTGACCCAAACCGTCAAGTTGCGCTCCGACCGCTGTATCTAAATTTCTATCAGTTAAAAGCTCTTGTTCAGAATCATAAAGTTCATCTGATTCGGCTAAAAAAGCTTTTAAAAAATTGATTAAATTTTCACTTGTTTTAAACTGAAAAGATAATCTGTCAATCTCTCTATTTGTAATAGTATCAGACAATGTTAACCTCCACCCTTGATATATCCCATGCAGATATTTCATTCGGATCAATTGTTATGTTTGAAGTTCCAGATGGTGATGGAGCTAAACCAATTGTTAATGTTATTGACAAAACTCCAGTTGTTTCATGTATTGGCCCAAATAATTGAGAGTAAATAACATCATCACTAATAAGAAAATTAGCTTCACCATAATCAACAACGCTTGATTTTATATCATCTGAACCACTTGCTGGAAAAGAACTATCAACTGTTATATCTGCTTTAACATAAATATTTACATCGGATGGAACAGAATAATAAACATTTTGATCAAAACCTTGAGCATCTTCAACAACAACAAGAATATCACCATGAGATTGAATCCCTACTGGTGTATTTATCCATATTGTATCTGCTATTTCAGTTCCAGTTCCACCTTTTACAAAACATTCAAATTCATGGGGTGGTATTCCAAGAGCATCAACAACATTAGTTTTGTTTTCAAAAACTAATGCATCCACAACACCAGAAAGATTTTTCAATTGTGCGCTTAATGCATCTGCTGAATTTTGACCCGCTTGTTCGGTACTTTCTGATTGTCTTAATCTTAAAGCTGTATCTGTTTCTTCAGCTCTTCCAGCAATAGCATCAGAAGCATTTGTTACACCAGTCCAACCATAAACAGGTGTGTCAATTATGGTTAAAGTTCCAGCAGCTGCTTCAAAAAAACCTGCTTCTTTACTTTCTGTTTCAACATCAATTGTTCCACCACCTCCGATAGTTGCACCAGCAAGTGTAACAAAAACTGTTCCTGTATCTGAGGTTGACATCTCAGAACCAAGTGGAACAAGTGTTCCAGATATGCCCGAAAGTGTTGCTGTTACAGTTGCTTTTGTTGCCGCAAGTCTTGTAAGACCATTTAATTTTACAACATTTGATAATTGATTATCAGAAGCGGTATCAGGGTATTGAGAATTATAAACATTTTCTTGAGATTCCCATTGATCCGCAAAACCTTCAGCCATCAAACCAACAAATTGGCCAAACACACTTTGAGGTTCAAGGTCAATGTTTTCTCCAAAAACAGCTTTCAAAGCTGTTTCTATATCGGTTTTTATATCGGCTAATCTTTTTCGATTAAAACCGGTTGATGTCATTCCAAATGTCATACCGTCACCTCAACACTTACTGTTTGATTAACTTGTAATGTAATAGTTAATGTTCTTTCATCTCTATCTATTGATAAATCAAGAGAGTTTATTTTATCAACGCCTTCAGTGTTTAATATTTCAGTTCTGTAAATTGATTGTAGTCTACTAAGATCATTTATACCCTCTTCAAAAATTAATTGTGTGTATGGAAGACCTTTTGATGTATCTAAGAACCATTCATCAAGTAGAAATTGAAGTTTTATTTTTAATCTTTGAACTAAATCTTCATCTTCAGTTGTTATTTTTAAATCCCTACCATCCAAAACAATATCATGATTTGTGTTTAAATATATATCTGGCATTATGGCACCTTCACTGTATCAACTTTTGCATTACTCATATCAGCTGTTGATCCTGGAGATGGAGTTGCGATAACTCCAGGGGAACCACCTCCACCAGTAACAGCAGTAGTTGTGTGAGTATGATTATTAAAATCAGAAACTAATTGATCAAAAGCCACTTTCATATCATTAAATGCGGTTACAAAATCCGCATTACCATTTAATTCGATTATACCACCAGGTGTCAAAGTTACACCATCACCTGAAGATGTTCTGATTTGTAAATTTGTGTCGTCAAAACTTGATATCAAATCAGTTTGTGGATACATCATAGGTATTGCAAAACCATCAGATAATGAATGTTTTCTAATATCACCTGCTGATTGAAGATCACCGTTGATTAGCCAATTATCTATTGATCTTTCAGAAAAAATAACTAAAACATGATCATCAGTTTTTATCGGCCAAGTTATTGAAAAATCAGATGTTTTTGGAAAACGTATTGGAACACCTGTTAATAAAGGTAAATCAACAATCTCACCTTTTATTTTTCTTTTTATTGTTGGTTGAACATCAATTGTTTGTTCATCTTTATTAAAAGATTGTACTATTGCCGGTAAAGCTGTATGTAATTCTTTCAATGAAGAATCAATTGCTGTTTGTATTACTGTTTCAAGTGTTGTTCTTGGATCTGCCATTTAAAACACCCTCCCATTTATTTGTGTTTCCCATTGATCCGCATGTGTATCACCAATATGAATCAACTTATCAATGCGGTAAATACCTTCATTTCTTATCGGAGGTACTTTTCTAAAAAACAAATTACCCGCATTTATTTTTTCAGATATACTTTTAATTTGAAAACGCCTTCCAAGTTTCAAATCAGGTAATAAAAGATTTTTGACATTAACACCAATATCAGATCTTTCAGGGCTTCCAATCATTCCAGATTTTTGGTTGATGACAATTATTGGAGTATCGTCAAGAGGTTTGTTTTTCTCAGTTGTTTCAATGATCCCGTCATTGATAGAATAATCAAACCCTCATTCGTCTGCAATTTTTTTCAACCAGTCCTTAACATTTCCGGTCAACTGTAGACTACGTAATAATGATTGTTTTCCACTAACACAATTCGTCAATCCCTTTGTTATACCTTTTGTGACACCTTCCATACTCCCAACAAGCTCATTAAAAATTGTTTCTGTTGTTGCCCCTGGCCCCAAAGTTTTATTTATAATAGAGTCGTTTATATCTTTGACAGCATCACCACAATACAAAGTGGTTATCCAATCAACCCCTTGTTTTTGATGTAAAACATTAATAATATTTCCGGAAAACAACAAAGGTGGATTTTCATAACCGGCAAAAAACTCAACTTGTAAACCATCTTCTTCTATTTCTTGTCGACTCGATGTGTTTAAATTATAAATTTGAATATTTGCTTTGTTTGGATAACCGACAAGCGATTTTTCAACATTGAATTTTACTCTTAAGTCTTCAATGCTTAATTGTTTTATCAAAATTTTTACTTGTCTACCAAAAAAATTCATTTACTGTATATTTCCAAAATATAATTTTCGATATTTGATCTTGTTGGATCAACTTCAGAATCAATTTTTATATCAAAAGGGATATCAACATATTGTTGTAATAAAAAAGAACCTGATACAAGTTTAACACCATACACAAGTGGAACTGTATTGTCATCTGTCAAAATATCAACAGTCCAAAAACCCAAAGTGTTCCATAATTGTCTGAAGTCATAAACAACTTCATCAATAACAACTTTAATCGCTTCTTCAGGACTTGAACTTAATTTTAATTCACCAAGTTTAGACAATTGATTTTAACCCTCCATTTGTTGCTGGAGCAGATTTATCAGATGTATCTTGATCCGCATAAGTAATTGTTGGTGGAGCATCAATCCCGACTAAAATAACTTCAGATAATGTTGCGGTAAAATACAACGCATTTGATGTTTCTTTATCTTGAGATTCTGATAAATTTGTTATAAGAACATTATCATAAGATTTTAATCCTTGAACAAGTGTAAAAGGTATTCTGTTTATTTGTAATTCAAGTAAATCTTCCCATGCTTCTTGAGCTTTTGTTTTTGTTGAAAAAATATTTTGAGCCGCTTCAAGGACATTACTACTTGAATTACTTACAACTCCACTTATCGAAAATGTCATTGGTTCAATGATAACATGATCATTTATATCAGCACCATTTTCAACAGGGTTTTTTGTTATCCTTGCCGTTGCTGATGCACTTTCAGTTATAACAACATCAAGTTCAATTTCACCAATAAAATTGCCTTTTTTAAAAATCAATTGAGTTATTGCCATTAAAATTCAACCTCGCTTGATAAATTCACGTTAGCGCCGGTATACTGTTCGTTTAGGACTTCAGAAATTGTTTTTCGAACATCAGCAACATTTCCACCGTCAACATTAATATTAATATTTGGTTTAGAAGTATTGTTTGTTGTATTGTTCTGAGTACTATTGTTTTGACCTGCTGCTGCAATAGGCACAGGATTTGTTTCTGTGTTTATAGGTGAAACATCACCAATATTAACACCAGGAATTCTATTTAAAAGATCTATTCCTTTATTCAAAGGATTAACAAACTTATTTAATAATTCAATGCCAATTGATTCAATAGTTTTTCCAAGATTTCCGATCCAAAAAATAATATCTTTGATCATCATTTGAAAACCTTCAATTGCATTTCCAAGTTCATCAGAGAAAATCAGCTTCCAACCTTCTCCGATTTTAGCCATCCAACTAAGCAATATTTTTAATGACTCGGTTAATCTTGGAAAATCTTCAAGTAAATTTCCAATCCATGAATCACCATCGTTTGAAAATTTTTGAAGGTCTTCAATCAATAAAAGAATAGCAGCTCCAGCAGCAATCAAAACTATTGGTATAAACAAAGCGGCAGCATTAAAAGCGATTAAAGCGGCTGTTGCAAGTTTAATTGCATTTTCCCAACCACCAAAAACTTGAACAACTCCATCAATAACATTCCATAACCGCATAACTATATTAAAAACACCGCTTATTACTTTAATCAAAGTTTCAAAAAACTTTTCTAAACGCTGTTGAATCAATGTTCTATTTACTTTGAACCATTCAACAAATGTTTTTATTACAGGTGTCAAAACTTTCATAAGTTTTGTTCCGATTGTACTCGCAACACCTTGAACAATTTTTTTAACTCTTGTCATTTCATCAACAAAATTAGCGGCAGCTTTTGCCGCATCTTTATCAATTGCAAATCCAAGTTTTCGTGCTTCTTCTCTTTGTTGAATTAACGCATCGCTTCCATCTTGTATTGCTAAAAGAAGATCACCACCGATACCGAGTTTCTGTGTGAATTCGAGTTTTTCAGCTTGTGTACCAAGTGCAGCGACAGAATCAGAGATTTCAAGCAACATATCATCAGCATTTTTAACTTTACCCTCGGCATCAGTGGCGCTTAAACCTAACATTCCGAAAACCTCAACACCAGCTCCAACCCCTCTTGCGGCTTCAGATGTTATACGAGAAAGGTTTTCAAGTGAACTGTTCATTGAGTCAATAGAGCCACCGTTCAATTCCGCAACATATCCAAGCTCTTGCATAGCATCAAGATCAACACCAATTCGTTGACTCAATTTACCAGTTTCATCATTAGCTTCAGCAATACTTTTTGTGAAAGCAAAAATACCAGCGGCAGCAGCTCCGGCAGCAGCAGTAACAGCAAGTAAACCTTTTGCAGCAGTTTCAACACCTTCATTGAATTTTTTTATTTGATCATCATCAAATTCAAATCCGATTTGTGTTATTAAACTTTCAATTACTTTTGTTGGCATTTTTATTCCTTAAGTATTCCGCTTCTTCTTTTAAATCTAACATTTCAGACAATTGCAACATATCATAGTAACTATAAACTGTATCAAGTTGCTCTAATGTTGCCATGTTTCCGAGAATTAATCTCGTAGTAAGCGGGTCAACATTTAACTCCCTGGTTTCTCTTTTTCCTTTACCGTGATGAGCAAACCTGACCCTTTTTACTTTCCCGTTGCAAAATTAGCCTCCAGAATAAAACCAACAACTTTCCACATATCCATAACTTTTCCAATAAAGTCTTTTTCAAAATCAATACTTACTGGAACTTTAACATCACCATCTTTTTTTTCTATAAAAACACCTTCTTCAAAAAGATACATTACAAAATTAAAAGCTTTTTCATCATCGAAATTATCAAGAATAGGTGCAAGGGCTTCAAGCATTTCAGTAGAATCTTTGGTAATTTTTCCTTTTCCAAGGATTTCAAAAATACCTTTGCCAAGTAATGATACAAGTTTTGTTTGTACACGCAATGCCCGTGTACCGGACATTTGCGTTACAAGATACGTTATGCCGTTTATTTCTTTACGCTTCTGTTCTCTCATTTGTTACCTCCAGTTAACAAATTTATACAGTTGGAATTACAGATGTCAAAAAATCACCTTGAAAAATCCAATCCATTGTATTCGGATTTCCACCACGAACAATATTAGGAGCTTTCATTATCCAGGCATTATTGACAACATGGCTTTCACCTGTTTCTTTATCATTAATAATTAGCGGTAAAACTCCAGCTCCTGTTTCACGATCTGTATTGTAAAGAGCCATTAAAACCGCATTACTTTTGCTTGTTTGTAAAAGTTTTATTGTGATTGTACAACTATTATCAGTAGTTTGTGTTCTTGTTACATCACCTTTAGCACCAACAATTTTTGCAAATTGATCATTGTCAAGTTCAATTGTGACAACATCATCGCCATCCGCAAAACCTTCAATCTCATCAATGCCGTAAATTACATTTAAATTTTTAAAAGAAAAATTTTTAAAATCAGCCATTGTTTTCTCCTTATATACTTACTGTTCCACGAACGACAACTTTATTAATTCCACCTGTCAATTCACCTGTAAAGGTTCCTGAAGGCAACAATCTATCATCTCTATTTGCCTGGGATGTTTCCGATCGTTTTGGAAAAGACGTTTCAACAGAACCCTCAACAAGAATGCCTTGTTTGACACCATATTGGTCAAGACGACTTGTCAAGCGGTTATCAACGATTGTGATACCTGCATTCGTGTATGGTATAATATCTTTTTCAAGCAATAATGCAAGTAAACCCTCTTCAACTCTTGCCTGAAGAAAATCAATATTTCTTACAATATCAATATATTCACCTTCTTTATCAGCGTTTTTGCCACCACCCATTGTTCCAAAATAAACAAAATCAGCTGCAAGAGTTTCAGTATAAACATTGCAATTAACTTCAATAGCTGCATCAATTTGAGCTTCTGTTAAAACAACTGCATCTATATCAACTACTGCACCTTCAGCTATACCTGCAAGTGTTTTATAAGACCAATTTGTTGACCCTATATCTTTAGGTAGTTGTTGACCCATCCAAGATGCATCGGGATAAAGATTTGCGTTATCATGATAAATAACAGCAGTTCTTTTGTAATTAGCATTTTTAACATAATAAGAAAATGTTGATGTACTTCCAGATGTAAGAACGTTTGCATCGTTTGAAGCAATCAAAAACATTTTTCTGCGACTTTCTATTTCATCAGCCATATCTTCTGTGTTGGAGACATCTCTATATTTTTTTAATGCTCCCATTGCATACCAATCAGTATCAACATTTTCAACAGCTGTTAAAGCAGTTGCAAAAGTTTCCGCAATTTGACCTTGTGATAAAATAGAGCCACCTGGAACTGTCGGACTTACTGCTGTATCGCCATCAAGAAAACCTGAACCGCTAATATCTGTACCAGCAGGAGCCGCAACAGTGTCGAGTACTGTTATAGTCGACGACGCTCCAGTTGTTGCGCTATTTATATTGAATCGACCACCAAGATAGTAGCAATCACCATTTGCTCCAAGACCTGTATCAATTACTGTTGCAACATCATCAAGACTTGTAACAGATGAAAAATCAAGAGCCGTAACATTTACTGTACCACCATCGATATCAATCGTAAATTCACCGTCACTGACAGCCACCCATGTTGCAATAGTTGATTGCGGAGAATCACCACATTCAAGTACAGCAGCAATCGAATCATCAACAAAACGACCAAATTTTAAAGTTTCTGGTTGATTTTCAAGAAATGGATCCTGATTAAAAAAAGCATCAGCATATTTTTCTTCTTCACTTGATGCGCCAAAAAATGCAGTAACAGCCGCAAGCGTTGTGAAAGATTTTATTCTTGTTGTTGATGTTATCAAATCTGAATCAGTGATACACATCAAATCACCAAATCCAGCAGCCGCGACACTTGGATTTGTTTTTGTAATTGCAACATCAACAAATCTTGTTATAGGTCTTGTTGTCATTTTTTACTCCTGTATTATTGTTGTTGTATTGTCGATTTCGTTTTCTATTTCAAATTTTTTAATTGTTTCTATATTTTCTGTAGTTTCTCTTCTTACTGAAAAACTAATATCAAATTGTGCTCTTTCCTCCCATTTTTTATCAATCAATTCAGGTATTTTTTGGATTTGAGTCATTTCAATAAAACCCAAACCATTATCAAATAAATATTCTTCAACTGTTAATTTCATTAAACTTTTTTGTATATCAACCGCTTTTTGATAAGCGCCATCATAATAAGTATTAATACTAAATGTTGTTTGATTCATTGAAGAATATGTGTTGTTTGTTGAATCATCAACTTGTAGAACACCATCTGTTTCATGTGTTCCAAGTTTTGTATCTGTCAAAAAATTTATTAAAACATAACTGGATGTTGGTCTTGGTGCATCAGGATAAGCAAAAATAGCGGTCATACTCAACAAGCCGTTTATCCAACCATACATTATATTTTCAATTTCAGTATTTGTCATTGTTTTATCGCTATCGCTTTATTATAATTGCCTATGTAGCGTTTTGCTACATTAAAAACAAGCCAAGTTGAACTTTTATATGTTATTAAATCATTTGTTTCTAATTCAAAAATAGTATGAATTTTTATCGCTTCATTATCTCTATCACCTTCAGGTAAAACCTCTAAATCTTTTGGATTTGCATTTTGAACAACTCCACTAAATGACAATGCGGTTGGTGTACCAGCAACCCAGCGACCATTAACATATGATCCAGAACCACGACTTCCTGTCACTGTTTCAAACCATCCATCAAATGCATCTGTTACGTCATTTATTCCCATTATTTGTCAACTTCCCATGTGATCGAATTTTTAAGTTGTCCAGTATCAACAAGCGGATTACTCGATCCTTTCTTTTTTATAGTGTATGGATTGTTTGGTGGTGATTTAATATCAACTATTTTTTGTGTTATTTCACCAGCTATAAAAGAACCTAACAAGCCAAGAGCCTGATCAATATTCATATCACCTGATTGGATTTTTCTTAATAATTTTTCTTGTAATTTGACTATTTCTTTTCTTTTCTCTTTTATTGTAGACCGCATAAACGATCTTTCTGGAATTCTTGTTGTTCCAAATTCATTATAATTGCCAACTTCAGCAACAGTCAAACCACTTTCACTATGTTTTCCAGCGTCAATTATACCAACATTTACTTTACCGGATTTTTCGAGTCTTTTTAAAAGACCTTTAACACCACCGTTTATTTTCTTTCTTTTAAATGACATAAGCTGGTGCACCTAATGATTTTCTAAGTTCTAAATATCTTTGACCGTAACTTGTTGATGAAAAATAAGAATCATCAGAACCGGTTAAAGTCGGATTATTATAACTAACACTTGTTCCGTCAACCGCTTTACTTGCGATTTGACTATTTGAACCACTATTACCGGCCGAGCTTTTTTCACCAAGAGTAAGATAATGTGCTGTTAAATAATACAAACCGAGGTCGTATTTTTCACCCCAATTGGTTTCATTCAAAATCAGAACAGAATCATCAATAAACAACTCAATCCTTGCGTCAGAAACAGAAGTGAATTCGGGAAATCTGATTTTGAATGAAGCCGCAGTTATCATTATTTTTTATCCTTCTTTTCGACTTTTTTCTCGATTTTTTTCTCAAGTTTTTCAATTTGTTTTCTCATTTCAATAATCAAATCACCTTGTTCTTTGATCATTTTTGATTGAGAGTCATTTTCTTTGTCTTTTTCAAGGATTTGTTTATTTTGTTTATCGATAACTCTTTGAGCTTTATTTAGTTTTTCATTTACTTCCAAAGCATTTTTGGCTTGATCCGCATCTTTACCAGAAAGAGTAAAATCAACAAATTCAATTGATTCTTTTATCATTGCTTTGTTAACTTCAGTTTGAGAGTATTTTTTCAATTCTTCTTTGGTATAATCTACATAATTATATCCAGGTAAAACTCTTAGAGTCGGCATACCCATTGTTTTTAATACTTTGACTGATTTTGTTTTGTTTCTTAGTGTTAACAAGATAACCTCCAGTTTTTATAACCCGGCCATAAAGACCGGGTTTAGTTTAATTAAATACCGTCAGCGTAACGAGCTGAACCAGGATAACGAAATTCAACACCACCACATTTATAAGTTCCAGGTACTTCATAACCTCGACCTTTTCTTTGTGGCTCAGTGAATTTTAGCGGTTTTGGAATATGCATTACAACTTTATCAGGATCATAATCATAGGCCATCATTCTATCAGTTCCACCAGCACCAGCACCAGCAAGTTCAGGAGTAGGAATAACATCATCCATACTTGTTAAATAAGGACTGTTTGCAACAAGCCATTGTAAAATAGTTGTGTCGCTGTTATCACTTCTTGGTGTACCCGCAAGATAATTCCATTGAGCGGTTGGTAGTAATAGTCTTGTTGGTCTTTCAACTTGAAGAGTGTCGACAAAAATATCACCCATGAAATCATTGATATCAAAGATAATCTGATTTGGGGTTTTGTTGACAAACTCTGTTCCAGAACCAGGATCAACAACAGTAGCTGAAGTTACATTAGTGTTGTTAATAAAACCTGGAAGATTATGAGTTGTATCACCTAACATTGCAACAGCTTGTAAATGTTCTTCACATGCTCTTCGTGCTTGACCAGCTTTGTCGGCAGTAAGTGAACGACCGAGCATCATGGCTTGCCCAAGTTCTTCATCAGAATACTCATAACCAGTTGCTGCCAACTCAACAGGAACTTCAATTTTCTGAGTTCCGATTTCAGCAATCGGTACATTTAGAGATTTAGTTCCGACAAATTTTGCAACGGCTTTTCCATCCATAAAGAAATACGTAATGGACGTAATATATTCGCCACCTTCAGTCGAAATAGGTATTAAAAGATTGTAAGTTATTGCCTTGTATTTTTTCTCGTACATTTTCTGTTCAACACCAGAAAGTTGAGAAATTAAAAAAGCAAGCCCGGTTGCTGCATCATATTGAAATTGATTCATTTTCTATTTGTCTCCTTATGCTACTGTACCGGTTGAGGTTCCAATTACACCCCAATTAGTACCGTCAAAAAGTGTTTCACTCGAATCACCTGCATCATCATATGTGATGGTTGTTCCGTCAAGAAAATTTGCAGGTGTTAGAACTGAATCACCACCATCCACAAGCATTTTAATTGTTAATCTTTGACCAATATAACCATCAGCAAGAGTATTTGCTTGCACACCTGATGTAGAATCGATAAACAATACATCTATATCAAGCGGAACAGCTCCAGAAGCGGTTATTGTATAAATCGCAAGACCTTCTCTTCCAATCACTTTCCATGATGTTCCAGAAAATTGAAGAGTATAAGAACTAAAAACTTCAGTTAATCTCAATGTTGCGCCAACAGCAAGATTTGCAGGAGTGATTATACAATCACCACCATCAACTGTCATCATGATCTTCTTGATCTGGCCTTCTGTGCCATCAGCAAGACTTAGAGCCATTGCTCCAAGAGTAGTATCAACATAAGTGATAGATGTTGCAACAGATGCAACTGAGGTTGTAGCTGTTACTGTTTCTGAACTATCAGGAGCAATCAGAACACCGGTTCCAGGGGTATTTAGTTTTAATTTCGCATAAGCACCTGCGGCGGTTGTTGTTGTGAAAGCTGCACCAACAATAAGATCAGCATCACCACCGGAGGCATCTTTACGAAAACGACCTACAACATCTAACGGAGAAGCAGCGGCAGTATGACGAAAATAAACAGCATCACCAGGAACAACAGATTGTTCCGTGTAAACCCAAATTTCACCGAAATCAAGAATATTAGCTTCACGATATTGCTCATAAAGATGATCACCATCAGCCTGTTCAACTCCATCAGTTGTATGTAGAGTTATACCAAGAAATGATTGACCTGTAGCTGAAGGTAATAAACATTGATCATCGCCGGTTCCGCGAACAACTGCTCTACCAAATGGGATATCAGATGTTTCACAGGTTTTTGAAATAATATTTGCGAGTTGAAGATCTACCTTTTGACCCTCAAAAGCTGCTCCGTGTGTAGCAGTATAGTCACTTGAACTTTGAACTGGCATTATTTACCTCCATTTAAATGATCCGCAACATATTTAGCTTGTATAGCTTCACGATCGTTTTGTTTTTCATTTTTTTGAAAATCTTTGTTGAGATTATCAAGAGATTCTTTATTTTTCTTGAATCTATCGATAGCCATATCATAAGCGGCATCAATATAATCATCTGACTTACCAGAAACATCGAGGCCATTTATTTTGTCAACAACAGCAGCTTTTATTTCTTTGTCACAATGTAAACATTCTGGCATATCATCACCAAGAATTTTTTTAGCATCGTTCAAAAGAACTGATTTGTCTGTAACCATTTTAGAAATTGCTTCATCATTGAATTTTTCAGAATCAGCAATAAGAGAATCTTTAGCGGCTTCCGCTTTGTCTTTCTCTTTTTTCATTTCTTCTTTTTCTTCATCAGCTTTGTCTTTTTCTTTTTTTAGCTTCTCCACTTCAGCATCGTGATTTTTTTGCTTATTGCGGATAGCCTGTGCGAGTTGAGAGTTATCGGTCTCATACTCAATTCCATCAATTGTAATTTTTTCCACAGGTGACTCCTTGTCATCTAACGTTATTTTACAGGCTGAACCACAACGGCCAGCGTCAACAATTGCAAGGTGATTTGCTCTGATTTTAGTCTGAACAAAATCATAATTAACTCCGTTATAAACCCCCTTTTCTTCTTTTAGCTCATTTGAATATCCAACAGAAACTTCAATTTTCCCGTCTTTTGTCTTGTCAATTACTTTTTTATCTGTTATAGTCAATATACCTGTTAAAACATTTTTATCGTTTTGAGCCTCAACACCTGAGACACTCCCAACCTGGAGGTAAGAAACATTCGAAATATCTACAGGTGAAGAGGGATGATCATCCGTCAAAACTAAATTAGTAAAAGTTTTAATACTTTCTTCATCAAAAACTTCTGATGGAGGTCTAAAGACACCGATTTTTTTAGAAGCTCTATCATCATTCAGACCTATTTCAAAACCATAATAGTGTTGCACACCTGTGCGTGCAAGCGTGACAGGAGCAGTTAAAAAACCAGTTGTTTCATCAATAACAGCTCTAACTTTTATACTTGTATCTTTTAACATCAATCTACCTCGATTACAGGTCTAAAAGAACACCGACAATTTATATCAGTAATTCCAGGTTGTATGTATTTTTGACACTTGGTCGACCATGCACCTTTTGAAAGATCATATTCTTTTCCATCAAGCTCCGCATGACAAGGTCTTACTCTTTCGTCATCTGATGTCATATAAATACCTTTTTTAATCCCAAGAGCTTCATTTCTTCTCAATGATATTTGTGAATTAATCGTTTGAACCTCATTCCTTGCAATAGTTTTTATTCGATTTGCAAGTTTAGCATTTGCGGAGCCAACTCTTGCATTTATTTGTTTTGCTATTTCTGAGTATCTTGTTCCATTTACAACACCATTGTTTACTATTGTCTCAACTGATTTAAGATATTCTTCAGGTAAACTTTTAATTAAAGATACATTTTTATTGATACTTAACTCCACAAAGTCACTAAGTCCCTCTGAAACAATCACTCCACCAAGATCAACACCTGTTACTTTTTCCACTGTTTTATCAAACCGTCTTTTGTTATTTTTCCCAACTTTTTCAACCATTTGCGATGCTGTGTTTTTAGCAAATCCGGCAACAACAGTTCCGGTAAATTGCATGTTTAACCTTCTAAATATATTATCTAACATATCACCTATTCCGTCAAGAACAAAGTTAGATTCAACTAACTTTAAAAATGGAAGCAGTTCTATATTGACAGCTTTGATCAATGCCCTTCCAAGTTTATTCAGTTCCCTCTGATACTGGATCTCCAGTCCCCTCTGACTCTTGATTGGTGATGCCGTTTTCGTTTTCTTCTTTTTCTTCTTCAAATTCAAGATTTAATTCCTCTTCTTCAATTTCTTTTTCGACTCTAATTTCATCGATTGTCACATAAGTTCCATTTTCCGCTAAATTAGCTAAAACATCTGATTCCCTTATGATACCCGCATCAACATAAGCGATATCACGGTCTTTGTTTTTTGTATCAACTTCAGCTTGTTCAGTTTCAGATAATTGATGTAGCGGATAAAAATCATATTCAAGTGTTTCTTTTATTCCAGCCGATGCCATTATAACAGAGTCAAGAATGTTAAGTTTTGGCCTGATATCATTTTCTTGTGTTGATTGAACATTATCATAATAATTTTTCATATCAGAATCACCAGTAGCATTTAAACCTGATGGCGATATTCCCAAAAATCTTGTAAGCGGAATATCAAATGCTCCTGAAACTTTTTGCATTTGTCTATCATCGATTTCAGGTAAAGTATTAAAAGTACTCGCTTTTTTATCGTAATCATCTTCACCGTCAAGAGCTATACCGTTAATAACTGATTTCATTTTATGAGCAAGTTTTAATCTATTGACAACAACACTATCTTTACCTTGAGCAACCAATGTATTTAAATCTTTTATTTTATAAACATCAACATTTGCTTCTGTTACAAGGTTTGCTATTCCTTGTGTCATTGTTCCAGCATCCGCAATTGCATCCCATGTTTTTGTAAATATCGATAAACCCCAAAAATTATTTCTTTCAGATTCAAGTAAAGTCGTTATTTCATTGTCAAATTTTATGACTCTACTGTTATGGATTTTTTGACCTTGTCTATGAACTGTATAAAACTCAGGGCTACCATAATTATCGGATAAAATATTTCTATCCATCGGCCCAGGATGTATATTGTATCTATCAAGAACAATAAAATTTTTAAGACTATCAGGTCTTATTCGTTCTATATCTAAAGGTTCTTCAGGATCTTCACCATCTATTACAACAATAATGACTGATCCACCAAAAACCCTGGCCCACTTCATCGCTAAATTTATTTTACCTTTAACATCAAATTTAGACATTATATCTTCAACTTCTTTCTTCTCTTCAGGATCTTTAATTAAAAGACTTCTCCATTTACGTGTAGCGTCATCGATAGGGATGTTAACACCTTTAGCGGCAATCCAATTGTAAACATATAAATCATTTGCAATCTGTTGTGTTATTAATTTGCCTCTTACGAAAGTTGTGGACATTCTTGGATCTTTATCAGGATCACCAAGACCCTTGATTATGTTCTTAAAACCATCAAATGTTTGTTTTATTTTTTTCATTATTTATCAAACCTTGTCTGTATGTTCGTACCATTCGAAACACCAAGAAACATTATTGCTTGAAGCAGTTGTTGTTATCCTCAATAAATATGTCTCATTTTGTTTAAGTACATATTCATTTTCTCTATTCGCAAAACCTGCCGTCCTACCTGCACCAGCTAAATAACCAGCAGCGAAAGTGCCATCACTGGTTATTGCGGATGGATCTTTTACAACTGTCATCACACTTGTGTTAGTGCTGCTTCTGTTGTTGTTTCTTGGAATTACGGCATTTCCACCAGTTATACCACTTGCTCCTTCGTATATATCTACTCTTGCACCTGTCGAAGAAAAAATAGAAAATGTTAAATGTGCTAACTTGGTTGTGTCTGGTGTTGTTACAATAAACTCAATTTCAACTCCAGAACCCAAACCAACATCATAATCACATATATTAAAATGACTACCTGCATGGATTTCGTGATGTTCATAACTTATGATATTTTGTGCCCATGTAGCCCTATCTAAACTTGCAATTCTACCATCTTTATCTGTTAACAACTGTCTTGCAATAGAACCAAGTGCGTTTTGATCTAAACTCATTGTATTTTAAACCTCCAGTGTTGCTTCAAAAAATGTTAATGAAATTGAACACTGCGCTATATCAGCTTCCGTGTTTGTGAATTTCAAACCATAATTATAATTTTTATCAGGAACGAAAATTAAATCATCTTTTGCTTGTCCACCAAGTATTGATGTTGCGGGTACACCATCAGATGGCAATAACCATTGTGTATGGGAAGCTATACCTTCGTCTGATACTGTTACACCTTGAGTGAAAACGGTTTCTGCTGTATTTGTTGAGGCATGATATCTATTAATTGCTGTTACTTCAGTTCCACCAGAAAAAACAACATTTCGATGGAAATCAATATGAATTGGCCCTGCACCAAAACCTGTTATACCAATTGGAAGAACAACAATTTCTTTTTCTAATGAAACTCCTGTTGTGTCTAAGATGATCCAATAATCACCAGATGCCGAAATGTTAAATCTCCTTGCAATACCGAAAGCTATTTCTTCGAAAACTTTTTCAGAGTTGATGTCAACAGTAGTAACAGCCCCAAATTTAAACATTGCTGATCTACCGCTTTGATGATTTAAAGTTGTTCTTGCAATAGATTTTAAAGAGTTTAAGTCTAAGCTCATTATTTTTTAAACCTCGTTATCATATGGTTACCGAAGAAATAAACTACAACCGCAATAAACGCCCAACCTAATTGAAAATATTCAACGACTTCTAACATCCATTCAGCCCATTCAGGGTCAAATTTACCAACAATCCATAATGTTACAACAGATAATACGGTAAGTATCAAAATCACAATTGCGGTTACACGCCTTGTTATACTTCTTGTTGTATTTTCATCAGCGGTTGCTTTCATCAACTCAATATGTGTTTTTGACATTTGTTCCGCAATCTCTAAACGCTTAACAAAGTTTTCTGCTTTTTCTTCTTTTGTATACCAAACCTTATCAAGTCCTTTCATGATTCCGTCAGAAGACTTGTCAATAATATCCAAAGTTTTATCGACGCTTTTAGCGCCTGTTATCCAACTAAAAAATCCCATATCAACTATCCTTTATTAATGTTTTTTACCACGGCCCCGCTGCTATTATAGATTTAGCTATTTTTGCTCCCATAACCCTATAGCCAAGATCGGACAAATGCACACCATCACCGCTATCATATTCTGTTTTAAGATTATCTGCTCCATCTGTTAAAGAACTATAAACATCAGCCATTTGATATCCATTTGTAGTTGCATAATTTGCAAGCCATGTATTATAACTCTCAAGATTTGCTTGTTTTGTAACATTCCAACCACTACATGATCCAAGTGGAGTTATATTAACTAATATTGGTGTCATAGATGCTGCAAGCGCTTTTGCTACCATCGATTCAATTGCGGCTCTCATAACAGTGTTTGGATCAGAATCATTAGGTGTTAAATTGTTCGTGCCACCTTGTATCTCAACATGTGAACCACCACCAGATATAGCGTTGTTAAAATTAGAATCTATGTTTTGCAATGTCCAACCTCCAACCCCTTGATTATCTATGTTACTTCCACAAGTTGCAAATTCCGCTTCATCAACCCAAACTTGATGCGCTGTCAGTGAATCGCCAACTGCTACACCGTAAATAGTTGACGAACTGCCAACAGACGAAATACCATATCAAACACTTGAATAGTCATAATGATACTTAATTGTTTTTTCGGAACCAAGACGATTTTTTATCGTTACACCTGTACCGTTATCAAATACACACAAATTACCATCAGTATCAGTATTTGTAACATTAGCTGTTTCATTAAATATTGTAACTGTTCCATCAGTAGAGAATCTAAATTGAGTGAATTCTTCATTATCTCCAATCTGAACCCAACCAACACCAGAAGTATTTGGTTCTAAAGTAATTTCACCATCATCTACTGTGGACACTGCATCTGTTTTAGATGTAGCATTTCCAAGAATTACTATTCCATTGGATAAATCAATATCTTGAGCAACTATATGTCTTACTTCACGTCTACCTAATGGATGTGATGGAATAAGTCCAATATCGCTTGTTCCTGTTGTTGCTGGAAAAAAATTATATCCACTAAAAAACCATCTATCAAAGTTTTGTGTCATAACTGATACGTATTCATTGGCATATAATCTAAATCCGTAACCTGTTGGTGATGCAGCGTTTTCGGTAAAAGTAAATATACCTCCACTACAAGAAATTGGCCCTAATGTAACCGGGCCAGTTAGATCCGTATCACTAACAGGTTTGTTTCCTATATTTTCAGAATCCATTATTTTTGTCATACATCAACCCTCACACTACCGGTTGTTCCTAAACACATTATATAAACATCGATTTCAACATCTGAACCAATAGATATTGAACCACATTTTGAAAATGCTTCAATACCTTCATTTCTATTTGTTGGTGCTGCTTCTCCTGTTAGTCTATAAGTTTGTAAGTAAGTAGATCTTTTCTTTGTTCTTTTATGAATCATGCCAGTTTTGACATTTGTTGCTACTTTTACCCATGTGTTTTGTGTACATGAAACTGTTGTTGGGTTTGCCATTAGTCTTCAGCCTCCATTGCTGCTTCCAAATTACCTGAAATAGATTTATTAATAAACGCAACCTCAATTGCAATAAAAACAGTGTCAAGATCATCATCGAATTCACTATCAGGAAATTCTCTTGCTTCTTTTGTTGTATTATCGACATCAGGTATTTCAACATTTAGAAACACCCTTCCCGCTTTGATATAAGGACTTGCATCTTCACAGCGTGTTATCTTATCTGTATCTCTTGGAACAGGAGTTATTTTTAAATTCTTTTCTTCTAATTCCTGAATCAATCCAATACCGCTTGATTTATCTTCAATATACATTGTTCGCAAAACCGGATCACCAACCTTTAATCTTGGAGTGTCATGTTTCCTGTAGAAGATTTCAGCTTTTCTTCTAAGTTCAGGAGCATTCATCTTTTCTCTTAAATGATCTAACAAATAAATGTTTTCGTCAATACCAAATCCCCAACATTTAAAATCAGTCCAATCATTATAGGTATTTTTCTTTTGTGCTGTATCGGCTGTAATAAACTTATATTTAAGTGGAGGTAAAATAGTCCACCATTGCCACCAGGAATCTTTAATCTTATTGCCACCCTCGATTGTCGGATTACCTTGATAGAGTGAATCCCAGCTTTCAGGTGATGACATCTTCTTTTTCTTTTCAAGAAACTCAAGTGACTTTAATTCAGGAAATAACGGGTCACCAGCATCTCTATATTTTTCGTCTTTTGTTGCAATAGCTTGAAAATTAAAAAGTTTAACATCAGGATTCATTTCCAAGATTCTTGCGGTTAAATCATGAGTTACCCAGCGTGTCATTATTATAAGAATACCACCATACTCAGAAAGCCTTGTTCCAAAATCATCTTCAAACCATTCCCAAATTGTTTGGGATACAACCATTGATCGTGCTTCTTTTCTACCTTTCACAGCATCATCAATAATACCAATATCCTGAGTATCACCTGTTATCGATCCACCAACTGTTGTGTTTCTAAAAAAACCAGTATCCGCAATATTGTTTATATCCCATGTTTCTATAAGTTCGCTATTTACTATCCCTCTGTTATTTGGATTTGTTATATTTAAGTTTGGAAAAATCTTTTTATATTTCTCTGTTTCATATGTTCGTTGTAAAAATTTATTAGCTCTTTTACCAAGGCGCTCGGCATAAGAAGCATATATAAACTTAGTAATTGGATCAAGACCTGTTATCCATGATATTAAATCTGATACCGAAAAGGATTTTCCATGTTGAGGTGGTGTGTTGAGGATATAAACAGGTCGTTTTTTGTTTTTATAGTCAAGATAAAATTGTTGTAAAACCCTACTAATTTCAGTCATAAACCATGAGTTTATAAACAACCCATGCCGCATATACATCCTATACGCAAGAAAATTCTTTCTCGATTTCTCGATCCAGAACCTTTCCATTAAATCTATGTCCGCATTAGTTAGTTTCATTATTTTTCTTCGGTTTACACTCACTAAAGTCTTTGTTGATTTGTTTTACCGCTTTATCACCTTCAAATATAACGATCTTTTCAACACTGTCTACTTTAACAAAAGATTTCTTTCCTGAATTCGTTTTTCGTTCTATTAATATCCTCATATCGAAAACAAAACACAAAGAGTTATAAAAGAAAAACCTAAAATAAAAGTTGCCATTAATATCAACCCTGTATATTTTGGGAATTTACATCGATATAATAAAATATCATTTTCATTTATTGGATCTTCTGATAAATATATTCTCATCATTTCACCTTCACAACACTTGCGTTTGCAGATGCAGGTTTACTATTTTTTGGCATAACAAGAAAAACCAATGAAACTATAAAACCAACCAGTATTAGTTTTACAGCGCCATAGACTACTTTTTCCAAATTGTTTAGTCGATTGTTATTAACAGAACAAGGCATCACTGATACTTTTTCGTTTAAATTATCAACTTTAACATGCAACGACTCAATACTTTTAAAAATCTCTTTGTCCATTAGTGAATTTCCTTTACTTCTAAACTACGACCAAACAACCATTCCAACTTGAAAACATTTAATCTTGCTGAAGCCTCTTTCAATTTTTCATCTGTTAAATAACCTTCTGTTAACAATGAAACTATTTTATCTATTTCTTCTTTCTCTTCTTCAGTCATTAATACTTCCTTCTGTAAAACAATTCTAAACACTCTTCACAACAATAATCATTACTTGAATAAAAAAATATCTTAAAACAATTTAAACAACGTTTTCCGTATATTTCTTTATTCACTTAACGACTCTCAATTCATTAAGTAAATAATGTGATCTTACTTCTTGTTGTGTTTTGTATTGTGTACATTGATTACGATTCATTATTTCTAAGTAATCAATTAAATTTGGATAGTATAGTTCTATTATATTATTCATTTATCAAACCTCCAATTTTGTAAAATATGACATATCGTTTCTAAGAAAATTAGCTTCATGTTTTTTACATTTATCGTTAGAACACATCCAAAAATATCCAACATCTAATATTTGAGAATCACAAATTTTACATCTTAATTTTTCACATTCTGATGTAAAATCACATAGATATAATCTATTAAACTCTTTTAACATATCTGTTTTTTTCATCAAAGGTAAAGATGGTTTTGTATCCCATTTTATTTTATTCATTTAAATAAGACCTCTTGTTAATTCTAAAGGTTTAAATATAGGGTGTGTTTTCTTTCTATAAATAAACACTCTTAGCCTGTGTGATAATTCCCATTGTTTTAAATTATATTTATCGTACCATTTATTCATGTGTAAAATACTCCGCTATCATATCGTAAGTAGTCGGTGAATAGTTTACTGTATCAAAATGTTTGTTTAAAACATGTGCTATAGTGTTTCTTATTGTTTGTCTATTCATTTACATCCTCTAATATTTTATTATAAATACCTAATTTTTTATAATAATTAAAATTATCTTTAGCTATTAAGATTACCTCATTTATGTTATTTCCTTTAACCACCCAATAACCTAAAATACATTCTATTTTAAATTTAAAATAACCATTATCAAAAGACAAATTAGAATATTTTTTAAATTCTTGATTTAATCTATTCATCGATATCCTCCAGGTCGATATCAGGAATTGGAATACCCCGTTTTTTCATTTCTTCAATGGGATCTTGTGTGGTTGCCAAAACGTGCGTATTAGCGACTTCAGATTTATCTGCAAGTCCCAGGTCACGGGCAATGATTGCATGGTTAAAAAACCCTGCTGCTGCTCCCTCAAACTTCTGTGTGCGAATAATATCTTCTATAATACTACAGACTCCAATAAATTCAGGCCTTTTGCGATATAAACTCCATGTTTCTTGATTGATTCTAAAAAAGATACACATACCTCCAATGGTATAAGGGCGTTTTTTTATGGTCTTTGAATAAGTTATTTCACCATTGGAGGCATGTGGTTTTTCTTCAATAAATGGATTTTCGTCTACTGATTTAAAATACTCAAAAGCCGCATCACGTAAGTCTTTCGGGCTTTGAAATATTCTTTTTCGTCCTCTTTTTGTACTTGATTGTTTCCAAAATGGAATATGTTTTTTCTTATTGTCTTCCATTTTATTTCCTTCTAATATTATTTAACATATTTATTACATTTGTTTTATATGTTCTAATTTTTTGAATAACAGCCCAATCAGGTATTTGTTTATTATTATAATCACATTCATTTCTAAAAATAGAAAATCTAAGTGACATGTTGTGTTTTTCAGAATCATCAAAGCTTTTTTTCAACATATCTATGAATTTTTGATCAACTTCATCATGTTTACTCATTTTTCAACCCTTTTAAATAATTATGCCGAGCAAGAACCGCATCTTTTATACTATTAAATCCACCTAAATATTTGTGTTCTTTATTGATAGTAACACGAGCTATCCATTTGTTAACTTTTTTACTAAAATAGATACCACTTTTTTTTAGTTTTTTAGGTGTATCAACTAATTCATCTTCTTCTGGAATAAATCCGTAATTATACAACCAAATAAGCTCATTCTTATCATATGTTTCACCTTCAATTGTTATGGATTTTCTTCCAGCTCTGTCACCGGGTTTAATTCGTGGTGTTGGTGATATTTTCCAATAAAATTCACCATCTATGGGATTGTATTTTAATATTTTCTTTAGTTTTTCTTGTGCGATCATAACGCCCTCCATTAATCTAATCTGATTATATTATATATTATATATTAAATCAAGTATTTTATTAGAATAATATAAAATAGGGCTAAATATGTAATAAAAACAATCAGTTATAGGGCTGTATTAGGACTAATGTTTCACTTAAGTTATTGATTTTATTAATGTATTTAGGGCTTTTAGGGCTAAGGGCTTCTCTCCCCATATATATATGAAAATAAATATTTTTTTATAAATATATTACTTTCTACTACAACTCCAGGGTTATATTTAGTCCTAATAGTCCTAATTCTCTTTATAATATATTGTTTTTATTACATATTTTTATTAGGGCTTGTTTTTGTTAGTCCTAACGTAGCCCTAAATCCTCAATAAAATCAATAACTAAAGTCCTATCTTTTTTAGAAAATATAACTAATCTTCAACCATTCATCAATATTTTCAACAAAAGTTAACAAAGTTAAGGTAAATATTAAAAAGTTAGACGCACCTAACATTTACTAAAAAAGTTTAACTTTTTTAATTTTCAAAGTTAGACAAGTCTAACTTTATAAGATGAACCTTAACTTTTTTAATAAAATAAATAAAAAAGGCCACCTTTTTCAAGATGACCTTCTAAAAACACACCGTAAATACACTGTTTAAAATTTTAAAACTCTATTTTTTCATAATACCTCCTTTGCCATTTGGCGTTATTGGTTAGTTAACAGAGATTGCAAACGTAAGTTTCCAAGATGATTAAGCCATTGTTGATGAACTTCATACCAGAAATCATTTTTTTCAGGTGTTTCATTCCACCAGAAAGAACCTCCTACATAATGTTCTGGCTCTGATATTGGTTTTTTCAAAGGATTTTTTTCATCTATGTAATTGTCTCTAAACATCTCATAGATACCTTTGTCTTTCAACCATTGAAAAAATATATGTTTCATTGTTTACCTCCCGTTATCCTCAACAATAACATGCGCTCTAAGCTCATTATTGAGTTTTATAATATCTTGTTTAAAATCCAACATTTGAAATACTACAAAAGTAGCAAACAAACAACAAACTATCCAATATAATATGTGACGCATTCTCATTTTACTCACCTTCATCAAAAATAAAACTTAACACACAGATTATTATAATGATAAATATTATAATAACCCATGTGATATTACTAAAAACTGGCTCAAACATTAACTATACTGCTTTACAAGCTCAAACTTCTTATTCTCACCGGGTACAAAAACAAGCCCAGCAATATCCAGAAGTTTAACAACTTCGTTTAAATTTTTCTCGGCAGCTAACTCAAGAATTGTAAATTTTGTTTCTTGCGGTTTGGTGTACCCCATGCAAAATTTTTCAGCTCGGCATTTTTTAGTCATACAATTGTTACAGTTGTTTTTGATAGCGTTGACCATTGGTTTACTCCTTATTTCATGTTACGTGTTTTAATGTTTCCACTATATTTTTTTGTACCCATTAATGTTCTAAACATTATTGATATCCATTCAGGGTATTTTTTCGCCAAAAAAATATTTTTGAATACAACATTATACAATCTTTTGGAAACTACTAAATCTTTTTTCATAATCTTTCTCCTTTTTATGTTGGTTATAGCTTAGTTTCTCATATTAAAAATTTAATGTCAAGCAAAAAAAACATGTTGACAAACTTTTTTATTTTTTTTATAATGAATCCATAACAGTTCAAAAATTCACAAAAGGAGTAACCTATGATCGATGGCAAATCAATACAATGGCACTTTGATGCTATGATCGAAACATGGAACGAAATAGCTGAAAACGGCTATTTATCACAAAAACAAACAACCTTATATAAAAGGTACAAACCTATTTGTCTTGATTTTATTTGTGAAGTATATGCGGAACCAAAATTTCATTTGGGTTTGGATGAATTGCAGAAAGACAAAAACAAAATATGTAAAGGTTGTCCATTTACATTTAATTCAAAAATAATTCCGCTTGCATGTACATATCGTTCATCTTTGTTAGATCGTTTCAAATTACCGCAATTAAAATCAGAAACACGAAAAAAATATGCAATAGCTATTGCTCAACTATTCATTGATAATTACCCGGAGGTGTAAAATGAAAAAAATATGTTTATTAATAATTGTTTTAATCCTAACAGGTTGCGGTATAGAAGAAGAATCAACAAAACTAACAAACAAAAAATGGGTTGATGGAAAAATATTCTACTACATATCACCTGAAATAAAACAAAATAAAACCTTAAGAGACAGAATATATTTTGTTCTTGATGAAATAGAAGACAAAACATCAATAGAGTTTTATGAATGTGATGAGAAAAAACCTTATGTTGTTGTTTTTATCGCTGATGAAAAAATAAACAGCGCCACTTTAGGAATGTGTAAAAATCCTGTGGTTAGGTTAAATTCGTTTAGTACAAAAATTATTTTCCATGAAGTTTTTCACGTACTCGGATTTCCGCATGAACATCAGCGACCTGACCGTGATGATTATGTAACTGTAAATATGGAAGATGTTTCACCAACTATAAGAGGTGATTTTGAAATATATAATGAAGACATGTTTCTGTATGATTATTGGAAATATCCTTATGATTATAAATCAATTTTACATTATAAATCAAACACATATGGAGTTAGTATGGTGAAGGTTTCAACCGGTGTTGAAATCATAACAAATAATAGACCATCTGTTTTAGATTGGAAAAAATTACAAGAAGTTTATGGAGGATAAAATGAGAGACTTAAATGAATATGAAGTAGTTGTAGGTGACTGTAAAAACTGTGTTGAGTGTGAATTACAGGGAATAAGTTGCTGTGATAGAATATTTAAATTCATATCACCAAATATCAACTGTCTTCATAATTTCAAAAGTATACTAAAAAAGAAAGTACAAAAGAAGTGGGCACAATGCACTAAAGAGAATACTAAGGTAGGTGATACTGTTCGGTATATAGAAGATAGAATGGAATATGAGGTAAAATATATCCATGATTCGAAAGAAGAATTTCTATTAGAGGCTTATTCTTCTACTGACATTATGTCTAATTTTGAAATAGAAATAGAGGTTTAGTATGAATAAGTATGAAAATAAAGAAGAAGCAGAAAAAATACTTGAAAAATCCAGAAAGAAAATGACCTATACATTTTGCCCTATGATAAATAACAAATGTGATAAAAATTGTATTTGTTATTATGATGGTGATGTTGTTGGAAATAATGAAGGTATGATGTATATTGTTAAAAAAGCAAGATGTAATAATAAAATGTTTAAGGGCTAATCATGAAAAAATATAAATGTAAATATTGTGAAGAAGAAAAAACATCAAAAAAATTACCTCCTGGTTGGTTATTTTTATTAGAACACTATTGTTATGAAGATAATAGCAATTTTGTAAAAACTTTTTATTGTTCTGAGTTTTGTTTAAGAAATGAATTAACACAATATGATGAAGATTATTAATTATGGGTCAAAACATAAATTTTTTGATGGTTTCAGATGGTTTCAGGGCTACAAAACAATTCCGATATAAAAATAATTCCTGGGAACTTGATGAAGATTATAATGCGGGTATGTTTTTCAAAGGTTTTGATATACCTGTTTCATCTCTTTATAATTTCTATGAAATCATGGAGCAAAATCAAGAATATCCTGTTTTCATGATCCATGGTGATTTTATCGATGGTGTCGATAAGAAAAACATGATTCGTAGAACAAGAGATGGTCACAAAGACAAACGACCACCAACAATAAAGAACCGCAATATCAATCTATTTTGTCTTGATATTGATGGATATGATGGTGATCATGATATTGATATTTTCATAAAAGAACATCTTCCAGAACAATTCCATAAAGCGGATTATGTTTATCAATATTCATCTTCTTATGGTCTTACATCTAAAACATTGAAATGTCATATATTTTTCTGGTTAAAAAAATCAGCTTATAATATTGATATAAGAAACTGGATAAAAGAATATAATAAAATAAAAGAATGGGGCAATATTATTGATCCAGCACCATTGAATGCAGCTCAACCAGTCTACACTCAAAAACGTATATGTGTTGGCGCTGTTGATCCGATTGATAATTTTTTAGGATACATAAAAAAAGAAGGTGATCTTGATTTTACTTTTGAAAGCGTCGAAATTGAAGAAAAAAAGAAAATCGTACCTAAGAAAACTGATTACAATCTTAAAGCCGGTATTGAAAAAATATTAAAATCGGAAAATTATCATGAAGAATTACGATCATTAGCTCTATCACTAATCAATCGAAAAATGCCGCCTGACACTGTGAAACAGATGTTACAAGGTTCTATGATGTCGGCTGAAAATAAAGATGATCGATGGCAAGATCGATATGATGATATAGAAAGAACAGTTGACAGCGCCGTTGATATTGTTGATAAACCTACAATTGAAGAAATTTTACAGTGGATTTATTCTGAAGAAACACCAACAGTTAAAGCGGATTATGCTAAAAAAGTTCTACACCTTTCACCGATGGATAGAACAACCGCAATAGCTGATATATCAAAAAAAATAGGCTATGGTGTTGCTGACATCAAAAAGACAATAAAAATTGCTGAAGAAGAAGATAAACTTAAAAAAATTGAAGCAGCAAGAAAACAAAGAACGAAAGAACGTGAAACACGTGGTATTTATGAGATTGAAGTTTTGACGACAAATTCAGGTGATGTTGCAAAAGTTTCAAGCGATATAATTGCAAAGTCAAAAAAGAAGCCTGAAGTTTTTATAATGTCAGATTTTTTATGTTCAATCGATCTTGCAAAACCCAAAACGATAAGACAAGCTTTAAAATCTGATGATCTTGGCATTGATTATCCAAAAATGCCGATCATATCGCAATATAGAAAACCTTTCTATACATTAGCCGCAAGACTTGAAAAAGACATTGTGTATATTAATGAATCTGGAATCGATATTGAATGCCCTACAAGAGTGTTACATATAATAGGTGAAGGATCAAACGAGAATTTAAAACCATTGACCGGAATTGTTGAACATCCTTTTATTGATAACAACTGGAAACTTGTAAAAAAACAAGGTTACGACAAAAGAACAGGCCTTTTTACTTTTTTACATCATAAATTAAAAATAACAAAAATGGAACCGCAAAAAGCTTTTGATTTTTTGACAAATGAAGTTTTAGCGGAGTTTCCTTTTGAAAAAAAGATAGATAAAATTGTTGCCGTTGCTGCTCTTATGACAGCTATACAACGACCTACAATCTCAGGTGATTCTGGATTTCCTGGTTTTGGTATTGTAAGTCCAACACAATCGAGCGGTAAAACTACACTTGCACAATTGATTTCTTATTCAATTTTTAATCGTCCAGTAGCGGCGGCAACATTACCCGAAAATGATGAAGAAGAACTTGCAAAAGCATTACTTGCTATTTTACAAGAAGGACATAGTTGCGTTCTTTTTGATAATATCACTCAAGGAACACAAGTAACAAGCAACAATCTTGCAAAAGTTATGAGCTCAGACTCTTTTCGTGGTCGTCAATTAGGAGAAAACAAAACAGTTGAGGTTCCTTGTTCTGTTTTATGGTTATTCACAGGTAATGGAATTAAATTTGTTGGTGATTTTTCAACCCGAATATATCCAATTAATATCAACCCTAAAATGGCAGATCCTAACACAAGGGTTTTTAAACGTGAAAATATAGGCCAGTGGGCTTTAGATAATCGCAAAAAAATAATATCTGCTGTACTGTCAATCATAATAAGTGGAAAGGGTATAAAAACAAAACATGGTACACGTTTCAAAGAATGGGATAAATTTGTTCGTCAACCTCTTTTGAAAGTTTCAGGTGTTGATATAAATGACGCTATAAAAGATAATCAACTAAATGATCCAATTCAAGCGGCAAAAACAAATTTATTTGTTGAACTTAAAAAAGAATTTGGTGAAGAAAAATTCACCACAAAAGACATTCTAAAACGGGCTTTTGGTGGTTTTGATAATCTTGATGAAGGGACACCGTTGGGTGATGCAATGGAAGAGTTGTTCGGCGATAAGAAAAGAAAAACTCAATCGATTGGAATGTTTTTATCGTCAATGGTTGGTGAGGTTGCCGGCGATTTGTGTTTACAAAAAATGAATAGTAATAT